>B570J29032_109957807_pt1 | contig 10674 bp, 11 predicted proteins | sample LakMenEpi16Nov12_FD_29032 | JGI IMG/M metagenome (IMG submission 29032)
ACTCGACTGCGTCTCATGATCCTGTAAGGCGAAGCCTTACTCAAACTTTTTATCAAAATTTACTCGAAAGTAAACTTTCGGATAAATTTTTCCAAAAAGTTTGTGGGGAGAGCAGGATTCGAACCTGCGAAGGTTTCCCAACGGATTTACAGTCCGTCCTCGTTGGCCGCTTGAGTATCTCCCCGACTAGCTTACCTAGTTTGTTGTTTTTCAATATTTCAAAGAGCCGATGGAGGGACTCGAACCCACGACCTGCTGATTACAAATCAGCTGCTCTAGCCAGCTGAGCTACACCGGCAAAACTTAAAAAGTCCGATATTTCTAACGGACTGCAAATTTAGACAAAAATTTTAATATACAAAATATATTTTAATTTTTTTTTTAATGTGTGGCATTTAATTTTTCTTTGCGCTTTTTAAGAAGTCTTTCTTGCGATTCACAAGCACTATCGACGGCTTCTTCAAAGGTTTTACAAGTTTTTTTAACCATTAAACTATCGCCTGGTACATGAATATTTATTTCTACAACTTTATTTTCTTTTTCACTTGATTGTTCAACCTTAAGAAAAACATCGGCATTAATAACTTTGTCATAAAACTTTTCTAATTTTCCCATTTGTTCTTCAATAAAAAGGACTAACTTTTTGTCAATGTTGAAATTTACGGCTTGGATGTTAACTTTCATAAAAAATACAATTTAACGATTAATCTATAATATGTGTAACTTTTAATTAAAGTTACTTGTTTCTAGGATGATTCTTTGCGTAAACATTTTTCAAAGCTTGTAAACTATTATGCGTATATACTTGCGTTGAGGCCAAACTGCTATGACCTAGCAAATCTTTGACCGCATTTAAGTCTGCACCGTTATTTAACAAATGAGTAGCAAAGGTGTGTCTGAGAACGTGTGGGCTTTTTTTTACCTTTTCTGTAACAGCATAAAGGTACGACTTTATGGTGTTATAGACAAAAGTTTCAGAAATTTTAACACGATTTTTTGAAATTAAAAGTTCATCTATTTGATTTTCATTACAGTAATTTTCTCGTAATTGAATATACTTTTCCAAATTTACTTTCAATTCACTAATCATTGGTATTAATCTTTCTTTATTTCTTTTACCTAAAACTTTGAGTAAATTAGTTGAGAAATCAATATCTTTTAATTTAAGGTTTATCAATTCACTTCTACGCATGCCTGTAAAGTAAAACAATTGAAACATGAGTTTATTGCGCATCGTTTCAAAATCAGTTTCATCATCAAACTGATTGAGCAACTGAAACATTTCCTTTTCAGAATAAGGCGTTTGAATTTTTTTTTCACTTTTAAGTGCTTGATGCTTGGCCAAAGGACTCACCTTTATTGTTTTTGTTTTTAGCAAAAACAAATAAAAAGCTTTTAATGAAGCTACTTTTCTATTGATGGTTAAATTAGAGAGTTTTTGTGAAGACAAATCAATTATCCACCTTCTGATTTGAACATAATGCACCTCATGAATTGGCATACCGTCAAATTCATCCGTTAAAAACATCGCAAACTCAGCAATATCCTTTTTATAAGCTGTTAGCGTATGTTTGGAATAGTTCTTTTCCAACGCCAAATAATTTAAAAAAGCCTGAAGTAATTCTTGCATCTTGAAATTTAAATCAAATGTACACAAAAAAACCCAAATTAAAAAATTTGGGTTTTAAACTTTTGAATAAAAAACAAAATTATGCTTCCATTCTATTTCTATAAGCCTGTACATTTACGGCTTTTTTAACTTGCTTACGATTGACTATTGACGGCTTAATATAAGCTTGTCTAGCTCTCAATTGCTTGATTACTTTAGTTTTGTCAAATTTACGTTTGTAACGCTTTAAGACTTTATCGATGCTTTCGCCTTCTTTAACTTGGATAATTAACATATTATATACACCCCCTTTCAATTAATGGCTGCAAAAATAATACTATTTTTTGAATTGACAAGTGGTTTTTAAAGTTTAATGTTTAAAAGTTTAAGTGGCATACTTCATTAATAATCAGAACTTCCTGCATAAGGGATAGCAGTGATAGCCTTGTGCAGACAAAGCCTATTTTTTGTGTGCGACGGTAAGCGACCTAAGAAGCTTGCTGACAAACTAACAAAAAAAAGACTTTGACAAGCAAGCTAAAACGGATAGCCCGACCCTGATAAAGAAAATCACTTAAAAATTTTCTTTATCAGGGGCATGCCATATTAATCCTTCAACAAATTCCTCGAAATAACTAATTTTTGAATTTCTGTTGTGCCTTCTCCGATGGTACAAAGCTTAGAGTCACGGAAGAATTTTTCTACTGGATAATCTTTGGTATAACCATAACCACCGTGAATTTGAATGGCTTCTGTAGAAACTTTAACACAAACTTCTGAGGCATACATTTTTGCCATAGCACCAGCAGTTGTTACTGGTTTATGGTTGTTTTTTAACCACGCCGCCTTGTGCAATAATAATTCTGACGCTTCAATTTCTGTTGCCATATCGGCTAATTTAAAGCCAATGGCCTGAAACTGACTGATTGGTTTGCCAAATTGTTCGCGTTCTTTTGAGTACTTTAAAGAAGCTTCATAAGCCCCTTTGGCGATTCCTAAGGACAAGGCCCCGATAGAAATTCTACCACCATCGAGTATTTTCATCGCTTGAATAAAACCATCCCCCACTTCGCCTAAACGATTAGCATCTGGTACCCGACAATCAGAAAAAATAAGTTCCGCTGTTTCACTGGCTCTCATACCTAATTTATTTTCTTTTTTGCCAGAACTAAATCCCGGCATCCCTTTTTCAAAAACAAAAGCGGTCATGCCACGGCTGTCTCCTTTTTCTCCAGTGCGAACAATAACAACCGCAATATTACCAGAAATGGCGTGCGTAATGAAGTTTTTAGCACCATTAACAATCCAATGGTCCCCATCTCTCACGGCAGTTGTGTTCATACCACCCGCGTCTGAGCCTGTATTGTGCTCAGTTAAGCCCCATGCACCAATGGTTTGACCTGAAGCTAACTGAGGGATCCACTTTCTCCTTTGTTCTTCGTTTCCAAAAGTGTATAAATGATTTGTACACAATGAATTATGGGCAGCGATGGATAAACCAATGGAAGAATCTACTTTTGAGATCTCTTCAATAACTGTGATATACTCGTGATAACCTAAGCCAGATCCGCCATATTCTTCGGGAATTAAAACGCCCATATAGCCCATTTCACCGAGCTTATGAAAAAGATCCTTTGGAAAAATTTGATTTTCATCCCAATCCATAATATTTGGACGAATATGAATTTCTGCAAATTCTCGGATGCTCTGAGCAATTAAATCCTGGGTTTCTGTATTTTCGAAGTTCATTATCGATTTGATTTAAAATGCCAAATATAATTCAATTATCTTTAATTTATCTATAGGACAACCGTTAATTTTTGTTAAATCTTCATTTTTTAGGTTTCCATGCATGGTCCGGTGAACAACAATTTGCTTGGCAAAGCCAGGATTAAAATAGTGAAATTTACTTAACTCTTTGACTGACAAATTGTTAATATTTATTTTCTTAATGTCTTTTATCGTCTGAATGTCAAAGTGCTTATTAAGCTCTTCTTTTACTTCTGGCGACAATCCCCAAATGTCATCAAGCTGATCCATACTTACAAATGCACCAAGTTTTTCTTTAAATTCAAGTATACGTGTGGCAGTTGCATCGCCAATGCCGTAAATTTTTACTAAATCATCGCCTGTAGCAAGATTAAAATCCTGCTTAATAATTACTTTCGGCGAATAAGTCCGTTCTGACTTTGGTATATAATTTTTATCAAATGGCTTAAAAGGGTTATAACCTTTTTTATTGTTTACCCAATCTGGAAATTTAAAATATGGCGAAATAACCGCAAGGAGACTGTCTGATATTTTTGTTACTTGTTGAAATTCCTTAGCAGAATTAACGTACTTATTTTCTTTTCTAAAAGCAAACAAACGATCAATTTCGGCTGTTGTCATGCCTAAACGTGAACCTTTATAATCTGTGATGAAATTTGGGTTAAATGGTTTTAAATAAGCTAATTGTCCTTCTATTTTATTTAAACTATCTAATTTCCTTTGATGAACTAACCATTCCTTGTTCTCTCTTTCATTTGGTTTGGAATAGAACCATTGGTCACCAAAAACAATAAGTAATTGAACAATTAAAATAATAATAGCCAAAATGATTACGCCTCTTTGTTGTCTGTTGCCAATAAGATAATGAAATTTCATCTTTGCGAGCATTAAAATTGGACGATCAAGTCTTGTGACTTGATCATTGTGTTTTTAAAACTAATTAATAAAGTATTGAAAACAACAAAGAAAACTTAATGATACTTTTTGATTTCACCTGATTTTAATCTTCTAAAATAGTCTTTCAAATCTAATTTAACTTCTTTTGCCAAGAAATACAAACCAAAAATATTTGGGAAAGCCATTGCCAAAATCATCATATCCGAAAAATCAATAACTGCACCTAGACTTGCAGAAGAACCGATGATTACAAAAAGTAAAAATATCACTTTATACAAGTTTTCCATGTTCTTTGTATCACCAAATAAATAAGTCCAGGCTTTCATGCCATAATAAGACCATGAAATCATTGTTGAAAAAGCAAACATGAAAATGGAAAAAAGCAAAACATACCTAAACCAAGGCACAAAGCTACTAAAAGCAGCTGAAGTTAAAGCAGAGCCTTCCAGGCCTTGCGTATTAGTGGCATACCCAGTAAATATCAACACCAACGCCGTCATGGTGCAGACCACTACAGTATCTATAAAAGGCTCAAAAAGGGCTACTAAGCCCTCGCTTACTGGTTCTTCCGTTTTAACTGCAGAATGTGCAATAGCTGCCGAACCGACACCAGCTTCATTTGAAAAAGCGGCTCTTCTGAATCCCATTATAATTACACCAAGAACACCACCTGAAATACCTTCTGCAACAAATGCACCATCTATTATGAGAGAAAATGCCTCGCCTAGTCTTGAAATATTTGCAAAAATTATCATCAAACAAGCCAATAAATATACCCCAATCATAACTGGGACAATCTTGTCTGTAACGTTTGCAATTTGTTTGATTCCACCAATAATAACAACTGCTACTAAACCAGCTAAAAGAATTCCAAAATAAAAACCATAGCCGTCCAAAATTGGAAAAACAGAGGCAAACATTGAAAAAGACTGATTGGCTTGAAACATATTGCCCCCACCAAAAGAACCACCCACGCATAGAATAGCGAAGAAAACTGCCAAAATTTTACCAAAAGTCTTGAAACCTCTAGCTTCTAGGGCATGAGATAAATAGTACATGGGACCACCAGAGACCTCCCCTTTATTATTAATTTTTCGGTACTTTACGCCCAAGGTACACTCAACAAACTTTGATGACATGCCAAGAAAACCTGCTAAGATCATCCAAAAAGTAGCACCGGGCCCTCCAACAGTAACCGCAACTGCCACACCAGCTATATTACCGAGGCCGACGGTCCCTGAAATAGCCGTTACAAGTGCTTGAAAATGAGAAACTTCTCCCTTGTCCTCTGGATTGTCATAGTCTCCTCTAATGAGCTGATAAGCATGTTTCAGACCTCTTATATTGATGAAACCCATATAGAATGTAAAAAAAACGGCACCCACAACCAACCAAATAACCACCAAAGGCATGTTAAAACCAATGCTAGAAAAAGGTTCCCAGAAAATAATTTTACCTAATTTTTCTACCCATGGTGCAATGGCTTCATTAATTGTTTGATCTATTCCCTTTTCTTGCGCAAAAAATAAATTTGGTATTAGGCTTATTAATAAAATTAAGATATTTCTCATAAAGTTAAGTTAGTTTAAATGGGCAATATATAAAAAAATTACAAATCAAATACTGAAGTTCGTTTGGTATAAATCATATCTTTTAATTTTAATAGAAAACTAATGGTTAAATATACACCAAACCAAAGTCCAACTGTGATAAAAGATATATAAATAAAAAAAATACGAACGTTTTTTATCCGCATACCTAACTTATCGGCTAAGCGTGTTGCGACATGAAAACCATTTTTTTCAAAAAAATATAAAATATTTTGTATCATTTACCAAAATGTGGCGATTTATCCAAAACAACTTTGGTAATAAAATATTGGGTGTCACCCCAAAAGAAAAAGGTGCGATAACGCTCATCGTATTCTAATCGTACATATTTTCCTTGATAGGCCTTCAGCTGCTCAACAATAGCTTGGTCACTGCTTTGAACAGTAAATTTAAAGATTTGTGCACCAGAAATACCTTGACTAATTTCGCCCTCCCAGGTTTTAATCACATAACCTTTGTGAGAAAACTTGATTAATTCACCGGAACGAACCCCTTCACTATAAGGTACATAATATAAAAAAGCAAAATATGATGAAATTCCTAAAATTAGAAACACCACAATGATTAATATAATTTTTCGCATGTTGAAGTTAAAATAATTATGAGTAAAAAATATTTGAATAATTCCACCCTATTCAATTGTTTAATAAAGTTGTAAAAGTATAAAATTTATTCAAAAATGAGGCTTTAAAATTTAAAAAAATATACTTTTGTATTTTTACGAAAATGAAACTACATTATATCTTACTTTTATTGACTTATGCAGCTTGGGGACAAAATTTAACGATTGATCAAGCCAATCATTTAACCAAGCTCCCGCTGAAATGCCTGCAGAAAGAATATCCAAACAAACTAAATCAAGTGCTCAATGATAGCACGGATTTTGGTACACCTGCACAATTACATCCTGCTTTTTATGGTTGTTTTGATTGGCATTCAGCAGTTCATGGGCATTGGAGCTTGGTGTTTTTGTTTGAAAAATTCCCTTCGCTTGACCGAAAAGATGAAATAATTAAAAAACTCAAAGAAAATATTACACCTGAAAAAATTGCTATTGAATTCGCTTATTTTAATAGGAAAACTGAAAAATCTTTTGAACGCACCTATGGTTGGGCTTGGCTATTAAAACTTCAACAAGCGCTAAATAACTCTTCAAACGCAAAATTAAAAACCTTAGCGCCATACTTGCAGCCATTGACAGATTTATTGATCACTAGATATATTGAATTTTTGCCGAAATTGCTTTATCCTGTTAGGGCAGGCACCCATCAAAATACGGCATTTGGGTTAAATTTTGCTTATGATTATGCGGTTGATGCCAAACATGATGCTTTGAAAAAAATAATTGAGCAAACTGCCCAAAGACTTTATCTTGATGACAAAAAATGCCCGATTAATTGGGAGCCAAGCGGCACAGATTTTTTATCGCCTTGCTTGGAAGAATTATCATTAATGCAGCGCATTTTGTCAAAAAATGATTTTTTAAAATGGTCAAAAGTCTTTTTACCTGAAATCTTTGAAAAAGATTTTTCTTGGCAAGTCGCTAAAGTTTCCGATAGAACAGATGGTCATTTGGTGCATTTGGATGGTTTAAACTTTTCTCGTGCTTGGCATTTGTATCGCCTAGCCAATCTATTGCCAGAACAATTTAGGCACTTAAAACCTTTGGCAGACCAACATTTGGCTTTTTCTATGCCAGCTATTATTGATGGCAACTATGAAGGCGAACATTGGTTGGCTTCTTTTGTACTGCATGCTTTTGAGGTGAAATAAATAATTTATACTGCAAGTGTCATTTTGAATCCAATCCGAGGCACATTATCAAATTTTACGCCTTCATCATCCTGAAAATATTTACGCAAACGCGAAATAAAAACATCTAGACTTCTGCCTGAAAAATAATCATCAGAACCCCAAAGATGTTTTAATATTTCTTCTCTTTTAAGAACTTGGTTTGGGTTTTTACAGAAAAAAATTAATAGCTCATTTTCGCGTTCGGTCAATTGATGCTTGCATTTATCGTTTTGTAAAGTAAAATTTTTACTGTCAAAAGTATAGCTACTTACCTGCATGGTTGGTTCTAGCACCTTTATCTCTTGGGTTAAACTTCTCTTTAAAAAAACCTCTAGTTTCAATTGGAGTTCCTCCAAGCTAAATGGCTTAATTAAATAATCATCAGCACCAAGCTTTAGACCTTTTATCCGGTCTTCTTTAAGCGTTTTGGCAGAAAGAAAAATAATAGGAATATTTTTATCTAAAGTCCGAATATCGGTGGCCAAATCAAAACCATCTTTTTTTGGCATCACAATATCAAAAACACAGGCGTCAAAATGTTCTTTCTTGAAAGTTTCTAAAGCTGCCTCACCATTGTCACAGTGCACAACTTCATAAAAAACTTCTAAACCATCTTTGGTTAAAAAAGCCAACGTCAAATCGTCTTCAGCATATAATATTCTTTTTTTAATCATATTTAAAACTTTTTGAAGACATCGTTATTAATACTTTTAAACCTTTAGGGCTATTTTTGGTTGCCTCTATGGTCCAACCATGCAATTTAGTGATTTTTTTGGCATAAAAAAGCCCTAAGCCAAAACCTTCAACATCCATATTGTTTTGCCGCGGCACTCGATAAAACTTATCAAACAAAAATGGCAAATCTTTTGAATCGACGCCAAAACCTGTATCAGCAATTGAAAGCTCTAATTTCTTATTTTTAATGGTCGATTTTATTTCAATTCCTACTTGCGAAGAATTGTACTTAATAGCATTATCAATAAAATTTGACATGATATTTTTGAAATGAAAGCTATCTACAAAGATTTCAATTTGACGATCTATCGTTAGTTGTAAATTTAATTCTGGGTACTTCATGGCATTTTCCATTTTTACGTCTTCAACCAAATCAACAAGTCGCATCCAAGTTTTATTTAACTCCAATCGTTTAGATTCGGATTTAGCCACACGCAATAAAGTTTCTATGTGTTGATTAAGTTTAGTAGCTTGCGTATGCATCATGTCTGAATAACTTTCTACTTTAGAAAAATCAACGGCTTTATTTTGCTTGAGGTAATTAGAGGCTAACAATATAGAAGACAAAGGCGTCTTAAATTCATGAGTCATATTGTTGATAAAATCATTCTGTATATCGGCGTATCGCTTTTGCTGAATAACCATGATAAATGAATAAAGATAAATAATCAATACAATAAAAATAACCCCAAACAAAATCCAATAATACCATAAACTTTGCAAAAGATTATACTTGATATGCGGAAAACGAACGGCAAAATAATAGGTTAATTCGGGGTCAACTTTAAAACAATCTACACATTGTTTGACTTCTTTAGTGCTTGAAATATAGTTGCCATAAACCATTTTATCGGAGGAACAATTATAGATGGCGTATTCATAATCTGTGTTTAGGTTAACTTTTTCAAATTCTGTTTTGAGATAAAATTCCAGAATTTGATCGTCAAAATGGTCATTGATGTTAACAATATAGTAATCATCTGAAACTTTCTGCACTTGGTTGGTTAACGGTAGTTCGTTTTTATTGGATAGATAAATCTTTTTTACCACATCGGACAAGACAAAATGTATTTTATCAGAAAATTCTTTTTGTTCAAAAACAAAGGCACGCCTGAGCATGGACACTTGCATAAACAAAACGCCTAGCAAAGCCAATAGGCCAAAAGAAAGAATGATATTTAATTTTGAGGGTTTCAAAGGTTTTTTATATTAGATATATTAAATATACTTCTCTCAAGAATTAAAAATTTTCATTTGTAATAAAAGAACCGCAATGCCAGAAGCAAAACCAATTAAAGCATAAATACCAATTTTTTTGAAATACCATAAAAAAGTTAATTTTTCTTTCTCCATAACTGCAATCCCTGCGGCAGAACCAATAATAAAAATACTACCGCCGGTACCGGTACAGAAGGCAATCATAGACCAAAAATTATCATCCATTGGAAACTGCTCCAAAGAAAACATGCCTTGTGAGGCAGCAACTAAACTACCATTATCAACTAATGAGGATAAAATACCTAGCGAAATGGCAATAAAATTAACATCAGGAAAAGTTGAAACTAAAAATGCTGCCAATTGACTCAATAAAGTTGCTTCTTGCAGGGCAAAAACCATTAATAAAATGCCCAGAAAATATAAAATTGAATTAACATCAACCTTTGTTAATGCATAAGTGATTGAATATTTATGTTTTTCTTCTTCTGTTTTATGATAATGGTAAAAATATGATACAAATGCCACCAAACACAAAGAAAAAAGTATAGCAATAAATGGCGGAAGACCTGTTATCGTTTTGATAAATGGCACTAAAAACAAACCAATGGCTCCAGCAATAAAAACACTCATACTGCCTTTGATTTTTTCTTCTTGAATGGCATCTTTCATACTCACTTGGGCACGTAAGACTGCAAAACCTTTCATTCTATAAGTAATTAGTAGCAATGGCACTAACATGGCAGCAAAAGCAGGTAAAAAAAGTGTCGTAAAAATATGCATCGTACTTAATTGACCTCCTATCCATAGCAACGTGGTCGTAATATCACCAACAGGGCTAAATGCACCACCAGCATTTGCAGCAATAACAACAAAACCTGCAATAACCATTCTGATTTCACTTTTAGGCAAAATCTTTTTTAAAAGGGCTAACATGATGATGGTTGTCGCTAAATTGTCTAATATTGAGGATAGAAAAAACGTGATAAATGAAATGATCCAAAATAGTTTAACAATAGACTTAGTTCTAATTCTATGGGTAAT
>B570J29032_109957809_pt1 | contig 10674 bp, 8 predicted proteins | sample LakMenEpi16Nov12_FD_29032 | JGI IMG/M metagenome (IMG submission 29032)
AGCCTTAACAACAACATGGTCTGTCGTTCTCGAATCTAATGTGATAGACGATTCATCAATGCCTCTTACTACGATACATGCCTCACCATTGGTAACATATTCGCTTTCAGAAACAGTTGATATTTCGGAGGTCTTAATTGTTATTCCGTTAATAATTCTTTGAGAAGGTATAGTTTTAATTATTGCCATTATATTACGTAGATTTGTCTTGGCATTGCCCTGAACTTCATTTGTTTATTTAAGTTTTCGGCAATCAATGCCTCTCTTTCCATTACTTTTTCAGGTCTCAATCTTGTCAACCATCCTTCAGCCCCAATCAACTCTTCGAGAAGTTTTGATTTTTCGTCTTTGGATTCAGTTAACAAACTTTGATAATCCATTATTATTTCTGAATCAGGAGTTTTAAGATTACCGGAATATTTTCCTCTCACCCTTGCAAGTGTTTCTTTACAGTATGCGGTGAACCATCTTCTAACCCATTGTTGACCAGGAGTGTTTAAATCTTCCCAAGTTAAATCTTCAATAGGAACGTCGGTTGGTAATTTTATAATATCAGGGTTTGCCTTTAAACAATCTGCTCTGTCGTCGGTTCCAACATCATAATACCAATACCAAACGGCTTTACCGGCATATAAACTATAGTTATTCCAATTGAATCTTCCACCAGGAGTATTATAAAGGAATACATTTCTTTTACCATCAGGTAATCCTGTAATTCTGTATGTTAAAGAACCTCCAAGGATTCTATTAAGAATATTGGATTCTTGCATTCTTATAAGGTAATCAAATCCTGACATCATAAAGTAAGAACCCTGATAACCCATTTGAGCATAACCTGCTTCGCTGGCACCTAAACCTATACCACCAAATCCGAATCCACCAACACCACCTAAACCAAATGCTGTCCATGGTTGATTACTGAACCATAATAATTCATTAACCTCACGACCTGCAGGGATTTCGTAGTTTTGAGTATTAGCACTTAAGATGAAATAATCTTGCTTAAGAACCCACGGACCTACTGTCTGTAGTCCAACAATTTTTGAATATGAGTATGCGAACTGTTGTTCGAAATCCATTGTTCTTGTTACAAGTGCTCTTGCAACAGATTTTTCAGTCATATTTAAATTCACCAAGTTAACCCATTGGCTATCGATTAACCATTGAAGAATGTATTCTTCGTAGTCACCAATGGCAAGTTCCATTAATGAATCCATTTGTTCATCTTCGAGCTCAACGCTTCTGAGAGGAGCACCTAAGAGGTGTTTAATTCTCGTATATATTTTGGACCTTTCTGGTTCTGGAATTACTGCCATATCTTATAAATATATCTTAGTTTATTCTATTTCGTGTATCAAAGAATCTAAATTAAATGAATATTGATTCTCATCAGTCAGTGGGTTGTTTTTGAATATAAGTATCTTGTTAGTCTTTTGATTTACAAAGATTAACCAATCAGTATCATATTTCTTCACATTACCAGTATCTAATAATTCTACCTTATCTTTTATCAAAGACATGCTAGAATATGGTTTTACCTGTGCAGTATATTCTTTACCATCTAAATTAACAATTAAATCAATTCCTTTGAATGCATCTTTTTTCTGTCCATGACCTCCGACTTGAATTATTTTTGCGTCTTTACCGAAATACAATTCCATTTTCTTTGTTGCACTTGATTCACTTTTTTGACCTCTCTTCCAAAGAACCATTAGGACTTTGATAATATTAATAAAATCTTTGTTTGTTTTGGTAAAGATGTCGTTTCTGAAATAATCTAACGCTCTTAAGAATCTTTTCACTTCATTGAGGTTTCTATTTTCAGGATTCGAAAAATCGAACATCTTATCTAATTGTCCTAAAGATTCTATTTGGTTGTTTACTGCTTTAACAATAAGACAAAATGCGTTGAAGTTTGTATTGAGGTTATTTAACATTGACCTACCATCTTTTGTTTCGATTCCGTAGAATCCTGACATTTCTTTTGAAGTAGCGTCAACCCAAAATTGACTAAAAACTTTTTTTAAGATGTGTGTTATACCAGTCTGATAAACATCTTTGATTTTTTTGTTGTTAATTAATTCATTGTAGAAGGCAACTTCTTTTGGAGAACAGAATTTAGGTTCCTCTGATTCAGAAATAATTTTTGAGAATCCTTCTGATTCTAAAAGTTTTGTTTCTGTTTTCATTTCATACAACTTTGATATAAAGTCCCAATTAACTACTTTCCAAAAATTCGAAATGTATTCATCTCTTTTGTTTCTATATTTCAGATAATATGCGTGTTCCCATAGGTCCAAACCTAAAAGTGGAAATCCACCACCTTCTATAACATTCATTAATGGATTATCTTGATTTGGTGTTGACATAATCTTCAGACCGTTTTTTGCAGTCAGAACCAACCAAACCCAACCAGAACCAAATCTATCCTTGGCTACAGTTTCAAACTTCTTTTTGAAAGTTGTAAAAGAACCAAACTCTTTGTTAATTTTTTTATAAAGTTCACCTGTCAACTTTTTTGGGTTAGGTGTTAACATGTTCCAAAACAAAGCGTGGTTGAATGCTCCACCCGCATTGTTTCTAACTGATTTATCAAAACGGCTAATAGTTTTAATGATTTGTTCTAATTCCAAATCACCGTATTTTTTCTTTGATAACGCTGCGTTTAATTTATCTACATACCCTTTATAATGTTTGTTATAATGGAAGTCCATTGTTTCTGCATCGATAAATTGTTTGAGGGCTGAGTAGGAATAAGGTAGTTTCTCTATTCCGATTTTTTTCATTTCGTTAATCAACTGTTTTTTTTCTTCTTGTATATGGTTTTCTTGTATTTGTTTTTCTAACAGTTGAATTTCTTCTTCAATTTTTTTCATGATATTTGATTATCTATTTCTTAATAAATAATCTGTAAGTGCGTTTAATGTCTTAACTCGTTGATTCTTCTTAAAATTTCTTCAGCATAATCAGCTGAATTTACGTTATCACCCATTACAGTTGAGATAACTTGTTTTTTTGCGTTGAGGATATCGTAGATAATTCCTTCGATTGTATTTTCAAAAATAGGATAATAAACGAGAACGTTATTTTTTTGACCATATCTGTAGGCTCTGTCCTCGGCTTGTGAGTGGTCGGATGGTAAGAATGATAGGTCATTCATAATTACAGCTTCAGCGGAGGTTAATGTTAAACCAACACCAGCTGCCTTAATGTTTCCAACAAAAACTTTTACTTTGGGGTTATCTTGAAACTCATCAACACTATGTTGTCTTTCAGCTTTTGACATGGAACCGTCAACCTTAACTGCAGATTTTCCAAAGTGTTCTACAATTTTATTTAATGATTCCGTAAAATTACAAAAGATAATAACCTTCTTATCTTGTTCTAAAATGTTCTCGGCTAATTCAATTGTTTGTGTAATTTTTTCATTGGCAATTATCTGTCTTACTTTTGTAAGTTTTGTAAATTGGACCGTCAAAGATTTAGATTCTTCAGGATTTTTTTCATACCAATTATAGTATTCCCCCATAACCTCCTCGTATTCTTTTGATTTTAGTCTCAGATAGATTGGTGTTATAATTTTATCAGGTAAGTCCAACACGTCTTCTTTCAATCTCCTTAAGGTCAAACCTGATGTTCTATCTCTTAATTCTTCTAAATTTGATGCACCCATTACATTCCAAACTTTTCTTGAACCGACTTTGAATTGGTATCCTTGGCAGTATCTTATAACATAAGCCATCCAATTCTTGGCGACGGGAGAATCTATTAAACTTAATAGATTATAATAATCAATTGGGCGTGATGTCATAGGTGTTCCTGTGAGTAACCACAATCGGTCAACTTTTTTTACAAAGTCGTTTATTAGTTTTGTCCTTTGGGCTTGAGCGTTTTTGATATAGTGTGCTTCATCAATAACCACCAAATCAAAATTGGCTCCAAGAATTTGCGACTCATCTTTTTTCTTAGCGTCATGGAAATTTTTTATAATGTCGTAGTTTATAATAACAAAGTCGTGCTCTGTTGAAAATTGTTTTCCTTCAGCAATGAAGATTGACCTTTCAGAATAATTTTCAATTTCTCTTTTCCAGTTTATCTTCAAAGTTGCAGGACAAATGATTAGAATTTTTTTAGCTCCTGACTCGAGTGCTGCGACGATACTTGAGGTTGTTTTACCTAAACCCATATCGTCAGCTAAAATAAATTTTTTGTTTTCGAGAAGTTTTTGGATTGCTTCTTTTTGGTGTGATAATAAAGGTCGTTTAGAATATTTTTCATAATCCACAACAACATCTTTTACAGTATTGTCTTTAATTATTGCAGCTTTTGGTAACCAAAAATCGTGAAGCTCTTGTGATTCTTTTATCTTACCCCAAATGTGGAAAGCCTTTTCTTTATCTGCAAGTAATTTCTCAACCCAAACTTTTTCAGGGATTTCAGTTAACAATCTATCGTCTGCTAATTTCTGTGCGAAGTATGCGTCGAGGATAACCCATTTCTTTGCGACCTTGGGTTGTTTGTCATGATTGTTAATGATGTATTCAGCCTGACTTCTTGTTGGGTAAAACTTACGATTTATTTCCGATTTTCTTTTTAATTCAAGAATATAATTGTTTGCACCATTATACGTTTCCAAAATAGAAAGTGCTTTAGATTCCATCGATATGGTATTATCACTCATCAAAAAACGATACCATTGGCGTAGTTTATAAAAAGTTCTTCACCTTCTTTGATGTCTCTCAGCGCTTTGAATACAAAAAGACCTAATTCGTTTTCTGTATACCAATTAACATTAGCGTTCTCTGAATGATTATAGTAAGAACCATAACCCGTAACTAATGCGTGAGTTGTCCACCTTTCACCCCTTGGAAAACAAAAAGTATAGTTTGAAAAAGCGGGAACTTGTTCGTTTTTGTTTTGTGGGAATGCTAAGAATGGGCACTCTTCTATTATTTCACCTTTAGATATTCTTTGACTTGAAAAAACACCCAAACCGTGAATTGGACTTTTCTTTAAAATTATTTTTGTAGGTGGTCTTATTTCCATTTGGTGTAAATATAAACAACAATAAAGTATTTATCAATATGGAAAATTTAGTCCCTATAACAAGATTAGGTAAGTTCTTTGGTAGAGAAGATTATGCCTTGGATATCGGTATGGGTGAAGAGTGGTTAATTGGTGACATGAACTTTACCGTTATACTTTATCGTATTGATAGATATAAAACCAAAACTGATGATGTTTATGGTGAGGTTTTGGAAGATGGAATTCAATTCTTAGCACCTGTTGAACTCAAAGGTTATGTTCAGGTTATGGCTCCTACGGGTAAAAATTACGGTAATTCTAAACTTGAATTACAAGAACCTGGTAACATGAAATTCTCAATTTATCAAAAGACTTTGGAAGATTTGCAAGTTGAAATATTCCAAGGGGATTACTTTGGTTACTATGAGAGTGAGGATAGGGTCAGATATTATGTTGTGAGTGATGATGGGTATGTTAGGTCTGATAATAAACATACGTATGGTGGATATAAGCCGTTCTATAGAACAATTGTGGCGACATATGTTAGTGAAAATGAATTTAGAGGGATATAATAAAATATATATAATTTAATAATTAATAGAATGGAATACTTAATTTCTGAAAACCAACTCAAGTTTTTAATCAATGAGATTGAATACGACCCTGAAGTTGAGAAGATTCAAAAAATTCTTGTTAAGAAATATGACTTAGGTAACTTTGGTCCAAAGAATGACGGAGTTGATGGTAAAGCAGGTCCGTTGACAAGAAAGGCTTATCAAAAAGAATTCGGTAAAGAATTAAGTTTGAAAAATAAGACTGATGTTAAATCCCCTGATAAATCTCCTGTCAAGTCAACTGGTTCATTTGATGCAGTATTGGTTGGTGGGTTAGATTATAGAGACGGAGATTTGGATATTGATTCACAAGTAAAATTATTAAATTCAGGATTGGGAAGTGATAAGAAAATAAAAGGTTTCAGATATAGCACTTCAACACGAGATATTGAAGACTTCTTGGAAAAGAATCCAAAGATTCCTGTCTACTTATTTAGTGCTGGTTGTAAAAAAGCAAATGAGTTGGCGGTAAGTCCATATGTGAACAAAAATAAACTTTTTATAATTGAACCATATGCACTAGGACCAGTTACTAAAAACAACGTTAGAGCGGCTGTAAGTAATGGGGTTCCTTCGTCAAACGTCTTTGTGGGAAAGTCAGGAGGTAGAGGTGCTGGTGTTGTAAGTGGTGCTAGTTCATCTAACTCGTCATCTCATTGGGGTGCGTTAAAACAAGTTGGATTAATGACAAAATAATTAAAGAATGCCTTTACCTAAACAAGTCAAACCAACATTACCATTAGTTCCTCAGAAGACATTGTCTGCAAGAAGAGAACAGTTGTTGGAATTTATTAATAAGGATGGGACTTATCTTCCTAAATCTGTATTACATGCTGATTTGGATAGAGGTATGTTAGATTTTGTTAAAACTGATTTAGAGGTTGTGACAGCAGGTAAAGTTGTTCCTATGGTTGATACTATCATAACAACCCAAAACTGGGCTCAGTATGTTGAAACTGCATTATTCGTTGATTTGGATTTTAACCCTTCACCACCTTTTATCACAGTTGTAAGAAGCCCTGACGTTAAATACGGAACCAATCCTGCATTACAATATACAATTCCTAATAGGAAACAATTTTATTACGCATCAGTTCCAACTTGGAATGGTAATGAACAAGGTATGGACATATACACAATACCACAACCCGTTCCTGTTGATATTAATTATAGTCTTAAGTTTATCTGTAATAGAATGAGAGAGTTGAACCAACTCAATAAAATTGTTATGCAGAAGTTTTCATCAAGACAAGCATATACTTTTATTAAAGGTCAATATGTTCCGATAATATTAAATAACGTAGCTGATGAGTCTCAAATGAATTTGGATTCAAGAAAGTATTATGTTCAAAGTTATGATTTCACCATGTTAGGTTATTTGATTGACGAAGAAGAATTTGAAGTTAAACCAGCAATTGCTAGAGTGTCTCAAGTATTCGAAGTTCAATCTGACATCAAAAGGAAAAAGAGAGACATATATCCTGAGAATCCTGATGAGTTCGGACAAAACTTTTTATTTGTTTCGGGTAATACAGTTCTTAGCGGTCTTGTTGATTATACTGTTGACATGACTTTTATTTCTTCAAATAATATTAATTCGTATGATGTTTACATCAACAACAATTATTATGGAACAGACTTGAATGTTATTCAAGTAACTTTGGATGATATCTTGAGAATTGAGGTTATCAAAAACGATAACACCTTGGATGGTAATATTCTTTTCGAAAACAAGTTAGTTTAGTTCTCTCCGTAGATATCTTTCTTTTCGACACACTTTTCCATTATCAAATTTTCTAAAAACTTATAAATTTTTATCCCTCTCTTGTCACAGTATTTTTTTAGGATTTCATGTGATTCAGGGGATATTTTTATGTTTTTGATTTCTTTCTTTGTTTTCATGGTAGAAAAAAGGCAGAATTAATTCTCACCGTTTATAAATAGATATCAGAAAGTAAAGTTTTTTCATTCAGATACTAATATTTATCATTAAAATAAATCTGCATTAGAATAATTTAATAATGGCAACAGCACAAGCAAATCAAAAAGTATTCGTTTCACCTGGTGTATACACCTCTGAAACTGACTTATCTTTCGTGGCTCAAAGTGTCGGTGTAACTACACTAGGTCTTGTTGGGGAATCCATCAAAGGACCAGCATTTGAACCTGTATTTATTACCAACTACGATGAATTCCAAGCTTACTTTGGTGGAACAATTCCAGAGAAGTTCGTGAATACACAAATCCCTAAATATGAAGCGGCGTATATTGCCAAATCTTATCTCCAACAGTCTAACCAAATGTTCTTTACAAGAATTCTTGGTTTATCTGGTTATGACGCAGGTCCATCTTGGAGTATAAGAGTAACTGCTAACCCTGACCCGACAACTATCGGTATCAACTCGGCGATTGCAACAGCTCCTTGGAGTGCGTCTTTTATTGGTTCTACAACAGGAAACACAATTACATTCGTTGGAGGTGCGTTACCAGCACCTGTGGCTTTAGATTTAAACACTCAATTTACTTTATCAAACGGTTCAACTTCAACATATGCTGAAGGTTTTAACACATACGTTGGTAATATAATTGATACTCCTTCTTTATCTGCAACAACAGCAGTTGTTTACGGGTCAATTCCTGGAACTGATTATGCGAATTTATCAGGTTATACAACAATTGTTAATGCGTTTGGAAGTGATTCAACTAATTTAGATAATAACGATTTATCATCTGGAGATAACGACCCTTGGTTTTACGCAACATTTGATATCCCTAATGGAAACAACTATTCAGGATATTCATTTGATTACGTAGTTTCTAATTTAGTTTCTTTAGGTAGCACTGTTTATAGTGGAACAGTGTCAGGTAATAGTTATACTTTTTCTGGAACCGCTTTCCTTGATTATAACAATATGGTTGTAGCTACTTTACGTTCAAGAGGTATTTCTCTTTTCACTAATAGTGCTTCAAGTCCTAATCACGGACCTGTTTATGAGGTTACTGGATTAACTGATGTTCAGTTAGTTTGTTCTGACCAATACTCAGGGGTTACTAAGAATCCTTTTGGAACTTTCTTAGTTTCTGGTGTTACAAAAGATGCAGACACGTTCTCTTTCGAGACATCGTTGTTAGCGTCTTCTTCAAAATATCTTACAAAAGTGTTTGGTATTGATAACTTTGGAAAATCGAGAAATGAAGTTCCATTGTTTGTTGAAGAAATTTATCCAGGTTCTTTAAACTACGCATTCAATCAAAGTTACATTAGAGGTTTGAATTGTGAATTAGTTGCTTTACCTGAAGCAAGAGTTACAAACTCAACAACAACAATAGCTTGGAAATTACAAAGATATCAGTCACCTAAGACTCCTTACTTTGTTTCTGAACTAAGAGGTAATAGAGTTTATAATCTTTTCAGATTTATATCTATTTCTGATGGTGATGCTGCAAATACAGAAGTTAAGGTTTCAATTGCAAACCTTTCATATAATAATATGACATTTGATATTTTGGTTAGAGATTTCTTTGATACAGACCAAAATCCTGTAGTTCTTGAAAAATATACGAATTGCACAATGGACCCAGCAACTAACAACTTTATCGGTGTTAGAATTGGAACTTCAAATGGTGAATACGCTTTAGTTTCAAGATACATCATGGTCGAAATGGCGGACGGTGCTCCTATCGATGCTCTTCCTTGTGGATTCAATGGATATACACAAAGAGAGTATGAAACAGCATCCAACCCTTCACCTTATATCGTATTCAAAACAAAATATAACTTCCCTGGCGAAGTAATTTATAACCCTCCGTTTGGAACTACTTCAGGTGGCTCTAACGCGGTTGAATCTCCTGGTGATGTTGTTAGAAGAACTTATTTAGGTTTCGCAACACAATACGGTATTGATGATTCGTTCTTACAATACAAAGGTCAACAAAACCCTATTGGTGATTGGGCACAAGCAACTGAATCTATTCCTTGGAATTATCTCTCAAAAGGTTTCCATATGGACTCAGGTGCAACCGTTGTAACAATTGGTAATATATACGACACAAGTGGTCAAACTGCTTTTGAGTGTGGTGTTGCTGAATTCAGAAATGACCCAGAGTCTCAGGAAAACCCTTACTATTTTATTTACGCTAGAAAATACACATGTTGTTTTGCTGGTGGATTCGATGGTTGGGATATCTACAGAGAGTGGAGAACAAACGAAGATAGATTCCAATTAGGTGCTTCAGGTTTCATGGCAGGTTTCGCACCTGACCCAAGATACCCAACAGCAACTGGTGATGGTATCTTCAAGAGAATAGTGGTTGAGAATAATAGAAGTGATTTTGCTAACACTGACTACTACGCTTACTTACTTGGTATCTTAAGTTTCTCAAACCCTGAATCTACAAACATCAACGTATTCGCAACTGCATCAATCAACTATATTGATAACTCAAACTTAGTTGAATCAGCAATCGATATGGTTCAATTCCAAAGAGCGGATTCAGTGTATATCGCAACGACTCCTGACTATGACATGTTCTCACCAGATGCTACTGACCCTCAGTTAATTGTTTATCCACAAGAAGCTGTAGATGCTCTCGATAACACAGGAATCGATTCTAACTACACAGCGACTTACTATCCTTGGATACTTGTAAGAGACACTGTTAATAATACACAAATCTATCTACCTGCAACAGGTGAAGTTTGTAGAAACTTAGCATTAACTGATAACATCGCATTCCCTTGGTTCGCATCAGCGGGTTATACGAGAGGTCTTGTAAACTCAGTTAAAGCGAGAGTTAAACTAACTCAAGAAGATAGAGATACATTATATCAAGGTAGAATTAACCCTATCGCAACTTTCTCTGACGTAGGAACTGTAATTTGGGGTAACAAAACTTTACAAGTTGCTGATACCGCTCTTAACAGATTAAATGTTAGAAGATTGTTATTACAAGCTCGTAAGTTGATTTCAGCGGTGGCTGTAAGATTATTGTTCGAACAAAACGACCAAATCGTTAGACAACAATTCTTAGACAG
>B570J29032_109957810_pt1 | contig 10674 bp, 7 predicted proteins | sample LakMenEpi16Nov12_FD_29032 | JGI IMG/M metagenome (IMG submission 29032)
AAACGATTTTCGAAATGTTTCTTATAGCAACTATTTCCTGATCGTAGGTGACGGAGGCTTGTTTCCTTCTCAAGGCCAGCCGTTATCTCCTAGCAGCATCAATGACGGCCCTGGCAACACGTTGTTGGTCGTGGAGGGAGCCAACCTGTTTCACGAATGGACCCAGCCGATTGATATCGACATCGCCAATTGGAATCAACCTGGGGCTACAAAGATAAGCCTGGGAGGTACGCATGCCGATGGATCTACTGCGGTTTTGGCGGATGGTTCTACCGTATGGCTTCCTGACGATATGGCTCCAGAGGCACTGAAGGGATTGATCAGTGCTGATGGCGGCGAATCGGTTGATTCGGCTGCCTATCGGCCTTAGTTCTCCGAGTCGCCAGATTGTCGTGCACCGATGGTGATGGGCATTTGCAGAATCGCGTCTCCACGCCGCACACGCAAGACTACAAAATCGCCAGGAGCATAAGATCGCACCGCTTCCTCCAGGTCCTGAAACGAGCGAATAGGTTTATCGTCGACGCTTTGAATCACATCACCCGGCTGTATTCCAGCTAGATCTGCCGGACCGTCAGGTTCCACCGCTGTGATCTCCGCTCGTCCTTCATTCTTGGGGTTTCCAGTAACACCGATGTAGGGAGGATCAAAACCAGGCAATACACCCCAGACCTTCTTGCGCACCATGTCATCCCAGTCACGACTAAAAACGTCGATCGGTACGTGCATATTTTCAGAGACCTCGGCACCAATCCGAGAATGGACACCGATCAGTTTGCCATCTAAGGTGAACAAAGGTCCGCCACTGTCGCCACCAATTAACGCACAATCCGTGAAGAGTGTGTGCGATTCCTGACGTTTCAGAATCCGTCCCACACGAATCACAGTTCCGCGCTCAGGCTGCCATCCGCCAGGGTGTCCCGCGCCAATGCACCACTGGCCGACCTTGACATCACTGCTGCGTCCCAGAGTTGCGTGCGGCAAGTCGAGCTGCGATCCATTTAAGATACGCACCAAGCCGGCATCCTTGTCGCGATTCATACCCAGTGTTTCAGCTTTTAACTGTCGACCGTCATGCAGCACTACCGTCGCGCTGCGTCCCGCACCACCTGCCACATGGGCAGCGGTCAAAATAAACCCATCGCTAGTGATAATCACCCCACTGCCCTGTGCCGAGCCCTGTTGTATGTTGACCGTCACTTGCTGGATTGCTTTGGCCACAAGTGATTGCTGCGATTCAAGTTCTTTTAATTCGGCCAATGTACTGGGCTCTTTTCCGTCCGCTATTCGCCTTAAGTCTTGACTCAGGGCAACATAGGTCATGCCTTTAATTTCGGCATCCAACTTTTCTGCACTGGCCGGCACCACCGCTTTCTGCGACGACCGAACTTCGCCTGCAGAATCAATGTCTGAAGCGGTGGCAATGGTTGGATCAGACGCTTGAACTGAAGGAGCCGTGTCAAACCCTGGTACTGGCAAGACTAGTTCTTGAGCCAAAGCGACCACGCCCAGTGGAGTGCCGGTAAGGCAGGCGGACACCAGCCCGTTGACAACGAACATGCCCAGCAGAGGGAGCTTGGGTCCCTGAGACCAAATGCCTCGCTGCCTGAAACTGAGCATAAGACAAAGCCTGTTGTTTGCGCGGGGTGAAGCAGGTTACGACGAAGAATTGGGGCTAGTCAGCCATGGTCTGATTATTCGCAAAGTGGCAACAAAATAAAAGACACCGGCTCATAAAAATTAGACAATCCAGCCAGTTGCCCTGCGAATATAAATAACCGGTAGCGAAAATTCCGATTTTGATGCTTCAGACACCTCCTCCCCCACAATGGGCCGAATGGGGCTTATTCATCGATTTGGAGATTAGGGAAATAGTTATCAAAACGGTAGATTTTGCTCAAACACTGTTTTCGGGCTTGCGAAATCGATAACAAGTGAGAACACTGGTAGGTCTAAGTGCGGGGTTGAGGGGTTTAAAAGATGTCGCCATGGACTCGCGGCGTCCTATTGTAAGGTTCATTTAAGCTAACTATGAATCATCCACATTTTGTCAGCAAAGGACTACACGCTATATTAGGCGTGGTCCTTCCGGCTTCTTTTGTTGGACTAGGGGTGGTCGCCTATTTTGTGGCGCAGAAGCCTGAGGCCGGAAAGGTTGCTGCGCTTGGGTCTGATATGGCTTCCCTTCTGTCGGTGATGCCGGCAGCGCAGGTCGAATCGGTCAGAGCGCTGACTGAATCGCTGGATATCGCGGCATCCGGAGTGGTAGTGCCGTATCGAGAAATCCAAGTGGCCAGCGAGGTGGGTGGGCGCGTATTGGAAAAGGATGTCAACATGCGGCCAGGCAACCACGTCCTTAAGGGACAGTTGCTTCTGAAAATCGACCCGCGAGACTACCAGTATGAAATAGATCGACTTACACAACGATTAGACCAAGAGCGGGCGCTTGTTAAGGAAAGCGAACAGGAACTGCAGAATACTCAGCGGTTGATTGAGCTAGCTCAGTCGCAACTGGAGTTAGCCGAAGCCGACTTCAAACGCACCGCTAGCTTGGACACGAATTTTGCCAGTCAAGCGGAACTTGGAGCGTCCAAGCAACAGATGCTCAATGCGATGAACCAGAAGGTTACCCTTCAGAATCAGGCTGATGCCATTCGCACTCGACGACAGCGTTTGGATGCAGCCATCAAGTTGGTTGAAACGGAATTGCAGCAAGCGGAAGTCAACCTGCGCCGTACGGAAATCAGCTCTCCTGTGGACGGATTGATCGTGAAGGAGCAGGTGGAAACCGATTCTTACGTTCAACGTGGTACTCAGTTGATGACCATCGAGGATATTTCCAAGGCGGAGATATCCTGCAATCTGAGAATGGACCAATTGTACTGGCTGCTGGATCAGAACATCAACAGTCGTGATAGCGGCCTGAACGCATCTTTTGCCAGCTTGCAGAAACCACCTCAGGTTCAGGCCATTGTTCGTTTTAAGCTGGGCGGTCGAGAGTCTCTCCTTTACGAATGGGAAGGTCGGTTGGACCGTTTTGAAGGTACAGGCTTAGATCCGCAAAATCGCATGATACCGATGCGAGTTGTCGTAGACCGACCTAGCGAATATAGGATCAATGGATTGGCATCCGTTGATCAATCACTTTCCTTAGTGCGAGGCATGTTTGTTGATGTGGTCCTGAAGGCCAAACCAGCGACTCAATTGCTGTTGGTACCCAAACTTAGCGTTAAGCCAGCTACCGACTCGCGGCGTATTTGGAAATTCGAACCCGACCCACGAGCTATCGAAGTAGTACAAAAGCGACACGGCATTCAGGAACTGACATCTGACGATTCAGACTCGGCAATCAAGTCTGCGTCTCAGGATCGTCCTAGCGCTGATCGACCGCGTTTGGTGTCCGATCGTGCCGGCGAATCTAACGAATCGGACACAGGTGATTCCGCTGAATCTGAAAAGAATACCCAGGAGACGGCGGAAGCACCCAAAAAATTGGATCCGGATCAATGGCAATGCGGCTTCTTGCGAGTCCTGGACGGAATTGAAGTGATTGGTGTCTACCAAGATCCAAACGACAATCATCGCGAGTATTTGATTTGTGATGTCAGCCGCAGTGGTCTTCAGCCCGGCGACTACGTGGTAGTCACACCCCTGCCAGGCATCGAAAGTTCTGACGAACCCATTCGCGTTGCCAAAGAAAATCTGAAATCAGTACCCTAGGTGATTGCTTGTGAAAGCGGATCGCTGCCATAGTCCGTCTCGCCTGATGCAGCGGTGGTTCGCTGATCTAGGGCACTCCGCCGTTTCCGCAGCACAGGCAGCTATCGAGCCAGAATCTCGGGATTTGTCCCAAAGCCTGTCGAACTGGATGTCGACCTTTGGCGCGGATTCATTGATTCAGTCTGTCAGTCGCCCAGCGATGGGCTGTGAGTTTGAAGTGCTGCTGAATCAACATCAATACGCTGATGGAGTTCAGGCGGCGCTCGATGCTCTCAAGCAAATAGACTACCTGGAGAGCCTTCTAAGCGTCTATCGAGTCACAAGCCAGATCAGCAAAGTGAATCAATTTGGGCATCTGCGAAGCGTCGCCGTTGATGCTCATACGATGGAACTAATTCAGTTGGGAATCGATGTCTACTGCTGGACGGAGGGAGCGTTTGACTTGACAGCCGGTAGTTTGTCTGAGGCCTGGGGCTTCTCCCGTCGTCAGGGCGCGATGCCAAACGACCAGCAGATTCGCCAAGCACTGGAGTTGGTAGGTTCCGAGCATCTGCGCTTAGGCTCTTCAGAACAGACTATTGCTCTGAATCGTTCGGGCGTGCAAATCAACACTGGAGGAATTGGCAAGGGCTACGCGCTGGACTGCGCAGCTCGCTTAATGGCTGAGCGTGGTGTCAACGATTTTATGATGCACGGGGGATTGAGTTCGATAGTAGCCCGTGGGCACCGCCGAGATATCTATGCCGATGGATGGCGAGTCGCGCTGAAGCATCCATGGCGAGAAGATGAAATCATCGAAACGATCACTCTGCGTGATCAGGCCCTTGGCACCAGCGGATCAGGAAAACAGTTTTTTCATTTTGAAGGCAAACGCTACAGTCATATCATCGACCCTCGCAGCGGTTGGCCGGCTGAGGGTATGATGAGTACAACTGTGGTTTGCCCCAGCGGTGGCGTGGCCGACGCTTTGGCTACCGGTCTGTTTGTCCTGGGGCCGAACGCGGCAATCGAATTCTGTCAGGCAAATCCTGACATCAGTGCTGTGCTGATTTTCACCGATCCCAAATCAGGGCGACAGGGAATAGAACGTTGCAACTGGACCGATGTATCGGATTGACGTTGGGGCCGTGAAAATCGAGCGACAAGAATTGCCACTGTCGTTCTAGTACTGGTTGCCACCGAAATTGGGGCGCAGCCTGCGTATGACAGGCTTGATGTAGCCTTTTAGCGGCGAGTCTCTCCAGTAGCTCTTAAATGCCAGGCGACTTTGATGAGCGATTCGAAGCAAGGGGCTGCTTGTGATGATGCCGTAGTTCATCTGCGAAACGACATTGGTCAGCTTGACTTTGTAATCCTGCTCCCCAAATCCCATGTCGATAGCTGAATACCCCTGATCGGTCGCAGCACGGCAAACTTCCAAAAACAATTGTGTCCCCGGAGACATCACCGAATATTGTAAGTTGTATACAGGAAACCAGTAATGCAGCAAATCACCCTAGGCCATTCCGAAATGCATCGCGATTGGTTTCTCGCCGCAGCTCATTACGCTCAATACCCCACGGACAGTTGAGTCGCGCTGGTACAACAAATCCAACATCATGGCTCCAATCCAGGGAACTCCCAGGATTTGGAAATTGTGAGTTCGAGAATACTGCTCACACTTTATTCGAATCAAGTACTCCAATAGGCTGGCATCACAACAATCAAAATCGAACTTCAGCGGGCCAAGTTCACGTATCATGCGCCTCGTTTTCTGAGGCTGACGGCTGACGGTATAGCTGTTCTTGAGCAAATAGTGGTCATAGCCCAGTGGGTCGACTTTCAGGTCTGCCAGGAACGATCGAACAACTCCCAACTTGTGTTCAGCAACGCCCAAGTTTTGCTCGGGCGCTGCGTGAAATGCGTAACTGGACAGTCCTGCGACGTGGAGTCAATCGAATGGCGAAACCAAGCTATTGGGCAGTGCCAAAATTCCTTGGGAATCGTTTACGCCCGCACCCGCCGGACGCGCCGTGCGGCGTGACAGTCTCTGGAATGGCAGGATGGCAACGACTCGACCGGCGTTCTTGACAAGAGCGACCTCGATACCCTCGCAATGCCGTGCAACTGCCTGGATAAACTGGTGACTGAAAAATGGTGAACGATAGCCCGGCCAGGCCGCTCGAATAGCATCCCAGTCTGGCAAGATTTCGTCAGTCAATTGGCTTGCCGAGATCACCTGCGTGCTGGAGCTACCGCAGGCCGTCAACTGAGGCACCGGCGACTTGACGAGCGGACCGCTTGATTGGGCTGCTATTTGCTTGGGCGGTAGCAAATCCAGGTTCATAGCTATCGTGAAGTCGATATCGGGGTTTGGTGGGCGACGGGTCTTAGTCTAATTCGAATCGATAGAAAAATCTATGATAAACTAACCGTCAAGCATGGCATCCCAGCGGATTCGGCGGAATCTGGTAGTTGTTGGAGGAAGTTGGTCAAACCGAGCCCACCGCCAACTGTCTCCACCGCCAGTTCCTGGAAGATTGTGCAGTTTGGCTGTCATGCAGTGGTACTGAATTTTGTAGCGAGTCACCGCGTGGCGTATCAATTGACGAGCCTCCAGTGGCTGGCAATCCAGATCAAGTTGCTGTTGAAATTCTTCGCGTATTGCTGTTAGCATCCTTGTGCTCTGTTTCCAGCTCTGGTCAGCAGGCCACTGGACCCATGGTAGATCCCACAAATCTTCCCACCACTTGCCCGGCGGATTGCGACGCAAAAGAATTCTGCCTCGTGCGTCTCGAATGACAAGGCCCACATGTACCACGGATTGAAAGCTGGGTTTTGGCTTGGGGACAGGGATCTTGAATTGGAGCCCCAGTCGATAGGCCGCACACAGATCGGCTAACGGGCAGGAGGAGCAACTTGGTGTTTGAGGGGTGCATACAAGACTGCCAAGTTCCATGACCGCCTGATTGATTTGACCTGAGCCCGATCGCGAGGGCAAAATGTCTTCGGCGAATTGCCATAACCGTCGCTGCGTCTGGCTGAGATGAAGCGGCTGCTGAATGGCTAGTAGCCGGCTGAATAACCGCTGCGTATTGGCTTCCAGAATTGGAGCACGCCTATCAAAAGCAAAAGAAGCAATCGCTCCAGCCGTATAACGTCCAATCCCTGCCAGACTTTGAAGTGCATCGACATCTGATGGCAAGCTGCCACCATAATGGGTGACCACCTGTTGAGCCGCCTGATGCAAATTTCGAGCGCGTCGGTAATATCCCAGTCCTGCCCAGAGTTGCAAGACATCCTGCGCATCAGCAGCGGCTAGCGCACGTACGGTTGGAAATCGCTGCAGAAATTTTGTATAGTAGTCCAGCACGGTAGCCACTTGCGTCTGTTGCAACATGGTCTCGCTGATCCAGATCCGATAGGCATCGTCGGTTTGTCGCCAAGGCAATGGTCGCTGGTGTTTTCGGTACCAACGCATCAGTTGTATTCGAAACGTACTAATCCATCCAGTATCAAGCTGGTCGCAAGAATTTTGGGAGGGCATTTACGGCCCCTCTTCCTTGAGTATCGGCTGAACTTTCATTTCCAACATGCCAATTATTTCGCCGGTCAGTCGATCGCGCTCAGGACGATTCAGCAGAATTTCGACACTGTCGCCAGCACGGAATTTCCCAAGTTCATTCCTCAACTGTTCGAACGTTGATATCTTGTTGCCAGCTACGGCTACCAGAATGTCCCCTGGCTGAATGCCCGCTTCTGCTGCAGCAGAACCCGCAGTGACCTCGTTGACCTGGGCCTGCAAAAAACCGGATATCCCCAAAAAGCCGCCAGAACCTCGGAATATCTCTAGACCATCAAAGTGTTTACCCAATAGCTGTTCACCTTGATGAGTTACGTTTGTGCCATACAAGCGAATAGATTGGCTGATAGGCAACTGGGCGATGACAGGAACATAGCTGTCGTCAATGTCCATGTAGGAAAGGCCTAGATGTTCAAGGGCCGACAACTCTTGAAATAGGAGCAACAGGTCAGGCGTGATGGTCACGCTTCGCAGTTTCACCGCCTTGAGTCCCTTAATTTGACTGACCGCTCGCAGTGACTCCGGCGAAATTTTGGGACCGCGCAGATAGACCACCTGGACCGATTTCAGGTAGCGTATCCACTCGATATCTTCTTGGCTTCCTTCAAAGCTGTCTTCGATTCGCAGCGACAAGGGGCCGATGCCAGTGTCCATTTTGCCGTTTAAGCTAAAGTTCTGTGGGCCGATATAGGCACCTTGGTAGCTTAGTATCTTGACCGCCATCTCCTCCTGTAGGTCAGCAATGGCACTAAGGCTGTTGGCAGCCGATCGGCCCAAGCTAGTGGCCTGATTGGCCAATGAATGAAGTATTTGGGTAGCCGACCGACTGATCGACAAATCGTTGTGCAGTGCAAGACCACTTAGCAAGTCCACCAGTTGTCCGCCTGTAACTGTATCTGCTTGCTGGATGCACTGACGAATCTCGTGAACTGCCTGCGCAGGATACTGCTCCAGCCTTGCCCTGGCCATTTGTCGAGTGCGATAGTTTTGATGGCTCAACTGTTGAATACACTGCCGTATTTCGTCAAGAATCTCTTGATCTGAAAGATCTGAAAATTCGGCTTCGAGCCTGTCACTGGAGCCCGCTGAATCCCCGGCGATCGGCTCAGGCGACGGCTGAGCAACAGTAATCAGAGTTGTCGTTGCCATGATGATCACAACGCCCGCTAACCTGCACAGACGGCAAGCCATGGCAATACAGTGAAATCTCCCGCAAGTCACTGCCAACCGGGGGAATGAGTCTAATAACTGTGAGTGTGGATGCAGATGTTTCACCCGCTGTATCCTTGCGTGGGGCTGGAAACTAACTTATGAGGGGGTGCATTATCATTCGAAAGGAGCAGTCGACTTTTGGCCGATACTATTGTGCTGGGATTCTAGTCAGGCGTCGAGTACCGTTTTAGCTTGCGGTCCAGGGTGGATCTCTCAATTCCAAGAAGCTGAGCTGCTTTAGACTTGTTGCCCTCGACCGACTCAAGTGTAGCCATGATATGATTGCGTTCTAGATCGTCTAACGCAATGCACTGGAATTTGGGTGGATTCGGTCCCAGTTGGCCGGGTTTGCTGCCTGGCATCTCCGGAAGGGCCTTCACTGGCAAACCTAGATCACTGGCGTTGATCGTCGAGTCGCTACCCAAAACGACGGACCGCTCGATAGCATTCTTTAGTTCGCGGATGTTGCCAGGCCAGCTATGTCGCACCAAGACTTCCATGGCCGACGGTTCGATTCCTAAAATTTTACGGCTGGAATGAACGCTGAATAAATTCAGGAAGTGGCGTGCCAGTTCTGGGATGTCTTCCGGCCGCTCACGCAGCGGTGGTACGGGTATCTCAACGACTCGCAATCGATAGTACAGATCTGACCTGAACAACTTCTGATCGATAGCCTGCTCTAAGTTTCGATTGGTCGCAGCGATGATTCTTACATCGGTTTGAATAGGTGTGCTTCCGCCCAGCCGTTCGAAGGGATGTCCTTCCAGCACTCGCAAGAATTTCGCCTGAAGCTCCAAAGGCATTTCTCCAATTTCATCAAGCAGCAAAGTGCCTCGATGGGCCGCTTCGAATTTGCCAATTTTTCGTTCGGTAGCTCCTGTGAAGGCCCCTTTTTCGTGTCCAAATAGCTCACTTTCCAGCAGCGTGGGGGCCAGCGCGGCACAGTTCAGACATACCATGGGACCGGAGCTTCGTTGGCTGGATAGATGAATTGCCCTAGCAACTAGCTCTTTACCTACTCCGCTTTCGCCCCGAATCAGTACAGTTGCTGTGGTTGGAGCGGCTCTAAGAATCGATTCGCGAACATGCTGGATAGCTTTGGAACCGCCCACCATCTCCGTGTCGATCTTAAGTTGCTCTTCAAGCTGGTCGACTCGACGACGCGAGGCCGCAAGCTGCTCGGCGACTTGCTGGTTGCCATTCAGATTGGACAGGGCGATTGCCAAGTTGTCCCCAACTCCAACCGCCAGATCCAGATCCGCAGTGGTCAACATCCGCTGGTCCAGGCGTGTGTAGACATGCAGGATACCAAACACGTCTGCACCGCTTTGCGGCTCTGATTGCTTCACATGATACGGTTCTGAAGATCGTTGGCCCGAAAGCTCTGTTCGCAAAGGAACAACGATGACGCTGGTTGTGGATTGTTGGCCTGAGCCACGAGCCAACGAAAGCTGTCCATCGTCCTGAACATTTCGAGCTAAAATGGCTTGTCCTTCTTGCAGCACCGAACGAATCAAGAAATCACTAATGCGATGATAGGAGCCGCCGGGAGACTGACGCGCCGCCAGCACCGCTAAACGAAAATCGGTCATGTCTGCTTGTCCGTTCGCTTGTTTGGTACGGGACAGCCGTGAGTCTTGTTGCCTGTCTGCGCCAGCAGTTTGTTTCTGTTGAGGTAACTTGGATCGTGTCGGAGGGTCTAGTAAAACGACGCCGCCAGAGGTGATGTCCAGTTCGGCCAGCAAATGATCCAAAGCCAATCCAGCCGCCTGATCGCTTGTTGCGCCGCCTGACAGCTCGAAAATTAAACGGTAAAAAAATCCCCATTTTTCTCCGCCGCTCGAACTGCTGCTTAAACTGCCTGGCAAAGAAGATGACCATTGCGATTGAGATAGCTTGCCGATGATTGCGGTGGCCTGACCGTTATCTTGGTCTATCTGGCTGGTCGCCTGGGAATCTTGGCCAACAAAGCTGGTTTGGGAAAAGGCTTCCGACAACTGATAGGTGAAGGTCATCTGGCAGTTTCCTACTATGATTACCTCACCTCCGAGCAGTGTTCGGGACTTGGCAATCGATTCGCCGGCCACCTGCGTTCCATTGCGGGAGCCCAAGTCAGCGATCTGCCACCCCCCCCGATCGTGCGATATTTCGGCATGACGACGACTAACTCGATCATCGGC
>B570J29032_109957806_pt1 | contig 10673 bp, 9 predicted proteins | sample LakMenEpi16Nov12_FD_29032 | JGI IMG/M metagenome (IMG submission 29032)
CAGATTTAATAATGTAACCCATTCCTACCATGGTATGAATAAGTTTTTTGTCAAACCCTTTGTCTATTTTCTTACGTAGGAAGTTTATGTAAACATCAATAACATTAGTGGTAGAGTCGAAGCCTGCCGACCAAACCTTTTCTAGTATTTCTGTTCTTGATATAACTCGGTTTTTATTTCTAATTAGATATTCTAAAAGAGAATATTCCTTTGCTGTTAAATCAATTATTTGGCCACCCCTGCGCGCAACTTTTCTATCTAAGTCTAATTCTAAATCTTCTATCACAAGAATTTTAGGCGCAGCTATTTGCTCATTACTTCTTTTGGTAAGTACTCTTAACCTAGCAAGCAATTCTTTGAAATCAAAAGGTTTTACTAGATAATCATCTGCCCCAGCATCTAAACCAATAACTTTTTCGTCTACGCTTCCCAAGGCCGTTAGCATGAGTATGGGTGTTTTTAAATTAGAACTTCTAAGTTCTTTTGCCACTTCAATTCCACTTTTATGCGGAATCATTACATCTAAAATAATGGCATCATATGTATATTCTAAGGCATTTCTTTTTGCGGCAATTCCGTCAAATACCAATGTAACATCATTATGTTGCTCTTCTAGTCCTTGTTTTAAAAACGAGGCTACTTTAGGTTCATCTTCAACTACGAGTAATTTCATTCTATAAAATTTTTACTAAATTAAGTTAATAATCGCACTTCACCAATTAGAATCCTAACCACCTGCTTTTTTTGCTTTATAATTTTCCTTGTTGAACCAAAGAAGCACTTTATCTCTAAAATCTCCTTGGATTAATATTTCTCCATCTTTGGTGCTCCCGCCAGCGCCACAAAGTTTTTTAAGTTGTTTGCCAAGCTCTTCTAAATCTGCTGTAGCGCCAACAAAACCATGGATGCGGGTTACTAATTTTCCTCCACCTTTTCTATCAAGAAAAATTTTCAATTGCTGGTGTTGAGGGGCTAAGGTATTTTGTTCTAATTCTTCTTTGTAGTTATAAGAAAAATGAGTGTCGGTAGAATACACAACCCCTTCTTTACTTTTATTCTTGTTGCTCATTGCAAGCGCAAGTTAATAAATTCTGCTTTTCTCGCATGCTGCTTTTAGTATATTCGAACCAATGAATTGGAATGAGCTCCTTCAGCCATTGCGTTATGGTGATACAGAACCCCGAAAATACGATGCTTCTTCGGCGAGATCGATATTTGAGCAAGATTACGACCGCATTATTTTTTCTACACCTTTTAGGCGCTTACAAGATAAAACACAGGTAATTCCACTGCCCGAGCAAGATTTTGTGCACAATAGGCTTACACATAGCATTGAAGTAAGCAGTGTAGGTCGCACTCTGGGCAAAATTGCTGGTAAGTCGCTGTTAGAGTCCAATCCAGCCTTGCAACAAAAGCTAAGCTTTCATGATTTAGGGGCTATAGTAGCAGCCGCTTGCCTAGCCCACGATATTGGCAATCCTCCTTTTGGGCATAGTGGGGAGGCAGCTATTGGGGCTTATTTTTTAGAAGGCAATGGCAAACAATTTAAAAGCTTTTTAAGTGCTGCCGAATGGGAGGATCTTACAAGATTTGAAGGTAACGCCAATGGTTTTAAAATTATTAGTAACCCTTACCATAAAGGTAATGGTGGTCTCCGACTTACCTATCCAACTTTAGCTGCGTTTACCAAGTACCCTAAAGAGAGTTTACCTGTGTATGATAAGCCTTTGGCAAGTCAGAAAAAATTTGGCTTCTTTCAATCCGAAAAAAACATTTATGAAGATGTTGCCTTAAATTTGGGTATACCTAGTTTGGGTCAAAACGGTTTTGCAGAATACCAGCGCCACCCTTTTGTTTATTTGGTAGAAGCAGCCGACGATATTTGTTACCAGATTATAGATTTTGAGGATGGTCTTAGTTTAGGGTGGATAGACTTTAAGTATGCCGAAGAATTGTTAATTCCTATTGCAGGGGATGCTTTTTATGAAAATAGTTACAAGCAACTTAGTTCAAGAGAAGAGCGAGCAGGTTATCTAAGGGCGGTGGCTATTAATAACCTAGTAAAGGAAATGGCAGCTAGCTTTATGGAAAAGGAAAAGGAGTTATTATCTGGTACTTTCAACCGTTCCTTAATCTCTGGAAGCAGCTTTAAGCCGCAGTTAGACGAGGTAAAGAAGCTTTCCTTAGAGAAAATTTATAAGGCCAGGCAAGTGATAGAAATTGAAGCTGCAGGATTTGAAATTATAGCGGGTTTGCTAGATTATTTTGCCGAGGCCGTTTTGGCAGAAAAAATAAATGGCAATACTGGCATGAAACAGCGTAAGTTGTTAGAACTACTGCCAGCTGAAGTAAAAAATTCTGAAGCAAGTATCTACCAAATGCTGCTCAATGTTTGTGCTTATGTTGCTGGACTCACCGATAAACATGCCATTACCTTGTTTAGAAGGTTAAAAGGCATTGAATTACCAAGCTAAATGACAAATTGCCTAAATTTTACCTTATTTTATTTGGCATAGGTATTGAAACATTCAGGCAAATTATATTTTTGACAATTAAATAAACCAATATGAACGCAGGAAATGAATTTAGAAAATATGCCATTAAGCACAAAGGCATAAGCAGTATTAAAGTAGATGCCTACATTGAAAGCTCAATGGAAGGTATGACAAGAACTGTTATTGAAGAGCGCCCAATGAACTTCCGCGAAATAGATGTGTTCTCGCGCTTGATGGCGGATAGAATTATTTTCTTGGGTATGCCAATTGATGATTATGTGGCAAATATTATCCAAGCTCAGTTGTTGTTTTTAGATTCTATGGATCCTCGCAGGGATATTCAAATGTATATCAATTCTCCTGGAGGTTCTGTATACGCAGGTTTGGGTATTTATGATACCATGCAATGGGTTAACCCAAGTGTGGCAACTATTTGTACGGGTTTGGCTGCCTCTATGGGTGCAGTATTATTATGTGCAGGTGCCGCAGGTAAAAGAAGCGCTTTACCTCATGCCCGTGTAATGATTCACCAACCTTTAGGTGGCGCTCAAGGCCAAGCTAGCGATATTGAAATTACTGCACGCGAAATTCAAAAGCTTAAGAAAGAATTATACGATATTATCTCAACCCATAGCGGGCAGCCTTTTGATAAGGTTCAGGCAGATAGTGATAGAGATTATTGGATGATTGCTGCAGAAGCTAAAGAGTACGGAATGATAGATGATGTGTTAACCAAACACAAGCCAGAAGAAAAGAAATAATTTCTATTTTTAACGTATTTTTGCCCGCTTATGGCTAAAAAGAAAGAAGACCAATGTTCCTTTTGCGGAAGAGGAAGAAGTGAAGTCAATTATTTAATATCAGGACTTGATGCACTCATTTGTGAGCACTGCATTGGGCAAGCATTTAGAATTATTAATGAAGAGCAAGAAGGTGCTGCAAATAAAGGAGCTAATGAAGTTCTTAATCTTTTAAAACCTGCGCAAATTAAGGCCCATTTAGACGAGTATGTTATTGGACAAGACGATGCCAAACGTGTTTTAAGTGTAGCTGTTTATAACCATTTTAAAAGGGTTAATGCCAAGAAAGAGAATGATGTTGAATTAGAGAAATCTAATATTCTAATCGTAGGTGAAACTGGAACAGGAAAAACCTTGCTTGCTAAAACTCTTGCCAAAACTTTACAAGTTCCCTTTTGCATTGCCGATGCCACAGTGCTTACAGAGGCAGGCTATGTGGGCGAAGATGTAGAAAGTTTATTGTCTCGTTTATTACAAGCTGCAAATTATGATGTGGCTGCTGCAGAGCGTGGTATAGTTTACATTGACGAAATAGATAAAATAAGCAGAAAAAGTGACAACCCTTCCATTACCCGAGATGTTAGTGGAGAAGGGGTTCAGCAAGCTTTGTTAAAAATATTAGAAGGTACCATTGCCAATGTGCCACCACAAGGTGGTCGCAAGCATCCAGAGCAAAAGATGATTCAAATTAACACAGAAAATATTTTGTTTATCTGTGGTGGCGCATTTGATGGTATTGACAAAATGATTGCTAGAAGGTTACAAACTCAAGCTATTGGATTTAAGTCGGCAGAAGCCCTAAAGCCAGAAGATAAAGACAATTATCTGCAATATGTTTCCGCAGCAGATTTGCGTAGCTTTGGCTTAATTCCAGAAATTATTGGTCGTTTACCCGTTATTTCTCATTTAGATCCTTTAGATAAAGTAATCTTAAGAAGAATTTTGGTTGAACCTAAAAATGCTTTAATCAAGCAGTATATTCATTTGTTCGAACTCGAGAACATTAAGCTAGAATTTGAAGATGCAGTAGTTGATTTAATAGTAGATACCGCTTTTGATTTGAAACTAGGTGCACGCGGTTTACGCAGTATTTGTGAGGCTTTAATGCTTGATTACATGTATGAGGTACCAGGAAATAGTGAGATTAAAAACATCACTATTACAGCCGAAAATGCAAGTGCCAAAATGGAATCTGTGCGTTTGAAAAATTATCAAGCGGCGTAAAGATTTTATCCATCCTATCTTTTTAACAAGTGCAATAAAGAAGCCCTTAAAATCTCGCCCATATTTTTGGCTTTGTTAAATCTGTTAGATTGGTAAAACTTACTTAATTCCTCGCTAAGTTGCCATACATTTTCTGGTGGTGCAATTTCATCATTGCTCATTGCATATAATAAGTTGTGAATAGGCCACTTCGCTGCTCTCATGCGGGTTAACATCATTGCTCTTTCTTCTAGCTGGTATTGTTGCAAGCTTTCTTTACTAATATGCTTTTTAACCAATTCTAAGAAAACTTCATTCTGTTTGTAAAATTGTGGTAAGTAAATATTCTTTCTGCTTTCAAAACTTTGTTGGTCAAAATCTATGGGCCTTATTCTATAATTTGTTTCATCAAAATCTGGGGTAATTTGAAGCACGAAATTGCTCGAATGCATATCTCCTAATAAACGAATAAAACAGCGTTCGTTAAACTTAACAAATTCCTTAGCCACGCGGGTTCCATTAAAATTATCGAGGTTAATGTAATGTTTAATAAAATCATCTCCTGGGATGCCTGCAATGTGTTCTTCTATCAAGGTATTTCCGCTAACCAAATAGCTAATGCGGTTGGGGGATAACAAATGTTCAAGTTCTAATCCATAAATTCTAGAAGCATCGGCATGTTTCACGTAAAAATAGTCAAAATTGTCGTTAAGGCGATTCACAATTCTTATTCTAAAAGGCATGGTATTGCCATATAAACAACAATCTATGCGTTCAACTTTAAGGTGATCTACCACGCGCATATCTCCGCCTACTTTTAATAAAGCATAAATCATGAGCAACTGCCCGTGGATATGCATTTGTTCTTCTTGATCGAATAAACAAGTTTCCCACAAGGTATCTTTCCCTTTTTTGTCGTAGAGCGCTATGCTTTGTTTAAAATTTTTAAGATGGGTATAATGAATGGGGATGAGGGTTTCTCTTCCATGTTGTTTTAAATAATGCCTCAATTTTGGGCCAATAGGGTAGGTGAGTTTCTTTTTGCTAATATGTGGCATCGAATACGAAGATAAACGCCTGCTTTTATTTTAAAAGCGAATTGTTAATTTGCACTGCGATGCAACCACTATTAAACAATCCAAAAATAACGAGAGCTTGGACCATGTACGATTGGGCAAACTCTGTTTTTTCGCTGGCCATTACCACTGCCATTTTTCCGCCTTTTTTCGAAGGTGCGAGCGCGAAGGCTGCTATAGCTGCCGGAACTGTTGTGAACGGCGTGCATTATATAGATGTTTTTGGGCTCAAAATTGTTAATTCTGCCTTGTATTCCTACGCCATTTCATTAGGCTTTTTATTGGTGGCACTAATTAATCCTTTTCTTTCTGGAATAGCAGATGCCCGCCAAAGTAAAAAGCGGTTTATGAAGTTTTTCTGTTACCTAGGTTCATTTAGTTGCATGATGCTTTTTTTCTTTACTCCAGAAACCTTGTGGCTAGGTATCACTTTTTTTATTTTAGGGATATTTGGTTTTGGTGGTAGTATTGTTTTTTACAATGCTTTTTTACCCGAGATTGCTACCGAAGACCAATATGATAAATTGAGTGCACGCGGCTTTGCTATGGGGTATATTGGGAGTGTTTTATTGTTGCTGGTAGATTTAGCTATTATTTTAAATGCAGCTAAAATTTTTCCTGTAGCAAATAAAGCTGCAGAATTAATGCAATCTAATATCGGTTTAAACCTAGAAGAAGCTACTCAACAAGCCAAATCTTATTATACAACTTTTGCAAGCAAGTTGGCTTTTGTAAGTGTTGGCTTATGGTGGGCTGGTTTTGCCCAAATTACTTTTAGGAATTTACCCGAAGTGGAGGTGGCAAGTAAAGAAAACGGCGCTATTAGAAAAGGTTTGGAAGAGCTAAAAAAAGTGTGGTATGAACTGCAATTGCCCACCAATAAAACCATTAAACTTTATTTAATTGGTTTTTTCTTTAGCGCAATGGGGGTTCAAACCGTAATGTATGTGGCCTCTTTATTTGGTAAGCAAGAGTTGCATATGGAATTAGGAAAACTCATTGCCACAGTGCTTATTATTCAAATAATTGCCATTCTTGGGGCCTGGGGCTTTTCCAAAGTATCGGCTAAAATTGGAAATATCTACGCATTACAAATTATGATAGTGGTTTGGATAGGCATAACTACAGCCGCTTATTTTGTGCAAACCGATATGCAATTTTATTTTCTTGCAGCAGTTGTGGGCACAGTAATGGGAGGTATTCAAAGCATGTCGAGGAGCACCTTTGCCAAGCTTATTCCCGATGGCACCAAAGAAACGGCTTCCTATTTTAGCTTTTATGATGTGGCAGAGAAAATGGCCACAGTTTTAGGTACATTTGCTTTCGGATTTATTAATAATTTAACCGGAAACATGCGTTCTTCAGTATTGGCTTTATTAGTTTTTTTTATCATTGCTGGATTTTTGTTTATGTTTATCCCTAATTTTAAAGAAAAGCATCCTTAATGAAGGTCGATTTATTTATACCTTGTTTTATTGATCAGTTTAATCCGCAAACCGGCTTTAACATGGTTAAGGTTTTGGAGAAAGCTGGGTGCAAGGTGCATTATAACCCAGAGCAAACTTGCTGCGGTCAGCCCGCATTTCACGCAGGCCACTGGGAAGATGCAAGAGAAGTTGGAGAAAAGTTATTGAAAGAAATCTCCTCTGATAAAACGATGGTTTGCGGCGCATCTTCTTGTACTGCCATGATTAGAAATTCATATGATCTCCTCTTTCAAAATTCTTCTTATCACAATAAATACCGTCAATTACAAAAGCGCACTTTTGAGTTAAGCGAATTTTTAGTGGAAGTTTTAAAAGTAGAAGATTTGGGTGCCAAGCTAGAGGCAAAAGCTGTATTCTTAGATTCTTGTCAAGGTTTGAACCAATGCAAAATTATGGATCAACCCAGAACTTTATTAAGTAAGGTAGAAGGCCTAACTTTGGTAGAAATGGAAGAGGCTAATGTATGTTGTGGTTTTGGGGGAGTATTTGCCGTAAACTTTGAGAATCTAAGTATATCTATGGCAGAACAGAAAATCAACTATATTTTAGCATCGGGGGCAGATATAATTATTGGCAATGACTATAGCTGCTTAATGCACTTAGATGGAGTTATAAAGAAAAAAGGATTACCGCTAAAGATAATGCACCTCGCAGATGTTTTGGCCAGTGGTTGGTAAGTATGAAATTTACACAAGAAAGATTATTTAATTTTTGCAAACAAGTTTTTGAAACTTGTGGCATGAGCCTAGATGATGCTAAGTTAGCAGCAGAGGTGCTGGTACTTGCAGATTTAAGAGGGATAGATTCGCATGGAGTTGCTAGGCTTAGCGGGTATGTTAGGCTTGCCAACAAAGGCAGAGCAAATCTTAAAGCAAAGCCTTTTATAGTGCATCAAACGCCTTCAACAGCCACCCTAGATGCCAATCAAGGCCTTGGTTTAATTGCCGCGCCCATGGCTATGAATATTGCCATAGAGAAAGCAAAAAATGTTGGAACGGGTTGGGTGGCTATCAAAAACTCAAACCATTTTGGCATTGCCGCCTACCATGCCATGATGGCTTTGCCACATGATATGATTGGGATTAGCATGACCAATGCAAGTCCTTTAGTTGCCCCTACAAATGCCAAAGAAAGAATGTTGGGAACCAATCCAATTTGTATCGCATTTCCATCAGGTAAAGAGATTCCATTTGTAGTTGATATGGCTACTTCAAATGCGGCCAATGGTAAACTAGAGATAGCGCAACGGCTAAATAAACAAGTGCCTATAGGTTGGGTTCAAACAAAAGAAGGGAACGAAAGTACCAATGCCAATGAGCTTAAGGATGGTGGCGCTTTGTTGCCTTTAGGTGGCCACAAAGGTTATGGATTGGCTGCAGCAGTAGATATTTTAAGTGCAGTGTTGTCTGGGGCAAATTATGGTCCTTGGGTACCTCCCTTTGTAGCTTTTCTAGATCCCTTGCCTAACCTGCCAGGAGAAGGAATTGGACATTTTGTAGGTGCTATGCGGGTAGATGCTTTTAGACCTAAAGAAGATTTTAAAGCCCACATGGATAATTGGATTCATCGCTTTAAGGCAGCAGAAAGAATAGATACAAATACAGAAGTACTTATTCCAGGAGAATTAGAGCATAGAGCGCATTTGCAAAGAGCTGCAGATGGTATTGAGTTGAACCCACAAGTGCAGTTAGATTTAGAAGCATTGGCCGCGCAATTGCAATTGGTTTTATAGCCAGTTTTTGCGTTTAAACCATTGCCAAATAAACACAATTACCAAAGCCATAAATAGTATTACTCCTGGGTAGCCATTTGGCATTGCTAGTTCTGGCATATATTGAAAGTTCATGCCATACACACCTACTATAAAAGTTAAGGGTAAAAAGAAGGCTGAAAATACAGTTAAGATGCGCATCACCTCATTGGTTCTTTGCGAAGAAATACTAAGGTATAAATTTACTAAGGAAATTAAATCTTCATGTATTTGGTCTATGGCTATTTCCAATTTTAAATGATAGTCTCGCATATCTTCATAATAGGAGTTCTTTCTGTGAGATACGTGCATATTATCTACCACTAATTTAGAAACAAAGCTCACTCTTCTAAACACTTGGTTTCTTCTTTTTAAATCATACATAGCACGTAGTAAATCAGGAATTCTTTTCTTTAAAAAGATGCGCTCTTCATAAGCATCAATTTTTAAGTTTAATTGCTTAACTGGTTCTTCAAATGTTTCAAATGTTTTCTTTACAATTTTACATACAAGGTTAAACGGACGTTGCATATTTGTATCTGTACAGTACCTTTTGGCCAAATTTTCTATCAATTCTGCCTTACTTCGGTGAATGGTAATAATTATTTCAGTATTGTAAAACAAGGCAATTTTCCGCGTAAGTTGCCTAATATCATCGCTATCAGGTTTGCTTTCTGTGTCATAAAACCTAACTATTATAAAAGAGTAATTATCGAAAAGCTCATATTTAGGTAGGTGTTCTGGCTGTAAGCAGTCTATAACTGCTGCCTCGGGCAACTTATATTGGTCGGCTAATTGGCGTAACTCTGCTTCTGTCGGATCATACACATCCAGCCACTCAAAATTGAATCCCAATGGTTTAAAGTTGGTTTGCATAGAAAAAACAAATATTTTTGAAATCTAATGATTTCGAAACACAACCTTTACTAAGTTTATGAAATATTTTTTTAAGTTCTTAAAATACTGCTTTCTGTTGTCTATATTTTTTGTGCTTCCTGCCTTAACTAAAGCGCAAATTTTAAAGCCAAAAACGGCGGGCGTTTGTTTTCGTATCGATGATTTTCAAGATACCAGCAAATTGAGAAGAGTTATCAATTTGTTTGATAAGCATAACCTCAAATTTACCTATGCTGCTAACAGCGGAATTATTGAGGCTTATGGTCAAAGTAATTACTGGAACTTACTTCAAGGTATGTATCAGAATAACCACGAAGTGGCAGATCAGAGTCCAACAGATGTTTCTCATTATATTGAAACGCCCAAGCCAGAAGATGTAAGGGCTTATATAGGTAGGCCAGGTGTAGACCATGTTACAGAATCCTTACGCAAAATTTGTTTAAGCTATACTTTGTTAAATAACAAAGGCGCAGGCGATGAAGGCAAAATTAGAATCAATGGGGATACCCTATTTAGTTTAAACAATGGTGAGTTTGCCTTTAGTAAGTTGATTAATGAACGTTTTACAGCTTTTTTCTATCTCCCTGCTTCCGATAAACTAGTCGCTTTAGCTAATCTGTTTAATGCCAATGCAAACGACCCAGATACCTTGGTGGTTCAAAATTTTTGGAAAGAAAAAATAAACCTTGGAGTTGGAAATAACCTAGATTATAGAAGAATAACCCCTTTTGATATAACTACAACTACAGAAGGACTTCAAATTATGGCAGAGTATACTTTAAAGGTGTTTAAGAAATATGCTTTGCCTCCTCCAACCACGTTCGTACATCCAGGTGGAAGCCACCCTTATAATACTAGCGCCAAAGTGCGTGAGGCATTAAAAGGTTTAGGTTATAGCGGTGCTGCTACTTATCCTGTGCTAAGGAACGGTATAACAGATTATAATCCTAAAGGACTTAAACAAT
>B570J29032_109957805_pt1 | contig 10671 bp, 8 predicted proteins | sample LakMenEpi16Nov12_FD_29032 | JGI IMG/M metagenome (IMG submission 29032)
CGTAGAATAGTCCAATTGAATCCAGTGAGCAGCCGCCTGCGGATGGATGCTACATGCCGATTCGGGCGATTCATCTTTGGGGGCGACCACGATTTTTTCTGGATTTCTGTTCAGCCATGCGGCCCACCAAGCGGTAGTCTCGCGAGAGATGACTTGGTGTTCGCAGGCTGCCATTAACAGCATCCATTCATACTGGCTTCTGAAGTCGCTCTCGCGAACCATGACCACTGGGCAATCGGTAGCCAACTCAGACGCTGCACGATGAACGTCCTGGCTGAACAGGAAAATTGTAGGTTGATTTCTAGTTCTTGCAGCAATCCGCTCGACGGCGCGACGGTAGTAGCTTGTAGGCAAGTCACTGCTCGACGGCATCTTCAAAACTTCGCCCGATGACTGCTGACTCGGATAATGTACCGCCAGACTGCTTTGCCCATTGATCAGCTCCAACATGGCCATGCTGCGAGTGGAAAGTTTGGCAGTTGGTCTTAAGTCGCTGCGCAGTGTGTCGGCTATCGAGCTAAAATAGCGCTCGCTTTGCCAGTAGCCTTTTAGCAAAATGTTGCCTCGATAATTCAGGATGCTTGGATCGAACTGTGCTTGCGATTGCTGTACAACTCGCTGTCCTGCGAGCAGATTCTGCAACTTTCCGCGACCCAACCAACCTAACCAACCACAGGAGCGGTAGCGATTTGCAGCAATAGGGATTCGAATGTTAAAATTACCCAGACCGTATTCCTGTTCACATTGACAATCAAAGCTGCGAGTGTCCAGTTCCAGCGGACAGCCAAGGCGCTGCGAAAGCGAACGTCCCATTGAGTATTGAAACAGTTGCTGTCCCAAATCGCCAGCCAGAGCTACCGTGACTCGATCCTTGGGCCGCGATTTGCCAGGCCACGAACGTCGATTCTGATTCGGATGTGTTTCAGCGGTCGGTCGCCACTGAATCATCATCGGTAATCCTAATTTCCAGGCACTTGGATAACAGTAACCGGCGTGCCGCAACGAGTAGGCATGATCCAAGAGGTGGCGATTCAAATAGGACTCTTCGCTGCGGAATGCGGCCAGTCCATGGTGGTAGTCGTCCAGCATATTGGAGTACACCGAACGAAGCAGCAACAAAAAGGCTGCGGTCGATCCGCCTACAATTTTACCGCTCACATAGCACTGTCCCAAACCAGTTCGGATAAATGCGTTCGACTTCGGATTGCGTTCGTAGGGCACACGATTGACAGGAATATTTACTTGCCCCGCATCTTGAACAGCAACCAATTGATCGGATTCATCCGGCAAAAAATCGGTACCGATCTCTCGGGTCAATCGACAATTGGCATCGAAGGCATACAGGTAATCAAAATTCTCTAACTGCGACCCAGCGGCAAGGTAATACTGAAACGTGCTGCCGGGGACATAGTTTTCATGAAGAGCGGCAAGAGGCACAACCGTAACGTTTGGTAAATTCTGCAGCAGCTTGCCACCGTTGGCGAACAAGAAATAGTGTTTTTCGACGCTAGGCATCAAGTACCGTTCGGCCGATTGGTAGAACGTCAACCAGTCCTGCTTGGCAGGTTCGAGGCAAGATGACAGAATCGCTATTTTCATAATTTTGAACCCTCAATCTCAGGCACATTGCCAGCCAACCACTGCTTATACGCCTTGCCGGTCCATGATGGCAAGGTGACTTCGAAACGAGATGCTCTGGCTACTCGCTGGCAAAAAAGATCGTGCGAAAAGCACGGTAAGCAAACTCGCAAGTGAAAAAGTTATTGTTTTTGCTAGCACTTTACTACTTGGCTACTAGCTCCACTTTTCAGTTTTATGGCATTACCCGCGGTGTCAGAACTAAACACAGGACATCGTTCCGTCTAATGATTCTCTTAAGGCGGCAACCAATCGCTTCAACTTCACATAAAGTTTTTTGCGTTATGTACTTCTGGCAAGTAACGATCATCAATAGTTGACGCCGCACAATCGACTGCCTATACTGCACTAGTACACTAATGCAATTAGTCGTCAGAGTAGTATTTATGTTAATCGATCCTAAAAGTCCGACGCCCATTTTCCGACAAATCGCCAATCAACTCATTCAGGCCATCAACTCCGGTGTGTACAAGCCCGGTGAGATGCTGCCTTCGCTTCGACATTTCGCGGTGGAGATCAAAGTCAATCCCAATACCATTCAACGAGCTTATGAGGCGCTAGAACGAGAGGGGGTTGTCGAAACTCGACGCGGGATTGGGGTCTTTGTACTCAACAGCTCACGGTCTCAGTGGAGCGCATTCGAAAAGAAACTATCGTTGCAATTTCAGCAATCCATCCGTCAAGGAATCAAAGAAGGACTCCAACCCGACAAGATTCGCAGACTGTTCGAGTCGGCCATGCACGAATTCCTTAAGGGAGCCGCGCGATGATCTCGAATTCCCTGGACTATGCTCTGCAAACGGTTGATCTGACCAAGCGTTATGGGAATAACATCGCCTGTGATCGTATTAACTTGGCCGTGCGATCTCGTACGACCTTCGGGCTTCTTGGGCCTAACGGTGCGGGTAAGAGTACGCTGATTCGCATTCTGATGGGAATCACTCAGTGCGACTCGGGCCAGGCAAAGATCCTGGGACAACAGAATCTTCGGCAATCCGATCTGCGAAAGCGAGTTGGTTATGTGCCTTAGTTCCACTTCATCTATCGCTGGATGACAGTTCAAGAAGTTCTAGCCTTCGTTGGTAAACTATACGAACACTGGGACAGCGAGTTGGCCGACTTGCTGCTGGATAAATTTGAGTTGCCATTGTCCAAGCGAGTTTCTGCGCTCTCGAAAGGCATGACCGCCAAGTTAGGATTGCTGCTGGCCTTATGCTACCATCCCGAGATATTGATTCTGGACGAGCCAACGTCAGGCCTAGACCCCATCATTCGGGAGGACTTTTTGGCCAGCATATTGCAAAGCCACTCGGGCAACGGCAGGACCGTTCTGTTTTCTAGCCATCATGTCGACGACGTGGAACGAGTTTCGGATGAAGTCGGCATCATCGTAGCGGGTCGCTTAGCTGTTCAGGGGAGTCCAGATGAACTTCGTAGCCGCTTCAAGCGAATCCGCGCGGTTCTTCGCGATGGCACTTTGCCTTCTTTGGTACCCACCGAAGTGATACTGCAAAAGACGTCTCGGCGCGAATGGTTATTGACGGTCAAGGATTTTTCCGACGAACTGGTAGCCAGAATTCAGTCTGAAAACGATTTGGTCTCGATGGATGTTATCGACCTGAATCTGGAAGAGATTTTCAAGGATGTCGTCCGGGGGCTGAGTCAAAAACCAGCGGAGTAACGAGAATGTTTGTGGCTGTACTTAAAAAAGACTTGAGTCTGCTGAGGAACTATTGGCGAAGCGCTGCTGTAGCAACGATTGTCTGTTACGCGATTGCAGCCGTATTCGTCGTTTGGCTAACCGAATACCAGGACGAATCAATGCAACAGATTGGGGCTCGGAGTTTCCTGGTGCTTGGAGTCGGAAGTAGGATTGGGATGGTGGTTACAGTGATCTTCACTGTCGCCTTGGCGGGAAGTGTCTTTACGCTGGAACGCAGTGATCGATCCGCCGAGTTTTTAGCTTGTCTTCCACCCACTCGACTAATGAATTTGTCAAGCAAGATGGGAATCGTGTTTGGTGCGGCGCTGCTGATGACAGGAGTGCATTGGCTGGCCGTATTGATGGAATTGATGCTTGTGCCGTATGTGCCAGCCACAAACATCTTCGGCACTGCCGGAGAGAGTGGCATTCGGGGATTAGTTGGGATGCTGGCACTTAATCTCAACATGACGGGTGCCGCTTTGGCCGTTTCGGCTTGGATGCAATCCAATGGTGTGCCAATCCTCGCGGGCCTACTAGCACCGGTGATGACGAGAAGCTTGATTCAACTAGCGAGCTATGCACTGGACATTCCGATGGACGGGACCGCGTTCGCCATTATTTCAGCGTTGCTCGGTTTGCTTCTGACCTTTTGTGCCGGCATTTGGTATACCCAAAGGATCGAACCATGAACAGAAAACGAATGTGGGTCGTACCCCTTGGTGCGACTATCCTAGTTGTCGGGCTGTTGACCTTTTACGGTTTGTATCTTCGAGATCAAGAGCGAGCTGCCTATTCTCTTCCCGTCGATCGTAGCCCACAATCGCTGCTTGAGTTTATGCGCACAATGGACGGATCGGTCGAACAGCCGTCTGAAATTCTTGGGGTTACAATTAAGAATTCCAATCTCATGTCCGTTTGCCAAGCTGTTGTATCGGCTTCGGATTGTCTCCACGCAGAATATACTTCGCTGGCCAAAGAACAACAGCGCGAAGCTAATTTCTATCGACTCAAATATTCTGGCTGGTTGTGTTTTTTGGACAGCCGACACAAAGTTAGTACCGACCTGGACATTTGGGTTCAGGAAAGCCGCCAGTTCCTTTCGACTGCGGAGGTAATGGGTTTTCAGGAACGGGTCGTTGCGGAAAATGTGATTCGACTGATGAGACACTCAGAACGCAATAGTGAAGCATTGGAATTCATACGCTGGTTGCAGCCGTATCTTGAATCTCAATCAGCCATAGTCGATTCGCGGTCCAGGGAGTTCGCCGATAAGACTAAACGCATCGCCGCAGTAATAGAATTGCTTTCGACCGAACTGGAATTAACATCTCAAACATTGCAGGGGGAAGCGTTCGATCTAAAATCGCTGCGTGGCAAAGTAGTTCTCATCGAATTCTGGGGCACGCGCTGCCAGCCTTGTATCGAGGACTTTCCAGCGCTAAGGCGAATGTACCAATTGTACCGTGAGCGCGGTTTCGAAATCGTTGGAATATGCTTAGGCTCGGAGCCTGAAAGGATTCGGCGATTAACCGTTGAGCAGAAACTGCCGTGGGTACAACTGTGCCACGACCGGGCGGCTAGTGACGCGTGCAATCAGGGGTTACAGGAAATGTTCTTGGTGGACTCCGTACCCACAACCTACCTGTTGGACAAGAGCGGAAAAGTCGTTGCTCAAAGCGTTCGACCGGCACAGTCTCAAACAGAGCGTAGCCTTGAACATGCACTAAAGAAACTGTTGCCACTGTGACACACTCCCTGGTGTGACTGAATTGCTAGTACCCACATAGTCAGCTACAATCAATGCCGAGGGATTCCTCATTCAAGGTAACCATTCACTGAATCTGTCGAAAAGACGGTATTGTAAAAAAATGTCCTCAATCAATCCTTTAAAGCTGTCATTTTCGTGCGTCTAGTAACTTTTGAGTGGCTACGTGGCGGGTGCCGTTGAATCAACGTTTTGGCGGGGGGTTGTTCGGACCGCGAGTATGTTTGCGATAATGAACAAGTGATGCGGTGGTCGCCACTCGCTTTAGGTAATGCGCGAATGCCAATGACGACATCGATCCAATGAGTCGCCATTGCGAACGAGTTATCGGTTCCTCCACCGCAAACTGGCTTCCTGAAATCTCGTCAGCCAGTTAGCTTCCATCTGTATGCGAAGGCCCATCATGTCTGCACTGGCCACTGTGCTCATCATTTTTGGAATTATCAACCTAGCGGTATTTGTGCATTCTATGTGGAAGGAAATATGCTTAGCCCCAAAACGTGTATCGAAATCTCTATTTCTGGCTCTTCAGGTAATTTAGTGGGTTAAAGCTTTTCCCATAGAATCGTGCTCAGCCAAGTGCGGTGCTCGTTCTCGTAATCGAATGATGTATGGTATGCATTTTCCAGTTCTGAGATATTTCGAATTTCATCGCCAGTGGAGGCATCTGCCTGACAATTCACACCAGCTTGATCGCCAGTTCCTTATTCATCTAGACGGCATCCGCTTTCGATTACGATTACGAACACCGTTTCACTGAGCACGAGCACGAAGTTGCTAATCCCATGACCAAACGGTTCGCCCACTAAAATTCCTGTAGAACCTTAATTTTAGATGCTCTTGCTCTAAAACAACGAAGTGCATAGCTGCAGTGAAAAACTGATGCAAATCTTTCAGGTCACTACGGTGCAGAAGAAAGCACTGCTGGCGATGGAGAGGAAACCTGAATGGCAGGAAGAGTCACGGGGCGCGATACTAGCTTGGCTTGTTCCAACAATCCTTTGACCACCGATTGCACCGTGTCGGCAGGCAGTGCGTAGGTGGAGACTCGTCCGGCCCTTGCGATGTTAATCCCCACCGCTCGGCCATCCAAATTGACCAGTGGACCGCCACACTGATTGGGTATGATCACCGAATCGTGCATGAAGACTCGATTGAATCCGGTGGCTCGCGCACTGATGGGGCCGTTGACCTCCATCTCGGTTTCATCCAGCATCTCGACCGACAAGTCCATCAAGCGAACTCGCTTTTCAAAGGTCTCGTCGTTTCTACGGACAGTAATTGTCAAGAATTGCCCACCTTGCCCGTTTCTCAGCAGAGACAACAACTGATCTTTGTTTCTGACATCAGTGCCATCCAGCCCACAAATGGTATCCTCCTTTTGCAGACCTGCCTGATAGGCACCGCTGCCAGTCAGCACATGCTTGACTCGCGCTCCTTGTGTGGTCGCCGGTTCTTGCGAGGAGAGTTCCACGCCCAGTCGAGCCATTTGATTTGTAATTTTTGATGGTCCTGCACTCACAACACCAATTGCCGCTGGGGTGCTAGACATCGCATCGGTTGTGGCTAGCCATTTGCCTTGATTGGGAATCGAAGTATCCCACTGGACCGGGTCCAGACCCGCTACCGGTATTTTCAGCAATGCCAGGTCGACATCCTGAATACTGCTGATGAACTGAGCCTTACATTCTCGGTTGTCACACAGCACACAAACAATTTCTTTCTGTCGATCCAGTTCGCTGGCTTTTGTAATCAACCAGCCATCTGCGTCAACAATCGTCCCCAGCGCACATTGATTACCATCACATATCAACTGAACCGTACTCTTCCAACTGTCGCCAGTCGCTTCTTTGAATGCTTGAAGCATGAAAAAGCTGTTTCGTTGATTTGAGTTTTTCAATCCGCTTAAATAAGAGGGTCGAAGTGATGATCGCACGGCGGGCTCTTGCACCATCACTGGTGGCATGAATTCATCGGATGCAAGAGGCACAAAAGTAGACTGATCGGGCTGAGAGTCTGGGACAGGGGATTCCAGGCTGGCTGTGGCCAAGGTGACAACTGATTCAGCAACCGATGTGTCCACTTCTGAAAACTTGTGAAGCTGGAAAAGCACCCAGCCCAGCAGAAGCGTAGGCAACACGGCAACGAAAATTGCGATCTGCTTGTGATTCACGACACTTCTTCCTCTGGCCAGTTCGTTGGAACGATCCCGCGTCTGTTTGGTAGCCCTTTCGATCCATTCCCCTTTTCCAATCACGGCATGCAATTCCAGACTCGCTCCCCAAGGGGATGTTCCGGGCAGGCTCGCTACCGGGGGTTACGCTGAGCACCATTGTAATTGAAACGGCAAGAAAAATGTCAAGCCAAGCATCGAAAAATTGCAAGCGGCAGGTGGGGTTGAAGGGGTTGAGCCGGAAGTGTAGATCAGGCTTGCAGGAAACGACCCAAGGGTAGAGACCTGGCGACCCAGAAAATCCCTATGCAGATTCGGTTCTTCCCAGTCGCATACCGCAGGATAATTCCGCCGCCAAAGGTCGCAAATGGGCTTTGCCATACAAAGTGTCCACCAAGCAATAGGATGTCGGCTGGCCTGTGGGTGGGCACTCAAGCCGGACAGTTGGGCAGCGCCACTTGAACAATGGCAAAGCGGTGCTTTTTAACCAGTGCCTATCCAGAAAACGACCCAACGATAATCCGAATTGAGTTAGCACGCGGTTATCTGTGTGGAACCGGACGCTAACGCGCCAGCGGCTCATGTTTACGGATAGCCTCTAGTCGATGGTTCCTAGGCTCATGGAACAGCTACTGCGGTGGCGGACCCTAGGGTTATGCCAGGAGCTGGTAAGCTGCTTGAGCCTTGCAAGTAGATATCGATCGCTCGAGCTGCTCCGCGACCTTCGTTGATAGCCCAAACAACCAGCGACTGACCGCGACGACAGTCTCCGGCAGCAAAAAGACCGGGCAGGCTAGTCAAAAACTGACCATGAGTGGCTTGATAGTTGCTACGAGCGTCCAACTGGAGTCCGAGAGGTTCGACCGAATAATGTTCAGGCCCCAAAAACCCCATGGCCAGCAAGACCAGGTCGGCTTCAATGACCTGCTCGGAGCCCGGTACTTCCGACATTTGCATGCGTCCACTTTCGTCCTTGTTCCACTGAACACGAACCGTTCGTATGCCACGGACTCGGCCATGACCATCGTCCAAGAATTCTTTGCTCAGAATGCAATACTCACGAGGGTCGGCTCCGAACTTGGCAGCGGCCTCCTCGTGACCGTAGTCGACTCGAAAGATGCGAGGCCACTGAGGCCAAGGGTTGTCTTCTGCCCGATCGTCGGGCGGACGGTCCAGTAGTTCAAAATTCACCAAAGCGGTGCAGCCATGTCGCAGGCTGGTCGCGATACAGTCCGTGCCGGTATCGCCACCACCGATGACAACCACTTTTTTTCCTTCAGCAGAGATCAGTTTGCCATCTTTCAAACCGCTATCCAACAGGCTCTTCGTGTTTGCGGTCAGAAACTCCATTGCAAAATGCACGCCAGCCAAATTTCGGCCTGGAATCGGCAAGTCGCGCGGCTTGGTAGCCCCGGTCGCTAGAAGAACTGCGTCGTATTCATCTCGCAACTTCTGAAGGGGAATCGTCTTACCGATATCCGCGTTAGTTACAAACTCCACTCCCGAATCGCGCATCAACTGCAACCGACGCTCGACCACCTGTTTGTCCAACTTCATATTGGGAATGCCGTACATCAGCAAACCACCAAGGCGATCAGCACGTTCGTAGACGGTGACCAGATGGCCAATCTGATTCAATTGATCAGCGGCGGCCAGACCAGCAGGTCCACTGCCGACAATGGCTACTTTCTTGCCGGTTCGCTGATTGGGCAGCGCTGGCGTGACCCAGCCTTCCTCAAAGGCTCGATCAATAATCGCATTCTCGATATTCTTGATCGTGACGGGCGGGTTGGTGATGCCAAGTACGCAGGCTCCTTCGCACGGTGCTGGGCAAACACGGCCAGTAAATTCGGGAAAGTTATTCGTCTTGTGCAAACGTTCAATGGCATCTTTCCAGCGTCCCTGATAAACCATGTCGTTCCACTCAGGGATTAAATTGTCGATTGGACAACCCGTCGCTGACTGGCAGAAGGGAACCCCACAGTCCATGCAGCGAGCCCCCTGCTGAGCCAACTGAGTTTCGTCGGCCGGCGTGTAGACTTCGTTATAGTCCTGCAAGCGAACGATGGGCATTCGCCAAGGCACTTTCTTGCGGTCGAATTCCTTAAATCCGGTCGGTTTTCCCATCGCTGATTTCTCTCAAGCTAACTAATTTGTTCGAAATAATTGTTAAACGATTTAATCAAGTGGTTTTGTCACTGTGTCCAATCTCACTGACTGGCGGCTGACTGCTCCCCACACCAAGATCGCATGGGCATCAGAACTACATGAGCGGCTCAGTCTCTTGCAACCAACGTGGGTTGCTGCAGACTAGCCTGCTCCTGCAGGACTCGTTTGTAGTCGGTCGGCATCACTTTGACACACTGCTGCAGGAATGTCTGCCAGTTGTCCAGAGCCCACTGAGCTACAGAACTGCCGGTGTACTGTGCATGGCGTGAAATGAGTTCATGGACCTGCTGTTGCTCTTCCTGGGAATCGATGCGTTCCAGTTCCACCATCTCCAGATTGCAGCGCAAGTTGAAATCGCCAGTGCGATCCCAAACGTAAGCGATTCCGCCAGACATGCCTGCGGCGAAATTGCGACCGGTGCGTCCCAGAACCAACACGCGACCTCCCGTCATGTACTCACATCCGTGATCACCCACGCCTTCAACAACGGCCGTGGCTCCTGAGTTCCGAACGCAAAAGCGTTCAGCCGCCTGACCTCGGAAAAAGGCTTGGCCGCCTGTGGCCCCGTACAAGCAGACGTTGCCAACCAGGATGTTTTCTTCAGGCTTGAACGTGCTTTGCTTGGACGGATAAACGATCACTCGACCACCGGACAATCCTTTGCCCACATAGTCGTTGCAGTCGCCTTCCACCTCCAGGGTAACACCATGAGCCAAGAACGCCCCCAGGCTCTGTCCAGCCGACCCTTCCAACTTGATGTGGATGGTGTCCTCTGGCAAACCGGCCTGTCCATACAGCTTGGCGATTTCGTTGCTCAGGATCGTGCCAACCGTGCGATGGATGTTACATACAGGCGTTGCGATTCGTACTGGCTTCTGATTTTCCAAGGCTGTTTGCGCTGCGGGCAGAATGACGGTCAAGTCCAAGGATTTCTCCAATCCATGTTCTTGGCCAATGGTCTGCCGAGTTACGGCGTCGGGGCGCAGCGAGCTGGCTGGCGTTAGCATCGAAGTCAAATCCAGTCCGTCAGTCTTCCAGTGCTGTATCGCTTTGGCCGGTTCCAGGCAGTCAACGCGGCCAATCATATCATCCATCTTGCGGAAGCCCAGTTTGGCCATGATCTGTCTGGCGTCTTCGGCAACCATGAACAAATAATTGACCACATGCTCCGGCTTGCCTCTAAACTTCTTCCTCAGATCGGGATCTTGCGTAGCCACACCC
>B570J29032_109957803_pt1 | contig 10667 bp, 13 predicted proteins | sample LakMenEpi16Nov12_FD_29032 | JGI IMG/M metagenome (IMG submission 29032)
AGCCAAGATTCTAATCAACGGATCTCACATTAGTTCGAGAGGAATTATTTTGCATCCTGGACAAAGAGTCTTTTTAGAAAGATTCATCGATGATAACAGAAAGCTTCTTTACTCAACCTACGAAGTTGAAGACACAGAAGAAGTTAAGGAAGCCATATCCAATAACGGTAAGGTTTCTGTCCAATTTTTCGAGGAGACTAAATTTCCAAATATTACTTCATTTGGAAGTATTACGACGGGAACATGGGTAAATAATTCAGGAACATGGACATCATATCCAACCTGGACAACTTCCAATGACGGACGGGTCGGATTATCAACATCTAATTATTCGTTTAACATTAACATGTCGGGAGAAAAAAATCTTAATTTTTTAAGCTCCACATCGTCGCAAACAATTAATTGCTCAAATGAAAATGCGGGTAGTTTAGAGACTGGACGTGTTCAACAAGGGGAGAATTCGGATCAATCGTTTGAGGACGGATTTGGTTCATTCAATGCTTGGGCTTCTCACACGAGCAATTATCAGATCTTACCAATTTCACAGTTACCAGTAGAACCCTCTGAAATGAGAAACTACTGCGGAAATTGCGGGACTAGGATTAGAAAATCAACATGGAAATTCTGCCCTAACTGTGGTGAAGTTCTAGAATAACAAAAAGGTAAAAGGAAACGCTCAATAAATCCCGAATTTTTTTTAGTTCGGGATTTTTTTATTAGTTTTATTTCATTATTTTAGCACCATGAGTAGATATTCAGCAATAGGAAAGAACCCCGAAACAAATGATACCGTTGATGTTTTTTGGGGATGGGACGAAGTACCAGGATTTAAACCGGGTTATTTTTTTCAGGTATATAGTAGAAGAAAAGAAGATGTAGAAAAAGACGGAGAGGGAATCCTAGTAAATGAGGGTTTCATCGAAGGAATTTCTGAAGAAAAACTTAAAGATCTAAAATCCCTATGGAAAGTAAAAACCCGGTACTAGAAGAGCAAAGAAAAATACAATTGCTTTTCAGCAAATTGAGGAGTCCAATTCACTATTCGTACATTTCTCAGTACATTCTAAGAGAGACTCAAGAGGATACCATCAAGCTGCTCGACAAAATGCAAGAAATGGGTTTAGTTGTAGAAAGCAACTATGCGAAGGGGTACTTCGTTAACGCAACAGGACCTTCTGGACCTAGTTCCTTATCTAATTTTTCTTTGAAAATATAAACGGCAACCAAAAAAGCCAATTGCAGGATATTTGGATTAATTCAAGGTAATCATCCAAATATAGTCCCAGAGTTTTACCCATCTTATGATCTTTCCCGAATTTTCGAATCTTTGGCGGTAATAGGTAAACCAATTTTCGTCGTTTATGTTCAGCAGGACAATTGTTGTTTTTTGACCAACTGGGATTTCAGAAAATCCAGAGGTACAGTCTATAATTCGGTAGTCTGCAATTTGTTGAGCAGGTAAATTGTCGAAGTGTAAGTTGTAGTCCTGGTAAAGTTCTTTCAATTTTCTTTGTTTGTATGGTGAAAAAGATTTACCTAGATACTCAATTGTTTTTCTTTCATTAGTCCATTCTAAAGGAAAAAAAGCAAGAACATCTTTCTCGATATCAAAGAAGAAAGTGTCGTAAGGAGCAAGTTCTTTATTTTGAAAATTCCAATCTAAAAATTCTTTTTTACATCGATCTATTTTTTCTTTTTCCTCGTCAGACCTTTTGATGTTACAATTTGAATTTTCTCTCATTTCATATTTGATGTATGATCTAGGTAAACAAAGAATATCTCCCGTTTTCTCGAAGCTTTTCACGATAAACATATCATTCATTCGAATAACATCGCCAGGGTTGCTAAAAATCTCATCGAATTCGAATTCAAATCCATTTCTCCAAACCCTTCCAATAAAATCATGTTTATTATCAATTTCAGATTGTGTGTGGTAAGTGTACCTATTGAAGTGACCGTTTTCTTTTAACCATTCGGATCCACTCAAGATACAAATAACTTTTGGGAATCTTCTGAACCAAAATAGACAGTGAGACAAATAATTTGGATGCACTTGATCGTCGGCATCGATATGAAAAACGAATTCACCAGAAGCATACTTTTGTGGGTTCCTGAAAATTTCTTGCTTTTCCTTTTGTTCTTGGTACTTTACTCTATTGTCCTTTGTTGCTAAATTTCTGAGACAAGATTCCGTTTCGACATTACCCGAAAAATCATCAGTTACTATCCATTCCCAGTTTACAGATTGGTTACAAATGTTATTATAAAGTCTCTCAGCGTACTTTTTACCCTCACCGAAAAATGAGGTTACCACTGAAAATGTAGGTTTCCCTCTATTTTCATTTATTTTGAACGATCTTGTTTCACTAGTTTCCATCCTTTTTTTACCAAATTACATACTATTTGATTTCTTAGAGCCCTGTGATTAGGCCTGTGCAACCAGGTAGCATTTTGATCGCAACCATAAACCTTACCCCTGCTTGGCAAGCTCCCCCAAAAATCAATATTGTTACCATGGGGAGGAACTATAGTTTTAAGATTCCCGTACTTTTGACAAAGGTAACTTAGTTGCATATCTTCCCCATTTTCCAAACACTCTGGCTCTTCGTACCAAAGATATTTTAAGTTTTTTTGTTTTAAAAACCAGGCATGTCCTACTAAATCAACCTCTTTTTCAAAATCATAATTCAATCCGTTCCAGCCAACTTTGGTGTTGTTTTCATAAGTGCTTCCACTTAATATAACTCCTGTAGTCCCGAGAATACAATCCCCAGTTTTTTCCAAAGTGTTTAAGCAATTGACAAACCAGTCTTTTCCTGGAATTGTATCATCATCAAAAAAAGCAACATATTCGGTTTGACATAAAAGACCTAGCGCAAATCTTGCATGAAATTTAAAATTGAAATTAGATTGGACAATTTTATATTTGCCAAATTCTAAATTCAAATCTATAGGCTTCCTATCTTCTGGAGAATTATACCATATCCAAATCTCTTTTGGTTTAATAGTTTGGTTTTCAACAGCCTGAATTTGTTCAAGTAAATATTCAGGTCTTCTATAACAATTTAATATTACTGTGATTTCTCTCATAATTTAGTATTTTTTTTCATAGAGGTACATCGAGACGTGACTTCGGATCAAGTTTGTAATTTCTACCAATTTAAATTCAGGAAATTTTTCCGAAATATAAGAAGTAAATTTTCTAGCTTGAAAGTGTATTGGTCCTACCACGGCATCATCCACGGCATATATTAAAACATACTTTCCTATCGAAAAAAGTTTTTGAAGATAATCCTCGTAAACTTTCATTTCCGTTAAGTGGTATAATACATCTAAACTGAGAACTAAATCAGAAAATTCAAACATCGACTCATCTTCAATGAATTTGTATTTTGGATCATTCGAAAAAATATATTCGCATTTTTTTCTAGCAGTTTCGCTAACATCAAATCCACAATAATTTTGAAATCCGGAGAAATATTTTAGTTGGTTACCGTCACCATGTCCATAATCATTTATAGATTTGATATTTCTTTCGATTATAAGATTATTAATGTAATTTGCCTTCTTTTCAGCTTCTTCATTGTATGAACCCCTACCAGAGTTCCCGCCATCTTTGTAACGGTTTTCCCAATATTGTTTTGAATCAAAACTCATTCTTTTGTATAATTTTTTTAATTCTTTCGCTTGAATGTCCATCCCCGTAAGGGCACTTTTCGTCTATTTTAAATTTTTCATTAATTCTATAAAAAATTTCTTCTAGAAATTCGGGGGAGGAACATAAAACCAAATGTCCAGTTGTTAATCCCTCGGGTCTTTCTGTAGTTTTTCTACAAATTATCACCCTTTTATTAAAAAAAGTTGCCTCTTCCTGCAATCCACCACTATCGGTGATAACCAATCTACTCTTTACCAGTATTTCAAGTAGATCCTCATGTTCTAAAGGATCTACTACATGAACATTTTTGAGTAAATACTTATATTTTTGTACAAAGGGATTTGGATGCATGGGAAATATAAAATCTAATTCAGGATTCTCTTGGGCCAAAAGGTTTATTTCCGAAAACCAATTTTCCAATAAACCATGATTTTCCCGACGGTGTAAAGTAACCAAAACTTTATTAGAATATTCAATCTTTTCCTTGTATGATAACAAATTGTCTAAAACAGTATTACCTACCACGTAACATTTACCAAAAACATTCTCATTCAACAAATTTTCCCTGGATAATTCAGTTGGACAAAAATTTACATTAGCTATTCTTGCAATCATTTGTCTATATCCCTCTTCTGGAAATGGGTTTTCAAAGTCAAAACTTCTAAGTCCAGCCTCTAAATAAAATATTTTTTTCTTCCTGTGAAAAGCTGCTAAGGCGCAAGCAAAAGCGGAGGCGGTATCTCCTTGAACTAAAATGGAATCAAAATCAATATCTGGAAATTGTAGCAAGCAATCACTGATTAACTGGTCTAATCTGTTATGGTTGGGGTTGATTGAGATTTTATAATCAACATCAATGCCACAAAGTAGGTCCTGGTGTTGTCCTGTAAATAACAATTTATAATTATCTATTTCCAAAAGCAAAGGCTTAATCTTTAGCCACTCTGGTCTGGTTCCGAAGCAAATTAAAATCTTTTCCACTTATGTTTTTTTACCAAATACAAATTTTATTGTTATTGCCTTTCAAATATCCCCTGTTTTTTCCCACAATCCAAGGATTAATAGTTGACCCTATATCTAAGTAAGTGTTAAGTTGGTTGTGCTCATGTAGCAAATGTGATAAAATGTTGCCTAATGGGCCCCCCGAAAACAAAAATAATTGGTCTTTCTCCTGGTCAGAAATTTCTTTTGCAATTTTAATCAAATCAAAAACGTAAGGTTTTTTCCACGAATCCATTTTTAAAGGGATGTATTTGTCAACCTGAAAGGGTAAATTCTTACCAAGTCCATTTTCATTAGCAAATAAAATAACCCTTCCTTCCCATTTATCAAACTCCGGAATGAAATTATCTAAAAAAAAATTATAGTTCGAATTTACGAATAAATTAGCCCACGTAACATCATCACTTCCAACGTTGGTCCTCATCCAATTTACGTCTTCCATCGGCTGACAACAGGGGCAACTTATACCAACAATATAATTTGGGTGTTTGTATAAAAAAGATTTTACCAACAAATCATATTCATCAGAGTCCGTTGCGGGATCAAATCTCCACCCATCACAATTTGTGTATAGCTTATTTGTAAGAATTTGAAATTCTCCGTCAGCATATTTGCTAAAAGAGAATTTTTTTCTCTCTTTCAAATATGAGAAAATCCGAAGAATGCTGCTGTGAAATTCCATTATAGAGAAATTTAAAAATTTATGGTCTCATATCAGACCATTCTGTTCCAGTTAGAATGTCAAGTATCTGGTGGTATGTGTATTCTGGTGATTTGGTTGTTAGAGAAGCAACCGATGCAGGCTGTGGCATGTCATATTTGACGAATGTCTTGGTGCCAGCAACGTTTTTCCTAAGAGTTTCGGCAGAAGTTTCATGAACTTCATCGAAATCAATCTTATCAATTTCTGAACAATCGAAGATCACGAATCTTCTGGTTTCGTATGCTGCCGCCATTTTTTAGTGAATTAGTACACTATTTATCCGAAAACAAATCTATTGTTTCGTTTTTTTAGAACACTTAATTCTCTTAAGTTAGCGTAGTTATGCAATTAGAGAACTTTAGTCGCAAATTAGGTTATTTTTCCAGTCATGAAAAATGGGATAGATTCATAGTTTCACTTTTCGGAGAAAAAATAGGAAATTTTGGTAGTGTTTACAACACTGGAGGAAGAAGTATTATTACATCAAACTCTTTCCGAGGAGATGTTCATGACATTTGTGTCACCAAGGAGATCATTGTTGGTAAGGGAAATCTAGAAGACGAGGATCGTCTTTTGTTGGAGGATCTTCATAGTTTAGGATTCAATCCCGTAAAATTCGACATTGCTTTAAAATTATCAGTCAAATCTTTTTTCATGGTATCGTTGCAGCATCCTTACACCTATTCTATGGACCCACAAAATAAACAAGCAGAATTTCGGATGAGGGTAGAATTTAAAGCGGAAACATTCAAAAAAACAAATCTTGACCCACACATTCCCTGGACATTTGAAATTGGAAAAGAAAGATTAGTAAACTACGATAATCCTTTTAATGCTGATAGGATCACAGCAAATGAAAAGACCTTCAAATTTTCACATAGCGTGAGTAGCAGTTATATGGAAAATTCTAGCATACATGATAAAGAAAGATTTGAAGAATACATTTTTCAAGAAATATCTTCATCCCTCTATCGAGGATCCTTACTGGAAATGAAAAAACAAGTGCTAGAACTTCTTACCCTACATTGTGAAAAAACATCCTGACATTTTTTTAGAACGCGACAAGAACTTATCTTTACGACATGGAAAATTTAGAATATTACAAATCGAAAATGGATTCACACAAAAAGACAGGATTTCTCTTTGGTGTAATCCCGTTTAATTTTGATATTGAAAAAACTATAGCAACAGCTATCTTTGCAATTGTCTTTTTGTTGGTTGCTTTTTCGACTGGGTTTATTCTGACCTCATTTCTTGTCTTCGTTCTCATATCGAAAGAGTATCAGAGGGTTTATGACGTAAGGGATAGAATTCTAGAGGAATGCCTAGTTAGCGAGGAACTATTTAAAATAGAAATGGGAGAAAATGGTTGTGATCCCAATTTCTCCCACGATCCTTTATATGTTACCAATGAAGATCGAAGATACTTCTTCAAAGATTCTCTATCGGCAGATAAATCTGTTCACCTATTGAAAGGATTAAGCCTTCTGGTAGTAAGAAGCAAGATTGTTAGAAGTTAAAAACTTCTGTAAAGCCATATCGATCTTCGAAGGATCCATGCTCGTTTCTCTTGCTATTCTCATAATAGCTGCTCTTTGTGCTTTCTTAGCATCTGCAAAGAGAGGATTGTTTTTCAATGCTTTAATAAGTGTGAAAACTCTTTCACCCATTTTTGCCATTTCTTGTTTCTTCTCTTGAGCTCTTAAAGCTGCTTTCCCCATCATCTCAGCTGCTTTGTCTCTGTTCTTAGTGTAAGATACATCTTGCAAAGCTTGCGCTGCTAAATTAGCAATCGAAGTTGGATTCATCTTGGAGAATTCATCATAAGCTTTAACAACTTTAGGGTAAAGTGCCTCCCCAACAGTTTCGCCTTCTCCTGAAATGAGATTAGAGAATTTATTAATTGTTCTTGTTACCGTTCCAAAAGACTCAAGTCCAATGGCATCTGCAAAAGCAGGGGTAGTTAATTCAAAAGCTCTTCCTTCGTCAAAAGAACCGAAATCTTCGATTCCTGGGATCATAATCAAATATTTACCCTTGCTATCATCCTCTTCTAAACCAAGAGCTGCAAGGTAGAGAGCAGCCATTTGTGGTTTAGTCATAATTTGAAAATCCCTAGCCAAGGCAGCTTTTTCTCCCTTGGTGTATTCGGGTTCCTCTGCTAGATCGATTTCTTCGTCATATTCATAAACTGAAGTCAAATCAAAATCTAAATTATTTTTCCAGTCAGAAAAGACTGCTTCAAGAACCTGGTTTTCTAGAGTGTACTGTTCTTGGAAATCTTCGAAAAGTTTAATGCGATTTTTCATCTTAAGTGTTTTCTTTAGTTTATATATCTTAAGATTTAGACATCTCCTTGACAGCATTTTCTAAAGCAGTCTGGAGAGCTTTCGAAAAAGCTTTTCTATTTAGTGGAACTTCTCCACCTTCTACATCAAGAAACATTGCAAAAAGTGTGGTTTTTCTTTTTCCCTCACCATAGAAGTATTTTCCATCGTGAATTAAAGCCACTTTGACAACATAATTTTTTTTCAACCATTGAGTACCGGCGATATTAAGCATTTCCTGAGGTGATTCGATGCTGACGATCTCAACAGAGTAAACTGCGTTTTCGTGTTTAACGTTTGCGTCAAGGATTAATTCCTCCGCTGTTTCGGAAACTCCGAATCTAACATCTCTTCCGTCTATCTGATTGATTTTGGATGAGTTATAAACAGTGTCTATCTTAGGGTTAGTCACTGCTAGGGCTAATGGTAATAAAATTGCTATCATGGTTTATATATCAATAATTTACTTTTCCTGCATAGCCAGTTGCAATCAAATAATAGTTCAACGAACCACCACTCGTAAGGGTAGATGTTGTTACTGAAGTTACGCCAGGAATAGTGTTTCTAACATTTGAAGTTGAGTTTTTAATTGTGTTGTATTGTGAAGTTGTAAACCATCTTAAGTCAGGAACTGACCAGCTACTTAGCAATCCGTTTTTTCTGGCGAAAATAATATACTGATCCGAAACGGTCAACTTGTTGTCGAGGTTCACGTCGAAAGAATAGAATGACACACCATTTGTCGGCTTTACTTTAAGTATTAAATCAGACACTTCCTCGGCGTCCGCAGAGGTTAGTTGTTGGGTTAGACTAGGGATGTCCAGCTGAATATAATATTCCTTCGATGGATCATAGGGTTCGGATATTGAGTAGTACCCATTATTGTTTGTGTATATTGTTTTAAATAAGGTCCAGCTGGAAGTGGTAACTACGTAATCAAACTCTATCACGTATGGAAGAGTGGTATTTGGTAAATCGTTCCACTTACCACCACCTACAAACTGAATGTAATCCTCCGAACCAGAGTTATTGGGCTCTCCCCCATTCCAGTTCAAATATTTCATCCTTCCATATCGGTAAGAGATGTGCATCCAATTTCTGGATATTTCATCATCAGTTAGAGCACGATCATAAACCTGGAAAGATCCAAATCTGTATTGAGCATGTGTACCGTCTCCCATATTGGTGGTCTCTGATTTACCGAAACAATAGAAAAGGCCATTTCCAGAATAAGCGTGAGGAACATCCCTATTGAAAGTAACTGCTCCGAAATAAACTCCATCCAGGTAACCTTTTAAAGTGCTTCCATCATAAGTCATTGTGATCTGATGCCACGTGTTCATGGATATTGAAGTAGAGATATTCGAAATCCCAGTTCCGTTCCAGAGACCAACTTTTAATGTCCCACTAGGTGTAATTTCCATCACTGATTCGTGCCATCCACTTAAAGCATTTCCCACACCAAGTTCGCTTACTAGAACTCCAGCGTCTTGAGGATAGCAAAGAAGTTGGAGTGTTTGAATTTCTTTAGCATTCGGAAAAGATCCTGATAAATCCCCGGTTATTGCGTAGTCATTTGATCCATCGAAGGATAGGTATGCTCCACCAGTAGATGTATACGTAGGTCCATTATACAAAGTAGCGTGTTTGGAACCAACATTATCCGACATAGGATTCGAAATAGTATAGTTTTTAGAATCGAAATTATGATCGTAATCTGAAACTTCATTTTCAGTCCATCTCCATCCGCCATTTGGCTCCGAATAAAATGCCCCTGTTTTGTCTTGGTATAGACCTATCCATCCAGAGGGCCAAGTGTTGAACAGGAAGTTATTTTCGTTTGCATCGGATATTGTTGCCAGATGACCTCCCATTGCTTCACAATTAGACTTAGCGTTGGTCCAGGTTGCAGAAGAGGTGGAACGATAATATGAGTGTCCGTTATAATTAGTTTGAGATGTGAACCCAGTGATTGTAGAATTGGTTCTTCTATACAGTTTAATCGGAACACCACCAGCTCCAGAACCATCCGCATTATAGATATAACCAGAATATGTAAACTGGGCAAAAACCGTATTTGTCAATAATAATATAAATAAAACAAGGAGTCTCATTTTTTACCAATAGCGTTAATTTTTAAATCCAGTTTTTACAAGTCTAACGTTTGCAGTGTCAGAAGAAATGGCATTATTTATAACTATAGATTGGAATCCGGGAATTGTTGTCCTTAAATTAGAATTACCTCCCTGAATAGCACTCCAATCAGATTCAGAAAAATAAAGATAAGATGGTATACCTGGCTTCCAGGGGTAGCCGTGGGTTTTCTGGAATATAGAATATATGTCAGTTATTGTGACCTGATTGTTGTAATTTACATCAGCTCTATAATAGTCAACGGATTCTAAGTTTCCAGTAAATATCTTTTGGTTAAAATATGTCGCATCCGAAATGGTTGGGTTATTAATCGATAAAGCAGGGAAAACAATTTTAAAATCATACACGGAAGTATCTAAGCTAGTAACTATTTCAAATTCGCCATTCGGATCAGTTAGATATGTTCCATGCAAGGAATAAGTGCTGGAAGACTTGGTTTTTTTGTGTAGTTGAACACCAATCGCAGATTCACCGTTATTATCATTATCTAATATGCTTCCATAGTATGTAAAATATTTTGGGGGTTGTACTGCACCAGTAATATTAGTTACAAAATCAAAAGTATTTCCGTAAGGATAAGTACCACAAATTACGGGGGATCCAGAGTACTGCATAATAAATCTCATATAAACCTGCCCATTAAAGACAGTAGTCGGAACTACGAAAGTCGATGTGACTGTTTTAGTACCAACCCAAGCTGTGTTGTAAGAGTGAACTAATTCACCAGCATCAGTTAGCGAACCATTCCCGTTAAAATCAATCCAAAGCTTGAAATACTCCATGTAATTTCCATTTGTAACTGCCGTGTATTGAATCGAAATTT
>B570J29032_109957800_pt1 | contig 10660 bp, 21 predicted proteins | sample LakMenEpi16Nov12_FD_29032 | JGI IMG/M metagenome (IMG submission 29032)
TCAGTAGATACATTCTTAGGTTTACCATTCAACATTGCGTCTTATGGATTATTACTTACAATCTTGGCAAAAGAAGTGAATATGGTTCCTGACCAATTGATTGGAAACTTGGGTGACACACACATTTACCTTAACCATATTGAACAAGCAAAGGAACAGATTGGTAGAGAACCATTTGAGTTACCAACATTAAAACATATGAAAACGGATGAGTTCTATAAATCGTTAAGTGAAGACCACTCTCTATTTACACATTTAGAATCAACAGATTTTATTGTTGAGGATTATCAGTCACACCCAACAATAAAAGCGCCTTTATCTAACTAATATGAAACGATTAAAATTATTTATAAAACGTCTTTTCTCACCAAAAATTACCCGAGAATTAAATTGGTCTGTAAATGATTTTGAACTTGCTAGAAGATGGGCGAGTTGTAGACTCCACCCCACTCAAAAAAATAGAACTATTTGGGATGTGGTCTACAATGAAAGATTAGACGGTTGTGAAATTATACACGAAGTAAACAAATACATTCAAAATGAAAACAATTAAAATCAGATTTGTAAAAAATAATAAAGGCTCCTATAACATCCAAAGAAAAGGGTTATTTGGTAGATGGAAGTATCTTGGATATTCTGTTGATATGGGTTATGGTGGTTACTACGCTTATTATAGTGGTGAAAAAAAAGAACAATTACTTGATGAGGTTTTAGACAAACATTACCGAGTGTGTAAAAACCATGTTGAGATTATAGAATACCCAACTATTAAAATTTATTAAAATGGAAAAAAACTTTGACGAAATTTACGACAAAGTGGTTGAAGAATTACGAGGTAATTTAACCAATGAAGAATACCGAGAATTAATCACTCTTGAATATGTTGTAACTCAAGGTTATGATAATGAAGGTGATATTGAGCGATATAAAGAACTAAGTGAAAAAAGATGAAACTAATTAATGTATTAACAGAAGCGACTGGAAGAAAGTACGAATATGGTTGTGCCATGTTATACTTTGACTTCCCCCAAATTAACGAGATTCACGATTTAATTGAATCTGACGACATTTACACCGAAGAGGGTGATACGACATTCGGATTAGAAAAAGAACCTCACACAACCCTCCTATTTGGTCTACACGATGGTGTTACAACTGACGACATCTCAAAAGTATTAACAGGGTTTAAATATGGTAATTGTAATATTAAAAACGCATCGTTATTTGAGAATGAGAAATACGATGTATTAAAATTTGATGTTGATGGCGATAACCTACATGAAACAAATGGTAAGTTACGTAAGTTCCCACATACTAATAGTTATCCTGATTATCATCCACACATGACAATTGCTTATATCAAACCTGGTATGGGTAAAAAATATGTTGATTTACTGAAAGGTAAAAGTTTTCAGTTATTACCACAACACGCGGTTTATTCAAAACCGGATGGTTCACAAGACACTATTAAAATTAGAGTGAAATAATGGAAAATAAAAAACAACCCACCTATAAGAAAATCATTAAAGAGTGGAAAGAAGCGACCCCAATTGAAGTATGGGAGGGTGTTAGAGATAATTTTATCTTTGGTTTCTTAGGGGCGATTCTGGTTGTGTTTATATCAACAAGAACTGACTTGGCGGTGTTGGGTGGTTATTTAATATATTACTTCTTTATGGGTAGGATTGTAAACCGACCAAAATATGTTACTAACCTGGGAAAATTGATTGTATTTCCTATACCGTCAGCTCTTGGGGCCTTTACCGGATACAAATTAAGTCTTATCTTTGTACAAATGATTAACCAACTCTAAAATGAAAAAATACAGAATTGAAGTCAGTGGTAAAGGTAGTGAGACTCACGTATTTAACCTTACCGATGACCAAACACAAAAACTACTTGATGGTGACATTATGGATGACGGAATGTCGGTTGACGAAATTTACGAAGTTTTAGAAATCGATGATTTTTTTGAATCTGATGAAACAATTATTGGATTATACCCAAACCCGTATCTATTAGGTGTTTCGGTTTACAATGAAAGTGATATTAAAGTTTGGGAATCTGATGATAACTTAAATCTTCAGTCAGACGACGTTGAATATAAACACGATAACCCAAATACATTGATTGTTGAGGATTATATTAAAGGAACCCCAATTATTTATGAAATTGAAATTGAGGAGGAGTTTGACCCCAAACATTTGGTCCCTGAAATCGTTAGCGTTGCTGAGACGGTTGAGTTGGTTGTTGGGTTTAAGTATAACAATGTGGATTTAACACCGTTCCGTGATTACGGTGACTATTGGAGTAAAGGACTCTCTTTTTATTTATATTAATATGTTTTTCATTAAAAATCAAACACCGTACAAAGGTAAACTCAAACTAAAATTTGAGAAATACCCCAATTACTCAAACCGTAATAATAAATTAAATAAGGTTCATTTGAATCTCGGTTTTACTAAGTTAGTTAGTAGAATTAAGATTAACGATATTAAAACTGATGATGGTTTTGAATTAGAAATTGACCCTGTAAAATTAGAACTTATACAAATGTACACTGATGGTAAGATTGGTGAACATAAGTTTGGCCCTAATAATGAACACACTTTACATAACTCATTCTTAAGTCAAGATGGTACCTATATTGGTGGTATTGGGGAAGCTTGGTGGTACTTTAAAAATGGTATGACCGTATGTGATGAGTATCCTCGTGGTGTTGCTATTGTGTGGAGAACATCAAGATGGGATAAAACGGTTGTGAGTGGTATTGATGGTGTAAAAGGGTACTATGGTTATTCACATAGAGGAGGACATCTATTTCAAATAGGGGATAGATTGTTTGATGAAAATTACAAACCTAAAAAAGAAGATTATCCTGAAGAAGAGTGGAATAGTTATGTTAAAAAGTTCACCAAAACTTATCAGATGGGTGATGAGTTTGACCAAGAATGGTTATTCTCAGATGGTATTACGAGCGTAATCCCATTCAAACGTAGAGGTAAAAAAGTTATAGAAAATTTAGACCACGCTTTACAAGCGGCGATTAATATGTCGAAATACTTAAGCTAAGTTTTTAATATCAAACTTCTCTGATGCCGCAAGTGCTTTATCTAAAGCAAACGTTGAACCTCCCCCTGAGTTTACGTTGGCAAAATATTTTGTCGCCTCTTCTTTAGTTTGGAATTTAGGTAACGAATCACCCGATTTACCTTTAGTAAAAAATGCTACCGCTAATTTTGCCGCGACTTTAGGGTCATTTGCTAAATCGGGGTTACCGACTAAATCAACACCAATCATATCACCGTATTTCTTGTAATTACCTTTGAATGTTAATCCATTAAACCCACGACCTCTGTATTTATAACCTTCATCTTTAGCGTTCCCAAATCTACCACCATAAACTAAATCAAAAAATTGTTTAGGGTTTCTTTTAACAGAATCTAATTCTGAGTCAGACAACTTTGAAACTCGTTTACCAAAAATACTTCTAATTCTTGAATTAGATGTACTTGAATAACTTATTTCATCTTTAGGTTTAAATCCACTTTCTTTGGCAATTACTGATAAGACACCAATCTGTGCTTTTGGGTCGGTGATACCCTCTTCTTTCATTGCATCAATCATTAATTTGATGTTGGCTTTCTGAGTTGAGTCGTAACCACTATTCCCCAAATCAATTTCACCGGTATCCGTGATATCAACATCAGAAGTGTCACTTGTGGTTGAATCCGAAGAATCCTCTGTAGAAGAACTATTTTTATCTTTATTGGCTAACTCCATGGCTTTTTTCAGTAAGCCCTGTAAGAATGACATATCATCCTGTTCATTTAAACCATACATATTTTTGATGGTTTTTTTCTCTTGTTCACTAATTACTAATTTCTTCGACATTTTATCTTTCTATATAAATATTTATAAAGTATGAAAGTAACTGTAAAACATATTAAGTCGGGAATGGATAAAGGTAAACAGGTGTTTATGAATGACTTTATTGAATTCCTACAAAAAGAAGTTCCACTTAAAAACGATATTACGATTGAATTTTTAGGTGAAAGAAAAGGTGGGATGTCTACAGGAAGTAGAAACGATGAACACTTATTGAAAGTACTTTCAAAAAACAGACTGAATCGAGATATATGTAGAACGTTAGCTCACGAATGGATACATGAACACCAAATGGATATCTTAAAAAGAGACCATCAGGGTGATATCGGTAGTCAAAATGAAAATGAGGCTAATAGCGGTGCGGGTGTATTAGTTAAGAAGTTTGAAAAACACCACCCCCATAAAGAAGAAAAGATGTACGAATAATCATACATCTTTTAAGTAAATCCAATTTTTTTGGTAATCTATATTTGACTTACAGAATTTGGCGTACCCATTAATAATCGGTCGACCTGTGTTATAACATCCACAAACAACCCCCCAATCTCCGTACCTGTCATGCAAATGGCGGAGTAGTTTCATACTCGTCCTAATATTCAATTCAATATCTGTCCTGAGTGTGTTTGTTGGTACCGACTCCTTATTAATAAATTTTGCGGTTGATGGCATAATCTGCATTGGACCAACAGCACCCACAGGCGATGTTCTTGCGGGTACATAGTTCCAATGAAAAGGACCTTGGTACCTTGTTTCTAAAAACGCCACATTATATGCGATGTGTTTAGGGATATCGTATTCTTCGCTGTATTTCTCAAGTAGTTCATACATCTTGAGAGAAGTGGGTGATGTCGGAACACCACCCATTCGACCTCTTTGAATTACATCTTCAACATCAACCTTGTTTTTCTTAACAATTTCCAAAGAAGTTAATACAACTATGAACGATACTGAAAAAAGTGTGAATAATAAAATGCTCTTTAAGTTCATAGTTTATATTTTTATTTGGTTTATTTAGGTGTATCAGTACTGATGGTATTATGTTGACCCCAAACATTCTTAGCATAAAGTTTGAAGATAGTGACTCCGATTGAATCTTGATAGATGGTGTAGTTACCTGTCTTATTTTGAATAACAATTAGGTGGTTGTTTTCGTCAATTGCAAGATTAACATCTTTTTTAAGAACTTTTGTTACCTCGTACTTAACACCTTTCTTTTCGGTAACGGTTTTATTGTAATACATACCAACAAAAAACGCTGCGACCGTTGCGACGATGATTACTGAATAAATCATCATGTTCTTAACTCCTTTTTTTACTAACTCTACTGCTTTTGCTAATTTCTCTTTCATGGTTTCTTTTTTTTAATTGTTGTACTTCTATTTTGGCTTTAGTATCTCAATTAAGAGACACTAACGATTTCTAAATCAAAAATCAATTTCTGACCTGCTAATGGGTGATTAGCGTCAATTACTACACTATTCTCACGAATCTCAGCGACACGTACATTAACAGGACCCATTGGACCCATACCTTGTAACATCTCACCTACTTGGATACCTTCAGGGAAGTTTTCCTTTGGTACTTCGGTAATCATCTCTTCTCTTGACTCACCATACGCGTCAGAAGCTTCGATTTCGATAGTTTTAGTTTCGCCTTCAGACATACCAATTAACCCTTGTTCAAATCCACGGATTAGTTGGTTATTACCCAAGACTGCAGTTAGGGGTTCACGACCTTCTTTCATTGAAGAGTCAAAAATCGTACCATCCTCGAGTTTTCCTGTGTAGTTTACCGTTACGGTGCTACTTTCTGTAATTTGTTTCATAATGTGTTTTTTTTGTAAAGGTAAGACATTTATTTAGAATAATCAAATCCCTCTTTGACAATTTATTTAAACGATATTATATTTATCTAAACAAAACCCCCCATTAAGATGACAAACGAAGAGATTATAGAGGAACTATATTGGTCGGCTCACCGTGCTGGTGTACTTGAACAATTCCGTTCAGAAGTTAGTGAAATCACTAAAAATAATCCAAAAACTAGTATGATTGATGCCGCCGAACAGGTTTATCGTAGGTTCAGGGTTGATGGTTTAATTCGTGACGGACGCAATGTCAATCATCACCAAGTGATACTGTGACAGATATCTTTTCATCAATACCCGTATACGCCCAAGAATCCTCAACTAAAAGTAATAATCCATCAGGATATACTTCAGAAGTTAAATCGGTGTCTGTGGGGTATAATGTGCAGTCAACGATGAATGAATGATGATTGGTTGAGTACTTAACAAAGTTAACTTTTACCACACTATCTTTACCAAATAGAACGTCCAAATCTTTTTTAAAGACCTTGTTTAATAGCACATCCATACATCGTTTCATATTCTAAGTATAGGTGAAATTCACAATAACATAAATATTTGATTTTTTGATATACCAGCTTGACTTTTTTTATTTTTTACTATATTTATTATCACTATCACTCTCATCGAGTGCCTTTATATATATCGAATTCGGGGGTCACGTACCCCCGTTTTCATTTTATAAAAATCCTTGATATTTATTTGCTAAATAAACTAAATTAAAGGATTAAAAATGGCTAAAGGAAAATCTGGAACAGGTGCACCAAAACAAACATTTGGTAAGAAAAAAATCGGAAAACTAAAAAGAAAATTCGGACCTAAAGAAGAACGACCAAAAAAATACAAAGGACAAGGGAGATAATCGGATAAGGTAAAATATTTATAAGTAAAGGAAAGAAAACTTATGATGGCAAATTACTGGAAACCGACCCCTAAAAAATGGAGGAGAATTGGGGACTCTCTATTGGCTGTGGCGACACTACTATCTATTGGTGGATTATGGCAATTTGATAGTTTAAAAGATGTCTTCACACCTTTTGAACTAAAGGTGATGATTGTGTCCTCAATATTGACGGGTGTAATTGGTAAATTCTTAACTAATTTCTTTAAAGAAGACGAAAAAACTGAAGAATAAAAGAAAACCCCTCCGAAGAGGGGTTTTTTATTTTAAGAAACCTAAAACCTTATCCTTAATTCCTGATTGTTTGATTCCTTCATTACCTTTTGGCGTTAGAACGAAGTTATCTAACCCCCAATCTTTCCAACCCTCATCATTTTTACCCATATCCAAGTCGTCAATTGCGACCCAATGCGTAACCTCAGGATGGTCGTGTAAAAATTGTTTAATCTCAATAACACGAGTCATTTCCAAATCCCATTTAGGTGACCAAACCCAAACCATATTATTGTACCAATTACACTGACCTAAATTGGTTGTAAGTGCGATTGGTTTTTTGATGATACCCTGTTTCTCATAGTATTCACCCATCTCTTCAAGGTTAGCCCAATTCTTCCAATCTGACGATGTTACGATTTCTGCCCCCGTTTCTTCTAAGATTTGGTTAATCACTTTAACCGCTTTCTTATTGAAGTTGTCAAATCGGTAATCTAATGGCACTTCCTTATTGGTCATTGATAATTTACGACCACCCCATTTTTCTTGTTTCTTGTATCGACCACCCCACTCTGAGGATAAACAGATTACTCCGTCGTGGTCTAAAAATATCACTTTCATTATCTTATTGTCTGTGTTAATCTTTCGTAATTACTTTTGTTTTCAAATTGCCTCCCAATTCTATATAAGTGATTTGGGTTTAATCCAAACCACGGGTCTGTGTGATGAAACTTCATAAATTGTTCGGGTAACATGTCTGAGTCATCGTCTAATATAGCATAGTCCTCAACCTCAGGATGTTTATCTAACCAATCTTTTATTTCATCACCTCTTAAAGTTCTTCTATCACCAGTGATTCCAACGTAAGTACCTTCTTTAAACCCAAGTTTAACTAAAGCATCTTCCCATTTTTCAGGTGTTGAGACATAACCTTTATCACCGAAATTATGTTTCCATGTGGATGAAATACAAATTTTAGTATCTGTTTCATTACACCATTCGGACAACCATTCCCATTTCTGAGGACAAGACTCTTCCTGTAATCTTTTGAATTGGTAATCAAATGTGTAATGTGAATCAGGTATTTTCCAATCAGCTAAAGAAACTCCCTTTGGTTTAATACCGAATAACTTTCTTACTAATCGTTTTATTGCGTACCACCAAGTAATTGGTTTTCTCCAACGTCTCTTATGTCTCTTGTGATAAAACTCACGAGAGTTCATAACACCGTCTATATCTAAAAATATTACTTTCATTTTCTAATTAAATTATCGAGTTCAGTTTTAACCAAAATAAGATAGGTAACCCAACACCTAATATACCGATAAGTCTAAACAAAAACGTGAAAAACTGATTTGTTTTCGTAACCTTAGCAACTAAAAAAAATGATGAGCCGATAAAACACACGATACTCATTAACATAATTAACTTTTCCATAGAACAAATATAATAAAAAACCCCGATTTATTCGGGGTTTTTTAAAATTATTTTCTGAGATTTTTTATTTCTTCCCGAATCTCAATACACCTTTCGAACTTTTGTTCCTTAATTGATTTGGATAATTCGACTTCCAATTCCTTAACCTTACCCTCAACATCTTTGAGTTTAGAGATTCTGTCACGAAGTTCAACCGCTTTCTCAAAATCCTGAGATTCAACAGCTTTATCCAATTGAAACTTTAAGTAATCAATGTTATTTGACATATTGGTATTTGGTTTATTACCACCAAAACCTTTAGTCATGGTAACAACGTGAGTTGAACCATCGTCACTGGTGTAAGTAGTTTTTGTCCACTCACCGTCTTTGGCATCAATACCTGATTCCATCTTCATATCGAAATCAAAGTTAAATGGTTCAAAACCAAATTTTCTTAATCTGTCGTTTAACGACTTCATCATGTCATCGAGATTTCTATCATCTCTAAATCCTCCAAATAAATCCATATTTTTTTTTTGTGTTTTAATTTTTTATTTATACCTTTGTAGAAATTCATAGTAAAAAATATACCAAAAGTCAAACTACGACATTTTGTCAGTTTTTTTGATATTTTAAAAATTTGGACTGACAAAATTACAGGTTGTTTTATTATATAACATTCACTACTATTTAAATATATGGCAAAAAAGCAGGAAGAGGAACACAAAAAGTGGGAAAGAATCTATGAAGATGACGACATCATCTCAATTTGGAAGTATGATTCTAAAATTAGTAGAATAAATCCCTATCAGGTTGAGATTAAGTATAAAACTAATCCCGTACAACCTGGTGTAAAAAGAACTAAAGTAGGTGGAAAAAAATAATCTACCAAACTATTGATATATTTATCTGGAAAAGATAAATTATGTTATTAAAATTAGGTTCTAAAGGTGAACAAGTTAAAATTCTCCAAGAGTTTCTTGGACTTAAGACCGACGGAGATTTCGGTCCTAAAACGGAGAGAGCCGTTAAAGATTGGCAATCAAAAAATAAATTGGTGGCTGATGGTATTGTGGGTCCTGCCACTTGGAATGCTATGGGTATTGCTAGTACTGACATATCAGAATCGAAAGTCGGTGATGGTAAAATTGAAATCAAAGAGCACCTACTTCCGACGAAAGAGTATTTAAAAGGTCCGAGTAAAAAAGAATTTTTATTCTTACACCACACAGCAGGTTGGCATAACCCATATGATACTGTAGACCAATGGGCAAAAGATAAACGTGGTCAAATTGCCACTGAATTTGTGTTAGGTGGTCCATCAATCAAAGGTGACAATTACAAATTTGATGGTGAAATTGTTAAATGTATCCCTGATGGTGGGTATGGTTGGCATTTAGGTGTGAACGGTTCTCAGAAAATGCACACCAATTCAGTGGGTATTGAGGTTTGTAACTTCGGTCAATTAACCAAAGGTGGTTACACAAAATCAGGTAAGTTTATTGCTAAAAATCCTAACAAATATTATAACTATGTTGGTATTGAGGCGGATGACACACAAGTTGTGATTTTGAATAAGAAATTTAGAGGTTATGATGCTTGGCATCGTTACTCAGACGAGCAAATAGAGTCGTTAAGAGACCTAATTTTGTTTATTGCGGATAGAGACACCATTGACGTAAGAAAAGGTCTTGTAGACCTTATTAAGAAGGTTGGTGTTGACGCGTTTGAATATAACGCTGACGCATTTAACGGTAGAATTAGAGGTATGTGGACACATACTAACACCAGAAGAGACAAATTCGATATGTTTCCACAACAGGAACTTATAGATATGTTGTTAAGTTTATAATAAAAATGGGGGTCACTAACCCCCATTTCTTTTTTACTAATCCAAGAACACAAGTTCGTTAGTTTCAGGATTCCAATCGATGTGGAATGGTTTGTGAGCGTAGTTGTATCTTTCATTAAGAACCGCTGCGTTGATGTAGTGAGTATCACCATCAAACATATAACCATTACCTGTGTGAATGTGACCACAAAGGTGAATCTTAGGTTTAACCACTTTAATTCTTTCGGAGAGTAACTCACACCCCAAGTGTTCTCCTCTGCGACCCTCAACGGTATCAACATAACCCCATGCCGGACCATGAGTGATTAAGATATCCGTATTCATCGGAATCATATCCCATTTAGACTTTAGTTCCTCACCATTTTTTGGTAAGTTGAATGCCCAATTGTAGAACTCAGGTTGCCATGGACTACCCCAAATCTTAATTGCACTTTGGTAATCATCCCCAAGAACATACATGTCATCTTCAAGGTAATCAATATGGGGGTAATCCTCTAAAGTTTGTTTAACAAAGTCAGGATTG
>B570J29032_109957799_pt1 | contig 10653 bp, 7 predicted proteins | sample LakMenEpi16Nov12_FD_29032 | JGI IMG/M metagenome (IMG submission 29032)
GTAGCAAGCTTGATGGGTGTAACCGGAACTCGCACTGCAGTTTCCAGCGCTGCCCCAGATTTGGTCTCCCGAGTGCGTTCGGTCACAGACACACCGATTGCGGTTGGTCTTGGGGTTTCGACTCGCGAGCAAGCAAAAGGTGTTGCAGGGTATGCAGACGGCGTCATTGTTGGGTCAGCATTTATCAATAAGATTATCGATGCAACTGATGAAGCAGCAGGTGTTGAAGCCGTAAAAGTTTTAGCGGGACAACTTGCGTTAGGAGTTCGTGAAGGACGATGACTGCGTTGAAGCCTTGGATCGGATTGATCTCTCGACTTACACTTGGTGGAGTCTTGCTCGCCGCTGGTTTGCTCAAATTTCAAGAGCTAGATAAATCTCAGATGGCAGTTCGTGCCTTTGAGCTTCTACCAGTTGGTTTTGCAAATTTTATGGGAATAGTTTTGCCCTTTGCAGAAATTGGAATGGGAATACTTCTCATTCTCGGCGCAGGAACCCGGATTATGGGATTAGCAGGAGCCGTCCTGATGCTTGCCTTCTCCTTTGGAATTTCCTGGGCATGGGCCCGTGGCCTTTCGATTGATTGCGGCTGCTTCGGTGGTGGAGGCCCAGTTGAGCCTGGCACTGCCAACTACTTGCCCAAACTCTTACGTGATCTTGGACTAGCAGTCATGGGAATTTACCTATTTCTCTTCCCACAAAGTAAATTTGCCCTAGATAAATTTGCCACTCACGAGACCCCGGACCAAAAGGAAAACAAAGATGAGCAGTAAGCCAAAACCTGGAAAAGACAATTTTACTCGCAACTTAGTAGTTGGTGTTGTCGTAGGAGTTGTTCTCATAATGCTCGTGCCTACGCTTCTTTCAAATAAGACCAAGACCGATGCAGCAATGCCAACATTTGCTTCGGCAGTTCATGGTTATGGAATCACATATAACGCTGAACTTAAAGATGTTCCGGTTATCGATATTTACGAAGATTTCCAATGCCCGGTCTGCGGACAATTTGAAATAGCGCAAGGTGACTACATTGAATCTCTTATTGCTGATAAGAAGGCAACAGTTGTGTATCACACCCTTTCATTCCTAGGTCCAGAATCAATTGCGGCGGCAAATGCAGCAGCATGTGCGGCCGATGAAGGCAAGTTCCTTGATTACCATAGAATGCTCTACGCGAAGCAACCAAAAGAGAATTCTGGCGCGTGGTCAAATGCACTTCTCGCTGCAGCTGGTCAAGCAGTTGGCATCACTTCACAGGAGTTCGTCACTTGCGTAAATGAAGGCAAGTTTGCAGATTGGGTCGGAAACGTTGCGACTGAAGGCGCAAAGAAGAATGTCAATTCAACTCCAACAGTGTTTATCAACGGCAAAGAACTCAATCGTGGCAACGACTACTACGATCGTAATTTGTTTAAAGCTGCAGTAGAGCGCGGGTAATTCTTGCGCTTTGCAATTCCCACGCCGAGAACCTCTGCGTTGGAAATTGGTCCTTTCACGATTCATTTCTATGCCCTGTGCATCATCGTTGGAGTCGCTGCAGCAATTTGGCTTGGCAATAAGCGATTTTGTGCCCGTACAGAAAATGGCAAAGGCGTCGTAGCTGATGTTGCAATCTTTGCTGTACCTGCTGGGGTAATTGGCGGACGCCTGTATCACGTGGTGACAACACCAGAAGATTATTTTGGCAGTTCGGGAAACCTTCTGGAGATTGTGAAAATTTGGAATGGCGGATTGGGTATCTGGGGAGCAATATCAGTAGGCACAATCGCAGCGCTATTCTCTTACCGTCATATCGCAAAGAAGAAAGAGTTGCCTTCCTTCCTTCTTTTCGTAGATGCAGTTGCACCTGGTCTATTGATTGCGCAAGGTATTGGTCGTTGGGGAAATTGGTTTAACGCTGAGCTATTTGGCAGACCACTGAGCGCTCCATGGGCGCTAGAAATTCCTGAATACGCGCGTCCAATGGGTTTTGAATCCTACGAAACATTTCACCCAACTTTCCTCTATGAATCCATATGGTGCTTCGCTATTGCAGCGCTCTTGATTGCACTTGGCAATCGAGGAAAAGCAGGAGCAATTTTTTCTCAGTATGTACTTTTCTATGCACTGGGACGATTCTTCATCGAAAGCATTCGCATCGATCGTGCGCATGAATGGGCAGGATTACGTCTCAATCAGTACGTTGCAATCCTTGTCGTGGCAGGTGCTAGCGCTGCCCTCCTGAAGATTTCCCGTTCCTCGCGGTAGGCTTTGCATATGGCTTTAGAAGATGTCTATCAACGCAATTTGCATCACCGTACTCACAGGGCGGGATGGTTGCGTGCTGCAGTACTTGGCGCAAATGATGGATTGGTTTCTACTGCAAGTTTAATGATTGGTGTTGCAGCGGCAAGAGCTGGCGAACAAAGCTTCCTAGTAACAGCGGGTGCAGCAGGAATTGCTGCTGGCGCTATGTCAATGGCAGTGGGTGAGTACGTTTCAGTTCGTTCGCAAAATGACATAGAAGAATCTGATCGCTTGCTCGAAATTCAACATTTAGCTATCGATCCTGAAGGTGAATTCGAGGAACTTGTACATATCTATATGCAACGGGGACTCTCACGTGAACTCGCAGTCCAAGTTGTCGATGCGATGCATAAGCGAGATCCACTGGAAGCACATCTTCGTGACGAGTTAGGTCAGCACCCACATTCCAAGGCGCGCCCAGTACAAGCAGCAGTTGCATCAGCGCTCTCATTTACCGCCGGTGGATTGATTCCCTTTCTTGGAGCCTTTGCGCCAACTCCCGGCGCTGCCGCCACAAGTATTGTCAGTTTCACCATTCTCGGACTCCTTGCCACCGGCATCATCAGTGCACGCATAGCTGGCTCGAAGATTATGGTTCCTACCGTACGAGTCATTGGCGGCGGAATCTTGGGCATGGCCATCACCGCAGGTATTGGACAGGCTTTGCATGTGAGTGGCATCTAATCCACCCCCTTGCTACGCTTTCCCCAGCTTTCATCGCTAGAACCAGTACAAGAAATTAAGTAGTACACGAATTCGGGCCAACGTTGTCCCATTGCAATACTAAAAAAGGACAACGGGTTATGGCACTTTCATCAAATTACCCCGCAGCGCAGGGACTCTACGATCCTGCTCAAGAACACGATGCATGCGGCGTCGCGATGGTCGCCACCCTAAATAAAATTGCTACACACGATATTGTTGAAAAAGCTCTCACTGCACTTCGCAATCTAGAACACCGCGGTGCATCTGGTGCTGAACCTGATAGCGGTGACGGTGCAGGAATCTTAATTCGCGTACCTGATGCTTTTTATCGCGCAGAAACTACATTTGAACTTCCCGCTGAAGGTTCATATGCCACCGGAATCGCATTTATTGCTCAAGGCGCTGAAGTACGAGCAGATATTGAAAAGCTTGCAACTGAAGAAGGACTTTCGGTTCTTGGGTGGCGCGAGCTCCCAATTAATTCACAATCGCTTGGAAAGACTGCAATTTCTGTTATGCCTAAGTTTGAACAACTCTTTGTTGCGGGTAAGAAGCACGAATCAGGAATCGTTCTTGATCGTTTAGCGTTTGCTCTACGTAAGCGTGCAGAGCACACCCTCGATCTGTATTTTCCTTCGCTTTCATCACAAACAATTGTCTACAAGGGAATGTTAACTACAGGTCAACTTGAAGAATTCTTCCCAGATCTCAGCGATGCTCGAGTTGTTTCTCCTTTAGCACTCGTGCACTCTCGTTTTTCAACAAACACTTTTCCTTCATGGCCACTAGCCCACCCTTATCGTTTCATCGCACATAATGGTGAAATCAATACAGTAAAGGGAAACCGTAACTGGATGCGTGCACGTGAGTCCCTTTTGGCAAGTGATGTAATCGGTGGAGACTTAAAGAGACTTTTTCCAATTGTTGAAATGTCAGGTTCTGATTCAGCTTCTTTCGATGAAGTTCTAGAACTTCTCTACCTCGGCGGTCGTTCACTTCCACATGCAGTGTTGATGATGATTCCCGAAGCGTGGGAGAACCACGCAACAATGTCTCCCAAGCGTCGTGATTTCTATGCATTCCACGCATCACTGATGGAGCCATGGGATGGACCTGCATGTGTGACATTTACTGATGGTCACCAAGTGGGCGCAGTACTTGATCGCAACGGACTTCGTCCTTCTCGATTCTGGGTAACAGATGACGGCATTGTTGTCCTTGCATCCGAAGTGGGAGTTTTAGATTTTCCTGCAGAAAAGATTGTTCGTAAGGGGCGCTTGCAACCAGGAAAGATGTTCTTAGTCGATATCGAAGCTGGTCGCATCATCGAAGATGATGAAATCAAGGATTCACTTGCAGAGTCTGCTCCGTATGGAAAGTGGCTTGCAGATGGAATGATTAAACTTTCCGATCTGCCTTCACGCGAACACATTATTTATCCTCACAAATCTGTTATTCGTCGCCAGAAAGCATTTGGATACACAGAAGAAGAAATCAAAATCATTGTCACTCCTATGGCAAAAGGTGGGGGAGAAGCTCTTGGTTCAATGGGAACCGATACTCCAATTGCCGCACTCTCGGCTAAGCCCCGTCTTCTCTTTGATTACTTCACACAGCTCTTCGCTCAAGTGACGAACCCGCCGCTAGATGCAATTCGTGAAGAGTTAGTTACAAGTCTTGGAGGGTCAATTGGTCCAGAGCATAATTTGCTCGATCCTGGCCCAGAGTCCTGCAAACAAATCTCTATTGCATTTCCAGTTATCGATAATGATGAACTCGCGAAGATAATTCACGTTAACGCTGATGACGATTATCCAGGCCTACAGTCATATGTAGTGCGTGGACTTTTCCCAGTTACAGGCGACGGCAACACTCTTCGTAAGCGTCTTGAAGAGATTAAAAAGGAAGTATCTGATGCAATCACAAAAGGTGCGCGCGTCATTGTTCTCTCTGACCGCGACGGCGATGCCGAAGATTGCCCAATTCCTTCATTACTTCTTACCGCTGCAGTGCATCACCATTTGATTCGAGAAAAAACTCGAACCAAAGTTGGTCTAGTAGTGGAAGCAGGCGATGTCAGAGAAGTGCACCATGTTGCACTTCTTATTGGTTATGGCGCAGCAGCCGTAAATCCGTACCTCGTAATGGAAACTGCTGAAGATTTAGTTAATCAAGGCGTCATTACTGGGATTACTCCAGAAAAGGCTGTACGCAATGTCATTAAGGCTCTAGGTAAAGGCGTGCTGAAAGTAATGTCGAAGATGGGCATTTCAACAATCGCGTCCTACACCGGTGCGCAGGTTTTTGAAGCGATTGGTATTGCGCAAAATGTTGTTGACGAGTTCTTCGTGGGTACAACATCGCGCTTGGGTGGCGTAGATCTTGATGTCATCGCAGAAGAGACAATCAAGCGCCATCACTTTGCATATCCAGTTGGCGGAGAAATTCCTGGCGCGAAGCGACTTGCAGTAGGAGGCGAATACCAGTGGCGCCGCGATGGTGAGCCACACTTGTTTAATCCTGAAACAGTTTTCGCGCTGCAGCACTCAACACGCAATAAGCGTTATGACATTTTTAAGCGTTACACAGATCAGGTCAACAATCAGAGCAAGACTCTCATGACTCTTCGCGGGCTTTTTAAGTTTAAAGAGGGCGAACGCGCCCCAATTTCAATCGATGAAGTTGAGCCAATCTCTGAAGTTGTCAAGCGTTTCTCTACTGGCGCAATGTCTTACGGATCAGTTTCACAAGAGGTGCATGAGACTCTTGCAATCGCTATGAACCGTCTTGGCGCTAAATCAAACACAGGTGAAGGTGGAGAAGATCCTTTACGGTTTATCCCGATGCCAAATGGTGATTCGAAGAAGAGTGCTATTAAGCAAGTTGCTTCGGGGCGTTTTGGTGTAACAAGTAATTACTTGATTAACGCAACGGATATTCAAATCAAAATCGCACAAGGTGCAAAGCCTGGTGAAGGTGGACAGCTCCCTGGTTACAAGGTTTATCCATGGGTTGCTAAGGCACGTTACTCAACTCCAGGTGTTGGACTCATTTCACCGCCTCCTCATCATGATATTTACTCAATCGAAGATTTGGCACAACTCATCCACGATTTAAAGAATGCAAACAAGGATGCGCGCGTACACGTAAAACTGGTTGCCGAAGTTGGTGTTGGAACCGTTGCTGCAGGTGTATCTAAGGCACACGCTGATGTTGTTCTTATCTCTGGCCACGATGGTGGTACCGGCGCATCTCCACTGACATCCCTTAAGCATGCAGGTGCACCATGGGAACTCGGCTTAGCTGAAACTCAACAAACACTTCTGCTTAATAAACTGCGCGACAGAATCGTCGTACAAGCAGATGGTCAGTTAAAAACTGGCCGCGATGTTGTGATCGCAGCACTACTAGGCGCCGAAGAATACGGTTTTGCTACTGCTCCTCTCGTTGTCTCTGGTTGCATCATGATGCGCGTATGTCACTTGGATACATGCCCTGTGGGCGTGGCAACGCAAAACCCTGAGCTACGTAAGAAGTTCACAGGCAAGCCAGAGTTCGTCGAAACATTCTTTGAATACATTGCCGAAGAAGTTCGTGAAATTTTGGCATCTCTTGGATTCAAAACTCTTCAAGAGGCAATCGGTCACGTCGAATATCTAGATACACGAGACGCTGTGAATCATTGGAAAGCAAGCGGGCTCGATCTCACTCCACTACTCGTGCGACCAGATGTTGATTCACCGTTGCACAACACAACAACGCAAGATCATGGTTTAGCGGCTGCACTTGATAATGAACTCATTGATCTCTCAAAGGCGGCGCTTGAAAAAGGTAATCCAGTACGTATCGATCTTCCTGTACGCAACGTAAACCGCACAGTCGGAACAATGTTGGGTGCGGAAATCACTCGTCGATATGGCGCAGAGGGTCTTCCTGCTGGAACCATCGATGTAACACTTCATGGATCGGCTGGGCAATCACTCGGCGCATTTATTCCGCAGGGACTTGCACTTCGTCTGTACGGAGATGCAAATGATTATGTGGGTAAGGGCATTTCTGGCGGACGCGTTGTTGTCCGACCAGATGAAAAAGCAACATTTGCTTCAGAGCAAAACGTGATTGCCGGAAACGTAATCGGTTATGGCGCTACATCAGGTGAAATCTTTATCAGAGGTCTCGCTGGTGAGCGGTTCTGCGTACGCAACTCTGGAGCCACTGCAATTGTTGAAGGTGTCGGTGACCACGCACTTGAATACATGACTGGTGGAACCGTTGTCATTCTCGGTCGCACAGGACGAAACATTGCAGCCGGTATGTCTGGTGGTCGGGCTTTTGTACTTGATTTAGATACAGCGATTGTTAATGCCGAAATGGTTGATGTCCTTGCTGTCCCAGCAGATCAGAAAGAAATCTTGCGTGGTCTGGTTTCATCATTCCATGTCGAAACGGGCTCAGTCGTAGCTGATAATCTTTTGAAAGATTGGGATGCTCAGCTATCTCGCTTCTCACTGATTATGCCGCGTGACTACGCCCGAGTTCTTGAGGCAATCGAAAAGGCTAATCGAGAAGGTTTACCTGTTGATGAATACGTAATGGAGGTTGCAGCAAATGGCTGATCCAAAAGGATTTATGAATACTCCTCGCGAGACTCCGAAAAGACGCCCCGTTGATGTCCGTATTCTAGATTGGCGTGAAGTCTACGAACCACAATCTATCGAGCACTTACAGAAGCAAGCAGGACGTTGTATGGACTGCGGAATTCCTTTCTGTCACTCCGGTTGCCCACTAGGAAATCTCATTCCAGAGTGGAATGACTTGATGTGGCGCGGTGATAAGAACGAAGCTATCGATCGTCTTCATGCAACAAATAACTTCCCAGAATTTACTGGTCGTCTCTGCCCAGCACCGTGCGAAACTGCTTGCGTTGTCGGTATCAACCGCGATGCGGTCACAATTAAGCAGATCGAACTTCGCACCATTGAAGAAGCCTTCGATGCAAATAACGTCAAACCTCTTGCACCGGATCGTCTTTCAGGCAAAACCGTTGCCGTTATTGGATCCGGGCCTGCTGGTCTTGCTGCAGCCCAACAACTTACTCGCGCAGGCCACACCGTCGCCGTCTATGAGCGCGCTGAAAAAATTGGCGGCTTACTCCGTTACGGAATCCCAGAATTTAAAATGGAGAAGCACATCGTCGACCGCAGACTTGCACAGATGGAACAAGAAGGTACTCGATTCCGTCCTGGCGTCAATGTCGGAGTTGATCTCACAGGTTCGCAGTTGCGCACTAAGTACGACGCTATCGTTTTATCTATTGGCGCAACACAGTGGCGCGATATTTCAATTCCTGGCCGTGAGAATAAAGGCGTCTATCAAGCAATGGAATTTCTACCGTGGGGCAATAAGCAAGCGCTCGGTGAAGTTAAGGAGCCACCAATTAACGTTGCTGGAAAGCACGTTGTCATTTTGGGTGGCGGAGATACTGGTGCAGATTGTCTTGGAACTTCAGTTCGCCAAGGTGCAGCAAGTGTGACTCAACTAGAAATTATGCCTCGCCCAACAGAAGAGCGTCCATCTGCACAACCTTGGCCGACGTATCCAATGATTTACCGTGTTTCTAGTGCGCATGAAGAACTTGATAACCGAGTCTTTGCTGTCAGCACACAAGAGTTTGTTGGAGACGGAAATGGAAACCTCAAGGCTCTAAAGATTGTTGAAACCAAATTCGAGAACGGTAAGTTCGAACCAGTTCCTGGAACAGAGAAAGAGATTCCAGCAGATTTCGTATTTCTTGCAATGGGATTTACAGGGCCAGAGAAATCAGCGCTCATCGACCAGTTAGAAGTGGCACTCGACGATCGTGGAAACATTAAGCGTGATGAAAACTTCCAATCTTCTGAAGAAGGAATTTTCGTTGCAGGAGATGCTGGTCGTGGACAGTCACTTATTGTCTGGGCTATTGCCGAAGGCCGTTCTGCTGCAGCAGCAGTAGATCGATATCTTGCTGGAGAAACTCAACTCCATTCACCAATTGAACCAACAACCCGGTCATTAACCGTTTAGAACTGGTTAGTACACAACAAGCAAAGATAAGGTAGTCACATGCGCCGCGCGAAAATAGTCTGCACCATGGGTCCAGCAGTTGAATCTCCACAGAAAGTGAAGGAACTCATTGCAGCTGGTATGAATATGGCGCGCTTGAATCTTTCCCATGGGTCTTATGAAGAGCATCAAGTACGACTTGATAACGTGCGCGCAGCAGCGAAAGAGGCTGGCAAAGCAGTTGCAGTCCTCGTTGACCTTCAAGGCCCGAAGATTCGTTTGGAACGTTTTGAAAATGGCCCACATGAATTAGCTCGTGGGGATATCTTCACAATCACAACCGATGAAGTTGCAGGCACAAAGGATCGTGTAGGAACTACCTACAAGGGCCTGCCAGGGGATTGCAAAGTTGGCGATCGCATCCTTATTGATGATGGAAAAGTAACTGTCGAAGTTATTGAAGTTAAAGGCAACGATGTCATTACAAAATGCATTCAACCCGGTGCGGTGAGCAACAATAAAGGAATTAACTTGCCAGGTGTTGCTGTATCGGTGCCGGCGATGTCTGAAAAAGATGAAGATGATCTCCGCTGGGGCCTTCGCGCTGGTGCTGATTTTATTGCGCTCTCATTTGTTCGAAATGCAGCGGATGTAAAAGATGTGCATGCAATTATGGATGAAGTTGGAATTCGTATTCCAGTTATCGCAAAAATCGAGAAGCCACAAGCGGTTGATAATCTCGTCGAAATCATTGCAGCCTTTGATGGCATCATGGTTGCTCGCGGTGATCTTGGTGTAGAGCTTCCGATTGAAGATGTACCGATGGTTCAGAAGCGATGCGTTGAACTCTCTCGCGATGCTGCAAAGCCCGTCATTGTTGCAACGCAGATGCTTGATTCCATGATTTCAAATTCTTCGCCTACTCGCGCTGAAGCCACAGACTGCGCAAATGCAGTCCTGGATGGCGCAGATGCCCTGATGCTCTCCGGTGAAACTTCTATTGGTGAATTCGCTATTCAAGCTGTTGAAACAATGGCTCGCATCATTGAACGCACTGAAGAACTTGGTCTCGATCGAATTCGCCCACTGACAAATAATCCTCGCACTAAGGGTGGTGCAATCACTAAGGCTGCTGCAGAAGTGGGTCAGATTGTTGGCGCAAAGTTTCTTGTTACCTTTACGCAATCTGGTGACTCAGCTCGACGCATTTCCAGACTTCGTTCACCAATTCCAATTCTTGCAATCACTCCCGAGATTGGAACGTACAACCGGCTAGCTTTATCGTGGGGAGTTGAGCCATTGGTAACACCAATGGTGAAACACACTGATGAGATGGTTCTACAGGCAGATAAAATGCTCATCGAAGGCAAGCGCGCAGAAATTGGTGAGGCTGTAATGATCGTCGCTGGTTCGCCTCCAGGAATCCCAGGTTCTACAAATGCAATGCGCGTTCACAGGGTAGGCGATGCTGTAAACGGCGTAGTTGCTGCGTACCGTTAAACTTAAATTTCGATTACAGCCCTTTCTTCCCATACGATAGGGGAGTACGCCTCGGTACTCCAACGGTAGAGAGGGCAGTCTCAAACACTGCATAGTGTCGGTTCGAATCCGACTCGAGGC
>B570J29032_109957798_pt1 | contig 10645 bp, 10 predicted proteins | sample LakMenEpi16Nov12_FD_29032 | JGI IMG/M metagenome (IMG submission 29032)
ATACAACACAAACTTGTGCTTTGAGTACTGGAGCAATAAAAAGTTACAACATAGCTGTTTATCCCAACCCCTCAACAGGTATTTTTAATTTAACTTTACCTGAGGTGTTTAATGCTCATGTTGAGGTGTTTAATACTTTGGGGCAAAAGGTTTATGTCCATGCTTTTGAAAATGAGCAATATGTAGTTTTAGATTTAAACCATTTGCAAAAAGGCTTATATCTGTTGAAAGTACAAAATGCGCAGGGCGATAAGTTTGAGGAGAGGATTATAATAGCCCCCTAACCCCCCCCCGAAGGGGGGACTAACAAGGCTGCTTAAAAAATTAAAACTATGATGGGGCTTGATGCTTTGTCAAAGTTTTTTTTTAAAATAAATCAAAACCTTTAACCGCAGTTATGGCTTCTTGATACTCAGAAATGATATTTTTTATGATGGTTTCAACAGGCAAAATATCGTCTATTAAGCCCGACACTTGACCAATTTCGAGTTCGCCTTCATTCAAGTCGCCTTCAAACATACCGCGCTTGGCCCTTGCTCTGCCTAAATGGGCCTTTAAATCTTCTACTGAACCCCCTTTTTGATAAATGGCTTGAATATCTTGATAAAATTTATTTTTAATTAATCGCACTGGTGCAAGCTCCTTTAAAGTTAGTTGGGTGTCACCTTCCTTAGCATCAACAATGGCTTGCTTAAAGGCTTCATGTGAAGAACTCTCTACACTGGCAGCAAATCGACTACCTATTTGCACCCCATCAGCACCTAAAATCATAGCAGCCAACATGGCACGACCTGTTGCTATGCCTCCTGCAGCTATCAATGGTATTTTGATGTGTTTTTTAACTTGTGGTATCAGTGTTAAAGTAGTTGTTTCTTCCCGTCCGTTGTGGCCACCTGCTTCAAAACCTTCAGCAACGACTGCATCTACACCTGCTTCCTCGGCTTTGAGGGCAAACTTGGAACTACTCACCACGTGAACAACTGTGAGGCCTTCTTTTTTTAGCCTTTCGGTGTACGTTTTTGGATTTCCTGCCGAGGTAAAAATGATTTTGACTTTTTCTTGTAAACAAATTTGAATCAATTCATCTAAATTGGGATAAAGCATAGGGATATTTACACCAAAAGGTTTGTTGGTGGCTTTTTTACATTTGATGAGATGCTCCCTAAAAACATCGGGATACATAGAACCTGCGCCAATGAGACCCAATCCACCATGATTACTCACAGCACTTGCTAATTTGTAGCCACTATTCCAAATCATACCCCCTTGAATAATCGGATATTTAATATTGAAAAGCTGGGTAATTTTATTCATTAGGTTTACTTTTAAAGGTTTTTAATTCAAACTTTTCGCCATCAAAAACACCGTGGGTAAAATACTTGACCCAATCGCCTAAATTGTAGTACGTTGATTTGTCATTTACTTTTATTTCAAGCGGCATATGTCTATGACCAAAAACAAAATAATCATAATGATTGGTTTCTAGTTTTAATCTGGCATATTGAAAAAGCCATTCTTTTTCATTTCCCAAAAATTTGACGTCTTCATCGCCTGAAATCAGTTTGTTTTTTACGCTCAAGTATTGGGCTATTTTGACGCCCAAATCTGGATGTAACCATCTAAAAAACCACTTTGAAATGGGGTTTGTAAATACTTTTTTCATTCTTTTATAACCTAGATCGCCTGGGCCTTTGCCATCACCGTGACCAATAAAAAAGACTTTTTCATTGAAAGTATAAACTTGCGGGTCATGAAAAACAGGAATGCCTAGTTCTTTCTCAAAATAGTCCGTCATCCATAAATCGTGATTCCCAACAAAATAGTAAATCGGTAGCCCATTGTCTTGCATGCTAGCTAATTTGCCCAAAATTCTAACAAAACCCTTGGGCACCACCGTTTGATATTCAAACCAAAAATCAAATAAATCGCCAAGCAAAAATAAAGCCGTTGCATCTCTTTCAATGGTATTTAGCCATTCTAAAAACAAGGCTTCACGAGGTTTGCTCGCTTCGGGCGTTGGTGCACCAAAGTGTTGATCAGAAGCAAAATATATTTTAGTTGGTTTCAAGCTGTAGATTTAATTAAAAAAATGATGTAGCAAACGTTTAACACTGACCCATTGAAAATTGACACATTGAAAATTAATTATTTATAAAGCTCTAATTTTTCAGCAAAATATTCTGCAAAATCATGCATGGTTTTTGCCATTTTTTCATCATTGGTGGCTTTCATATAAGTTTCACTCATGGTCACTAACGTTTGATGAAAAAATAATTTCATTTCATCAACTGGCATGTCTTTGGTCCAAAGATCAATTTTGAGGGTTTCCTTTTGTTGATTATCCCATAAAGAAAGTAAAAAAGCTTTTGTTTGTTCTTGTTCTACCCCACCGTCAGGAGCGGACCAACTGATTTTTTCAGGAATTTTATTTTGATCTAAAGAAATGTTGATTTTTATTTCAGAATGCATGGTAGGCTATTTTTTATGGCTACAAAAATAAATAAAAATAAATTGAAATTTTTAATTTTTCGCGCATAATGTTATAAAACACTATTTTAAAGCCAAGATATAGATTTCTATAAAACTTAACTCCAAATAGAAATTATAAAACCGTTTTTTACAATCTAGGCTTATATTTTGATTTTTCAAACACAACTTTAGCATCCATCTCTAGTAATTTCTGAAGAGGCACCTCATCATTATTAGTCATAAAAGATTTGACAATTTGCCAACCAATCCAAGTACCGACTCTGCCCGGCGATTCTCTTTCAATTTCAAGGTTAAATTTAGAAAAAGGGCCATCTTGTATGAAGCCATAGTAGGCATCTGCGCTAGCATTGTAAAGCAAACTATTATCAATAAAATACCGCCACATTTGGGCTTCATTTTCAATACACCATTTTTGCTGCTCCTCTGAGTAACCTATTTTTTGATGGTCGAGGGCTTGAGGTGTTAGCAAATCTTTTAAATAAAGTATTTTGCCATGAAAAATCATTTGATCGAGTAAGGTTCTACCTTTTGGTGGCGAAACCACATAGGTTGCAAAATCTTTGACCAAATTTTGCGTAATTTGATGTTTTTCAAAATTTTGCCGTTGATAGTCATTAAAACCGCCATAAAAGCGGTGGTCTTTTCCTAAAAAGACGTCCAAAGCTACGAGGCAAAGACTATCCGTATAAATGACTGGATTTTCATTATCAACTTCCGAAATCAAAGTGACTAATCTTGACGGTGTTTTCTTTTTAGGGAAATAATACTTAATTAATTGCAAAACTTTAATAATATCTTCTTTTTCCTTTTTTAAATTGGGAAAAGCTTTTTGCACTTCTTGGTATAGCTCAATATTAAGTGTGTCGGTTAGTTTAGCGATAAAAACAGAATCTGAATATTGCTTGGGGAAAAAAGCGGGAAATTTCTTTCTAAAAGCAGGAAAATCTTGCGGAGCCGTTTGGTAATACATTTGGTCAAAACGCATCTCATCCAAACTGATCATAATGTCTTGCGCTTCTTCTTCGGCTTTAGACTTTTTTTCACAAGACAGGGCTAATAGACAAACTACAAGCAATATAAATTTATAGGTTAATTTCTTCATGTTTTTAAAAATTGGTAGGCAAATTTATCTTTTCTTTTCAAAAAAATCAGTTATTAGTTTTGAACATTGTGTGGCTAAAACCCCAGAAAAAACTTGAGTTTTAGGATGAATTTGGGTGTTTAGTTTTTGAAAACCTCTTTTTTGGTCTGTTGCCCCAAATACCAAACGGTCTATTTGACTCCAATATAAAGCGCCTGCGCACATTTGGCAGGGCTCAAGCGTTACGTATAATGTACAACCTTTTAAGTATTTTCCACCCAAAAAATTAGCTGCAGCAGTGATGGCTTGCATTTCGGCATGAGCCGTCACGTCATGCAGACATTCAGTTAAATTGTGAGCTTTGGCAATAATTCGGTTATCAATAACAACGATTGCACCAACAGGGACTTCATCTTTTTCAAAGGCAAGTTGGGCTTCTTCAAGAGCTTTTGACATGAAATAATTATCATCAAAAAGTTGGATCATTCTTTTTTCTTATTTTTATTTTTAAAAAAATCTCTTTTCAATTCTGGTCTTTTTTCAGCAGAAGGATTTGAAGCCTGTCCTTTTTTTCTTGTTTTTCTTAACGCATCTTTATTTTCAGTCCGTTCAAGTTTTCCGTTTTTATAAAATTTCCAAATGCCTGATTGATAATCATCCTTATACTGGCCTTCCGCAGTTACTTCGCCTTGATAATCGCGATAGATAGCTGGCCCATGCATCTTGCCGTCTTTATAGGTCAATTCCTCAATAACCTTTCCAGACAATGCATATTTTTTGTAGAGACCTTGCCTGATTCCTTTTTCATAGAAACTTTCTTCAACCAGATCGCCATCATGGTAATAGACCTTTTTCTCGCCATGAAGTTCACCATTTTTATAATTTTCTCTCATCATCACTATCGTCGACTCTTTGTGATAAGTTAACCATAGACCTTCATATTTTTTATTAAGTACTAGACCTTCACTAACTTTAAATTTCCCTTTAAAAAATGTTGTATAGGCTTCTCCATTATTCTTAAAAACACGGGTGGCTATGATTTCTTTTTTTTTCGTATTGTCATAAAAAGTGAAAGTGCCAATCTCTGTACCGTGTTCAAAGGTGCCTTCATATCTCAAGTGCTTGGTATCATCATACAGACCTCTCCACATACCATGTCTTTGACCTTTTTGGTCAAATTGATTGGTCTCTTGAGCCTGCATACCCATAAAAGCGATGAATAAAAAAAATGTTTGCACATCAAATCTCATATCTTTAAATTTTGAATTAAAATATCTTGGCAAAAATAATACCCAATCATGCGATAATACCCTCTCAAAACGAAATAAATGTTAAATTATTACTAATTAGTTTTTTTTTGTTTAACCTTTCTTGTACTTTTGTTGAACAAGTTATAAAACAATATATCATGAAAAATTTTCAAAAATCAATTTTATTAGTACTTACAATAGTACTTACAGGGTTTTGGTCTTGCACCTCAGACGAGCAACCGCCAGCAGTAGACAACTCAATAGCAGGTATAGCCTCTAGATCAAACGACTTGAGCACATTAGTGGCAGCCTTAAATAGAGCTGGACTGACTGAGACTTTAAAATCAGGTGGCCCTTATACAGTTTTTGCACCAACAAATGCTGCTTTTCAAACCTTATTAACAAGTTTAGGAGCAAGCAGTTTAAATGATATTCCAGTGCCATTGTTAAAAGAAATACTTTTAAATCACGTTGTGAATGGTAGAGTACTTTCAACAGATCTAACAACGGGTTATATTAAAACATTAGCAACACCTGTTGCCGCACCAACACAAAAGATGAGCATGTATATTAACACCGCTAGTGGTGTAAGAATCAATGGTATTTCAAGTGTAAGTACACCAAATATTTTAGCTAGCAATGGTGTAGTTCATGTGGTTAATGCGGTAATAACTTTACCAACAGTAGTTACTTTTGCAACTTCTAACCCTAATTTTTCTACTTTAGTTACTGCTTTAACAACCTTAACGCCAGCTACTGATTTTGTAACCATTTTAAGTGGTACGGGTGCATTTACTGTTTTTGCCCCAACAAATGATGCCTTTACAGCTTTAAATACGGAATTAGCTCCAGGTGGTATAGCAGGTTTATCTGAAGCAACCTTAACTAGCGCTTTAAGGTACCATGTAGTTACTCCAGCAAATGTATTATCTAGCACATTAACTAACAATCAAGTGGTACCGACTTTGCAAGGTCAATCCTTTACAGTACTGATCAGTGGAAGCACTGTAACACTTAGAGATTCTAACAATAGGATATCTGGTATTGCTGCTGTAGATGTACAAGCAAACAATGGTGTTGTACACGTTTTAAACAGAGTGATGTTACCAAATTAATTAATACCCCGATTACTTCATAATAAATATTAAGTTAGGATTAGGAAACGATAAGATGAAAATTTTATCGTTTTTTTTTTGTCATAAAAATAGCTACTTTTGCCAAACAATCAACAACTATGTTTGGACTAGGATTTGGTGAAATTTTAATTATTGTATTTTTTATACTTGTTTTTTTTGGCAGTAAGGAGATTCCTAACTTGGCGCGAACTATTGCAAAAATTATAAACCAAGTTAAACATGCCTCAAATGAGCTCAAGCAGGAAATTTCGTCAACAATAGACGCAGAGGATTTCAAGCAAAAAATGGGCGTTGACGCAATTCAAAAAGAAATTAATGAAGCAAAATCTACTTTTGGCGGTTCTGTAAGTCAAGCGCAAAAAGAAATCAGCGAAACCGTAGAAGACATTGAAAACATGAGCGGTCCAATCAAACGTCAAAAATAATGGAAGAACTGATTCAAATAGACCACGAGTTGCTGATATATCTCAACCAATTAGGCAATGTCTATTTTGACGGTTTTTGGTTGTTCATTACCAAACAATTTAATTGGTTACCCTATTTTGCTTTTATTTTTTATCTCATTAAACGCCAGCTTACTTGGCGTGAGTTTAGTTTTCTAATACTTTTTTTAGCTTTATTAATTTTTGCAACCGATCAAATATCTAATTTTTCAAAAAACACAACCTTGAGGTTAAGACCTTGTCATGACCCGTTGATTCAAAACCAATTAAGACCGCTGATTTGTGGTGGAAAATATAGCTTTTTTTCTGGGCACGCCTCTAATTCCATGGCCACAACCATGTTTACTTTTTTGCTTTTAAAGCATAAATCCAAATGGTTTTTGATCATGTTTAGTTTCCCATTAATTTTTGCTTATAGCCGCATATATTTAGGCTTGCATTATCCAAGTGATGTTATAGTTGGTTGGTTGTTTGGTGGTTTGATGGGTTTTCTTTTTTATTTGGTTTACAAAAGGGTTATTTTGAAGAAACCTTTAAATTAAATTTGATTGCGCAAAATTCACGCTAATAAGTTATTGAATCAAGACGTCATTTGCCGTATTTTTCGTTTTCAAAAATTAGTTGTTTTTTAATAAATGAGTTGTTTTTTTTAGCAAAAAAACCTTTTCTTTGCAAATTGTTACTAAAAATCTCATCCATGCTGGATTACACTTATAAAAAATACAATAACCTTTTAGGTTGGATAAGTTTTCTTGTGGCACTTGTAGTGTATACTTTAACTGTTGAGCCAACCGTAAGTTTCTGGGATTGTGGTGAATACATCGCTACTTCTGCAAAATTGGAATTAGGTCACCCACCTGGCGCACCGCTTTTTCAAATGATAGGAGCCATATTTGCAATGTTTGCTTTAGAAAAAACGCAAATTGCTTTAATGGTCAATATGATGTCTGTTCTATCTAGTGCATTCACCATATTGTTTTTATTCTGGTCAACTACTCTGTTGCTAAAAAACACCTTAAAAAACCATATTGAAATCTCTAAACAAACTGAATGGGCCATTTTAGGTAGTGCTTTTATTGCTGCTTTAAGTTTCACATTTACAGACTCTTTTTGGTATAATGCCGTTGAAGCAGAAGTTTATGCCATGGCCGTTGTTTTTATTGCCTTGTTACTTTGGATGGGCCTGAAATGGCAAGAACGCATGTTTGAACCAACAGGCAATCGATGGTTGTTAGCTATCGCTTTAGTTTCTGGACTTTCATTTGGCGTACACATCATGGCACTTTTGGTTATTCCTACAATTGGCATGCTATACTTTTTTAAACATTATACTAATGTCAATTGGAAAAATTTTATTATCGCAAATATAATTAGTGTTGGTGCTTTAATGCTGGTTTTCAAAATTGTTGTGCCCTTTACATTAGAACTTTTTGGTAGAGGTGAAATCTTTTTGGTTAATTCATTAGGTCTACCTTTTGGATGGGGAACAATTGTTGTTTTTTTATTATATCTTCTCGTTTTTATTTGGGGGATTCACTTTACACAAAAGAAAAATTATATACATGCCAATACTGCCGTGCTAAGTATCATGTTTGTGGTGATAGGTTTTTCTTGTTGGATGATGTTGCCTATTCGATCAAATGCTTTGCCGCCAATTAATGAAAACAGACCTTCAGATGCGGTAGAAATGTTGAACTACTATAATCGAGAGCAATATGGCAGTAATTCCTTAACTTATGGTCCGCAATTTACTGATATGTTTGCAGGACTTGATGAAGAAAACCCATATTCAGACATTAACAAAAACTATGATCGCGACCCAAAAACTGGCAAGTACATTGTTGTTAACCACTGGAAGAATGCCAAACCTAACCCCAACAGCGAGCATTGCAGCTTATTGCCTCGCTTATGGAGTTCAGAGCATGCAGAAAATTATTTAAATTGGACGGGGCCTTTAGATTTTAGAATTGACCCCAACTATGGTTATGAACGAGAATTAATGGAAATTGGTGTTGATTTTGAAAATTTGACAGAAGAAGAGTATTATGAAATCGTTGGTAAAATTCGTCAAGACACCGAAAAAACCATCACACAATTTAGAGCTGCCTATAGTTCAGGTCGATTAGACAATGAAGATTTTATGAGTTTTATAAAATCCTATAAAAACCGTCTTATTATAGAAAAACCTTCATTTGCAAGCAATATTTACTATATGTTAGATTTCCAATTTGGCTATATGTATATGCGCTATTTGTTTTGGAATTTTGTTGGTCGTCAGTCAGATAAACAAGGACAAGGTTCAAACAATGAAGGTAATTGGCTGAGTGGTATTTCTTTTGTTGATAATGCCATAGTAGGGCCGCAAAATAATCTTTATGATGATGCCAAAAATAATAAAGGCAGAAACACGTACTTCTTCTTACCTTTTATTCTTGCCTTGATTGGTGTTTTCTTTCATTCAAAAAAAGATTGGAAAAGTTTTTACGCCATAGGCTTGTTGTTTTTATTCACAGGTTTAATTTTAAAAATTTATCTCAACGAAAGACCTTATGAACCTAGAGAAAGAGATTATGCAGTGGTCGGTTCTTTTTATGTTTTTGCTATTTGGATCGGTTTTGGGGTTTATGCTATTTACGATTTTTTCTTAAAATGGTTAAATCCAAAAGTGGCTTTACCGTTGGTTTTAACAACAACTTTCCTCGCGTCCCCGTTGCTTTTAGCCACTCAAAACTGGGATGATCATGACAGAAAACACAGAGATTCAGCTTTAGTTAATGCTAAAACCTATTTAGATTCTTGTGATAAAAATGCGATTATTTATACTATTGGCGACAATGATACTTTTCCGCTGTGGTATGCGCAAGAAATTGAAGACTATCGAACAGATGTTAGAATTTGTAATACACAATTAATATTTACCGATTGGTATATTGATGACATGAAACGTCAAGCTTATGAATCAAAGCCTTTACCAATTAGTTTTGATAATAGCCGAGTAAAAGGAGATGAACTAGAACAAGTGCCCTATAGAGCTTTAACTGAAAATCGATGGGAACTTAAAGATTTAATTGGATTTATTAAAAGTGAAGACGAAAATACCAAAGTAAAAATGGGAAATGACTTGATGCTTGATTTCTTTCCCACACAAAAAGTTAGGTTAACAGTTGACAAAGCTGCTGTGATTAAAAATAAAGTAGTCAATCCAAAATATTACGATTCTATTGTACCTTATATTGATTTTGAAATAAAAACGACCACATTGACTAAAAATCGCTTGATTATGTTAGATATTTTAGCTAACAATAATTGGGAAAGACCTATTCACTTTACAGGAGGCAGTTTTGGCGATGATGATTTTATGTGGCTCAAGGATTACTTGCAATTGCAAGGCATGGTCTATAAATTAGTACCTATTAAAACGCCTGTGAAAGAAGACGCTAGTCCTTTAGATATGGGGATGATTGATACCGATAAAATGTATGATATCATTATGAAATGGGATTGGGGCAACTCTAATCACCCAGATATTTATTATGACTCTGAAACCAGAAAAAATTCTATTACTTATCGCTCAAATGCAGGTAGATTAATTGAAGCACTTATTGTAGAAGGAAAAAAAGATAAGGCTTTAAAGGTCATTGACCTTTTAGTGGAAAAATTACCTCTAGAATATTATGAACATTATAGTACCATTGACCCTTTTATTATTGGTTATTATGAAGTTGGTCAACCAGAAAAAGCAAGAAAATTAGCAGATAAACTAATTAAAAAGTATAGCAATGAAATAGCCTATTATCAGGCGCAAGATTTAGATTTTCAAAATGTACAATTCTATGAAATTGCAAGAAGTCTGAGTTATTTTAAAAATGTGGTTAATATTTTTAAAGGTGCGGAGGACCAACCTTATTACAACAAATACAAACAAATATATAAACAAAAATACCGCGCATTTTCGCCAAGACTTGGTCTAAAAGATGCTGGTTTAAAAGAAGATATTTAATTGATGATGACGCTCTCTCGTTCGCTGATCTTTGTTTTTCTCATATTACTGATTGATCAATGGTCTAAAGTTTATATAAAAACCAACTTTTATTTATATGAAAGCTACAAGGTTTTTGGTCAAGAATGGTTTCAAATCTATTTTATAGAAAATGAAGGTATGGCTTGGGGTACAAAATTACCAGGCGATTATGGCAAATTGGCACTCACCATCTTTAGAATAATTGCTGTATTTGGCATCAGCTT
>B570J29032_109957796_pt1 | contig 10638 bp, 9 predicted proteins | sample LakMenEpi16Nov12_FD_29032 | JGI IMG/M metagenome (IMG submission 29032)
GTTGGTATCGTTTCTAAATCTGGAACTTTAACTTATGAAGCTGCTGATCAAGTGGTTAAGCAAGGTTTAGGCATAACTACTGCTATTGGTATTGGTGGCGATCCAATTATTGGAACCACGACTAAAGAAGCGGTTCAACTTTTAATGAATGACGATGAAACCAAATGTATTATTATGATTGGAGAAATTGGCGGTCAATTGGAAGCTGATGCTGCCAAATGGGTGAAAGCTGATGGCAATAGAAAACCAGTTGTTGGTTTTATCGCTGGAGAAACTGCACCAAAAGGTAGAACAATGGGCCATGCTGGTGCAATTGTTGGCGGTTCTGATGATACTGCCGAAGCTAAAAAACGCATTATGCGTGAATGTGGTATACATGTGGTTGACTCGCCTGCCGAAATTGGTAAAAGAGTAAAAGAAATTATGGGATAGTTTTTAATTATTTTAAAGTTTATAAGCAATCCCTTTAAAAATAAATAATCGGACCCTCAATAAGAGGGTTTTTTTATCTAAAATCATTATTATGAAATTCATCCTTGCTATTTTTTTTGTATGTCAATTGGCGCTATCGCAAACAGTTTTATCTGATTTAACACTTAAAGAAGATCATATAGCTGTAAATATTAACCAATTTAATTGGTTGGCAGCACATTGGAAAGGTTCTGGTCTGGGCGGTCAATGCGATGAATTATGGTTGCCAGCAATAGACAACACCATGCATGGCGTTTTTAGATTTCATATGTATAACAATATTATTTTTACTGAATATATGGTCTTAGAAAAATTGGAGGATAATATCTATCTAAAAATAAAACACTTTAATAAAGATTTATCGCCATGGGAAGACAAAAATGATTGGACCATTTTTCCCTTCATTAAACTTGAAAAGGAAGCTGCTTATTTTAAAGGGATTACTTTCGTTAGAAAGCAAAATGAGTTAAAAATTTATTTGTCAATGAAAAAAAATGAAGAAGTTGTCATTGAAACCTTTGAACTTTTTAAAAATTAATCTTAATTTAATTTATTTTTCAATCATTAATAGTAAAGTTTTGTACATTTGCTAGGTCTTTTAAATCAAAACTATGCGGGTTTTTTCCATTTTTCTATTTTTTCCAGTATTAATTTTCGCGCAGATTCCTGCCTATTATCAAAATATTGATTTCACAAAAACAGGAAATGATCTAAAAGATGAACTTCATCAATTGGTTGTAGCAACCAATCACACGATTTTGCCCTATACATTTACCGGAGGCGTTGATACTTGGACCGCAATCAGAGAAGCTGATCTTGTAAACGTAACATCCAACAATGTTTTATTAGTTTATGGTTTTGATGATACTGACGGTAACTTTCAAACGGATAGAACAAGGGATAAGTTTTTAACTTGTCATACATCGTCTTGTTCAGGTTTGTGGAATAGAGAGCATATTTTTCCTCGGTCGCTAGGAACACCTGATTTGGGGACTGAATTTGCGGGTGCAGATTTATTTAATTTGAGAGCCTGCGATGCTTTTAGGAATAGTTCAAGAGGAAATAAAATGTATGGTGATGCCCCCAATACGCCTGCTTCCTATTCATTGGGATCCACTTCATATTATCCTGGCGAAGAATGGCGAGGTGACGTCGCGCGCGTAATTATGTTTATGTATTTGCGTTATCCATCGCAATGCGCACCAACAGATGTAGGGACTGGCCTTGCAACTTTCGCTGTTGATATGCCTGATCTTTTTCTAAAATGGAATGCTGAAGACCCTGTTTCTGAGCACGAAATACGAAGAAATAATGTCATATTTAGTTATCAAGGTAACAGAAATCCATTTATTGACAATCCTTATTTAGCCACTCTTATTTGGACTGGACAGCCAGCCATCGATACTTGGAATGTTTTAAGTAATCAAACATCTGGTATTGATCAAATAGTCGTTTATCCGACGGTAACCTCAGATTTTGTTTATATTTCTAATAGTGATGTTGGCAATTATACCATTAATGTATATAACACTTTGGGACAATTGGTGCAAACTGTCGAACAACAAAATGAGGTCAATTTATCTCAAAACGCATCAGGTTTATATTTCTTGAAAGTTAGCGACGGGACTTCTACTAAAACCTTCAAAGTCATTCTAAAATAGTTTTTTGGACACCCTTGCCTTGACTCCTGATTTGGCCTTTATAAAAAGCCACTGAAATTATTACTCATGCGGGGCTTGGAGATCTTTTCCAAATTTATTTTTTTCTTCTATCCATTTACTCATAAATTTGGTGCTTTGCATCATATGATAGTTAAAAACACCAAACATAAAATTTGATGCGCGATGTTTTCTTAAATCCACTGTCAAATGATTTAAGAAAGTAATAAAAGGTTTCTCAAAAGTGTTCCAATTAAAATGTTTAGCAATGATCTGAAAGCCATTTTTTTGCTTATCATTCCAAACGGTTTCGTTTTGGTATAGTTTAATCGCCAATTCAACAATTGCTTCTTGATTATCAGCGATAAATCCGTTCCAAAGGTTGTCAAAACACAAGCCTTCTGCACCCATAGGGGTCGTAATATTTGGCAGACCATAGCAAAAGCTTTCAAAAAGCTTGCCCTTTAAACCAGCACCAAAAGGTATAGGCGCAAGCAAAACCCTATAATTTTCAAAGGTTGTATTGATGTTTTCCGCATGACCTTTCATTAAAAATCCTTGCTTTTTATCATCTAAAGCTTTGGCTTTTTCGGGCATGTAAGCACCATAAATGTGTAATTCACTATCTTGAAGTAAGCGCTTTATTTTTGGCCAAATCTGCTTTAAAACCAAAACAGTTTGCCAGTTTGGTTCATGTAAAAAATTACCAACAAAAACAAAATGCTTTCTTTCTGCAAATGATTTTATAGGAGGTGTTAAAGATTTGCTGATAAAGGGCAAATAAAACAGTTGATTTGGAGAAAAATTATATTTTTCAATCAACAGTTTATGTTCAAACAAAGAAATAATAATTGTGAGGTCGCAACGCATCATACTTCCTATTTCTCGAAAAAAGATGGTTTTAGATTTTTCAGACATTTGATTTTTAAGGTATAAATCTTCTCTTTCTTTTCTTAAAAAGTGTAAGTCTATACTATCTAATATCTTTACAGCATTTGGGAGACATGCTGAAACACGCCAGCCAAATTGTTCTTCAGACATAAATCTGTCAAAAAACACCAGATCAGGGCCTATGTCTATTATTAATGAATCAAAGCTGTTACAATTAATCTTGGTTAGGTGCGGATGGATTCCGGCTGGCAGATTAATATTTGACAAGGTTGATGTGGCAATAAAATGAACCTCAAAATTATTGTTTTGAAGGATTTCAATAATTTGTATAATTCGCCAGCCAGCAGCTGTTGCAGTAGCGTCTGGAAAATGTGTACCAATAAATACTGCTTTTTTCAAAGTTGCGAAAGATTTTTGAATGCTTCGCGCAGCTCCTTTGAAATCTGTCTACTCATCGTAATTTCATAGTCATTTATAAATAAACTTCGTGAGTTTATCTTTGTAATTTTATGAATATTGACGATATATGATTTTTGAGCGCGATAAAAAATATCAGCTGGTAATATTTTTTCAATATCTTTCATTGTTTTAAGTATCAAATAGGAATCAAAGTTGGATGCATAAATTCTTAGATAATCACCAAATGCTTTAATATAGGCAATTTTATTTAAAGAAATCTTGATGGTTTTGCCTTCATGTTTGACGACTAAGGTTTCATTGCCAGTTTCATCATCATCTTCCCAAATAGATTTAAATCTTCTGATGCACTTATAAAGGCAAATGGATAATCTACTTACATCTAATGGTTTAAGCAGATAGTCAATGGCATCACTTTCTATGGCTTGGTAAGCAAATTCTTCCGAAGTACTAATAAAAACAACTTGAGGTTTTTGTTTGAGCGTTGTTAAAAATTCAAAAGCATTAATGAAACCAAGGTCAATGTTTATAAAAATTAAGTCAATATTATTATTAATAAGAATGTCTTTGGCCTCCAAAACATTAGACAGAATATGAGTTAATTCAAATGCGTAGTGTTCCCTTAATTGGTTAGTGAGCAAATTAACACTAGTGAGATCAGTATCTAAAAGTAAACACTTAATTTTCATTTCTAGTCTTTATAAATACCTATATATTTTTTCTTATCATTATTAATTGATGCGCGATACATGCCCGCCGTATTGAAAACCATGGCTATGTTTCCTTGATCATCTATAGCTATGATGCCACCATCACCACCCATTTTGCCAACTTTTTCAAAAATGGTATGCTTTGCAGCTTCTTGCAAAGATTTTGACTGATACATTATTTGCGCAGCTATGTCATATGCCACAACATTCCTGATAAAGAATTCCCCCCAACCTGTTGCAGAAACGCCACAGACTTTATTTTTTGCATAAGTTCCAGCACCGATGATTGGCACATCACCTACACGACCAAATTTTTTATTGGTCATCCCGCCAGTGGAGGTTGCTGCTGCTATAGTGCCATTTTTATCTAAAGCCACACAACCAACTGTGCCAAATTTTTCGTCTTTAGATTTTTTATGATGGTCTAGCATTATTCTATCTTCTTCTTGCGCTTTTTTCAAACCCTCAAAGCGCTCCTTAGTATAAAAATAATCTTGGTTTACAAATTCAATACCATGAGCTTCCGCAAAAATTTCTGCACCTTGACCAATCATCATCACATGTTCAGATTTTTCCATGACTAAGCGCGCCAAAGAAATAGGGTTTTTTATACGGGTTAAACCTGCCACTGCGCCAGCTTTTTGGTTGGAACCATCCATAATGGCTGCATCAAGTTCATGTTTGCCATCATTGGTGAAAACAGCGCCTTTACCAGCGTTAAACAAAGGACTATCTTCTAATATTTTAACTACTTCTTCAACCACGTCTAAGCTACTTTTTTCATTTTCAAGCATTTGATAGCCTTTGCTAACCGCCTGATCCAAAATACTGAGATAAGCTTGTTCTAAAGAATCGGTCATGTTTTCTTTCAAAATTGTGCCTGCACCGCCATGGATAACAATGGCAATGGGTTGTTTAACCTCAGCATGCACCATTTCTGCCTTTTTATCTTGACAGGCAATCAAGCTGAAAACTGAAAATATAATGATAAAATGCTTCATGATTTGAGATTGAATAGCAAAGATAAAGAAAAGTATTAAGAGAAAAGTTTTTAAATTTGATTCCGATATATTTTTCTAAAGTTAATATACGAATTTTAAATATACAAAATTGTCAACAAGGCCGTTGAAATAAGAGAACCTGCGAGAAAAATCATAGACATCATCAAGCGTTTTTAGATTAATGTTTTTAGTTGCAGGGATGAGTATAATTTGCACAATTTTGCGTTAGGGGTTGTAGCGATAGGCATGTGCAGTTGAAAGCGAGTTTTTGTAGCTGTGACAAAGCGACCGCAGGAAGCTCTTGACACGGCTAAAAAAAACCGCTTGACTCGAGGCCAGGCCGAACTGTGCGAAGCAAAACAAATATGCTAAAGCGAAAAACCCGCTCGAACGCCCAAATATCAAAAAGGATTACTTTTTATCGATTAATACATAAGCCACAAAAGCCTGACCAATCAAATAAAAACTAATTAAATAAGGTAAAAATTGGTGCAGATTGGCCAAACCAAACCAATTGCTGTCAAAAACAAACAAACCCAAACCATAAAGACTTGATAGCACGGTGTATAAAATCGACCATTTATTTTTGTTCATCAACTCCGTTGTGCAATAGACTTGCGTAAAAATAAACAAGCCATACATATAAATACCCGTTAGACCAATTTGTGCAATATGATTAAAGAGATAAAAAGTAAACAGCAACAAAACAAAAAATTGAAAAACAGACCAATTAAACAAGCTTTTTGACAATTGCGGATTATACTTTTCAAAATAATGAATATCTGTTATTTTATGCACAGGATATTTTTCTTCAAAACCAGCGGGACGCCAACCAGTTGGTCTAAACCAAATAGTAAACTTGTCTGACCAATTTTCTGCTCGCCACGCATCTTTAATCAACAAAAAAAGATGTTGAAAATTAATCACGATTGGATTCCATGTATGCGCTGGACGTGTGATGCCAAAAACAGGCGGTTCACTATCTCTTTCTTCTTGGAAAGTACCAAAAAGTTTATCCCAAAAAATAAAAATTTGGCCATGGTTTTTATCCATGTAAAGCGGGTTGATGGCATGATGAACCCGATGATGAGCAGGTGTTACAATAATGTGCTCTAAAAACCCCATTCGTTTAATGTGTTTGGTATGATACCAAAATTGCAAAAACAAATGTAAAGGCAAAACAATGGTAATCACTCGGCTTGGCACGCCCACCAAAGCGGCTGGAATCAACAAAAAGGTGAAGATATTTACAAAACTAGAAACCGATTGCCGGAGTGCGCAAGGTAAATTAAATTCTTCTGAACTGTGATGAATGGCGTGTTTATTCCAAAAGAAATTAATTTGATGCGCCCACCGATGTGTCCAATAGCCATAAAAATCAATTACTATAAAAGCGGTAGCGATGATTAGCCATGAACTTTGAATAGTGTAGAAAGCCAAATGTGTGACTAAATAATCATAAGAAATAAGCGTTAAAGAGACACCCAAAACATCTTTAACAGCATTGGTTACACCAGAATATAAACTAGAAATTGCATCTATCACTGGTACCGTATCATTATTTTTAAAATGGCCATAGAGCTTTTCTATGACAATTAAGAGCAAAAAAGCAGGCATGGCAATCACTAAGATTTTTCCGTATTCTTCCATTAATGAGGTGATTTGTTTTTGTAAAAATAACAAATTTTTAAAAAAAATAGAATTTTCTCAATAGTTTGTTTAAATATATTACTTTATTTTGAAAAGCCATGGTTGTAGCGGTTTGAAGATTTTGTCTTTTATTGATGTCATATAATATTTGATAAACCAAAAATAATTATATATTTGTTTTTAAATCATTGCCGACAAATATATAAACCAATAAATTTTAAAAATTAAATGCTTTCACCAAACGACGACCATCAAAGCTTAGCAAATATAACCAAAAGTATAATAGATGAAAAGGTTACCGTTGGGCCTTTAAGGGCTATACTTTTTGAATTGAAAGATCTATTCGCAAAAGTTTCTGGCATCGATAAAGACCATGTAGCTTATGAAAAGGACTTACACCACATGACGGGCAAGGCAGTTGGTCCAAAATGGGCTGAGCTGTGTGTGGTTGACATTGTACGAACCCGAAAATTTATTAGAGGCACCTATCTTGCGATTAAAGAAAAGTTGGCAGCAAAAGAAAACCAACCGGTAACCCTTTTATATGTTGGTACTGGTCCTTTCGCAACTTTGGTTATGCCACTTACGACTCTTTTTAAGCCTGAAGAATTGCAGTTAATATTGGTTGAGATTAACCCTTTTACGGTAGATTGCCTGAAACAAACCATTAAGAATTTTGGCGTTGAAGAATATGTTAAGCAAATAATTTCTGAAGACGCGGCGCAGCTTCAAGTTAATAGTCCTGAAACCATCGATATTATATTGCTTGAATGTCTACAAAACGCTTTGGTAAAAGAGCAACAAGTGGCTATAACCTATAACCTTTTACCACAATTGGATGAAAAAGTGATTTTGTTGCCACAAGAAATTAAATTAGATTTATGCTTAATTAATAGCAAAAAACAGAGCGATTATATGATGGGCGTGGATCCTGAAGTAGATTATTACATCGAAAAAAACACCATATTCTTGTTAAATAAAGAGGAAGTTTTGAAAAATAAAGGCAATAACCTGCAATTTCCTGTACTTGAAACAGCATTGACGCAAGACGACAAAAGGGACTTTGATAAAATTGCCATATCTACCAATATTTGCGTATTTGGAGAAGAACGATGTGGGGTAAATGAAACGTCCTTAACCATGATGTATCGCGTCAACGAGATTGAAAAAGTAAAAAACTACAGTAGTCTCACCACACAATACCAAGTGAGTGATGTGCCTGGTTTTGAAATAATATACTTGTAATTTAAGTAGAACTAAAAAATAGGCCAGTACATTTGGCTATTTATAATTGGTTGGGTTTTAGGAAAAAGTTTTATTTGTTTAAAAAAAAACTCATCCGTCTCTGCAGAGACGGATGAGTTTATATATTGCGTTAGTCGATTAATCGACTATAATTTATTAACCAATTTAGTTAACTTTGATTTTAAGTTAGACGCTTTGTTATCGTGAATGATATTTTTCTTAGCTAACTTGTCAATCATCGAAATAACTTTCACTAATCTTTCAGCAGCTTCAATTTTATCAGTTGAGTGTCTTAACGCTTTGATAGCATTACGCGTCGTTTTGTGTTGATATCTATTAAGCACGCGTTTTTTCTCGTTGCTTCTGATTCTTTTTAATGCTGACTTATGATTTGCCATAATGTTGTGTTTCTGAAAATTATTTTTAAAAAATCTAATTTTAAGTGATTTCACTTAAAACATGTTTTGTAGCCCGTAGGGGAGTCGAACCCCTCTTGCCAGGATGAAAACCTGAAGTCCTAACCGATAGACGAACGGGCCATTAACTTAAGAACTTATATCTTTTGTTAAGCGAGTGCAAAGATAATACACTTTTTTTTATCTGCAAGAAAAAAAATGAAAAAAAAATATTTTTTTTGATTTAGTTTACAAACAAGGTGCGATTAATAGGCTTTTGCGAACAACACGCGATGTTTTGAAGGTTTACCGGTTAATACACAAGAGCCCAATTCTTCCTTGACATCAATTGGAATGCAACGAATTGTTGCTTTTGTTAATTCTTTAATGCGTTCTTCAGTTTCGGCCGTACCATCCCAATGCGCGGAAATAAAACCGCCTTTGTTTTCTAGCACGTTTTTAAATTCTTCAAAAGAGTTAACCTCTGTTAAATGAGATTGTCTATAGGCTAAAGCCTTTTCAAATAAATCAGTTTGAATTGTAGACAATAGATTTTCAATATAGGCAATGGCTTCATCTAGAGCTATAACCTCTTTTGATAATGTATCACGTCGCGCAATTTCGATGGTGCCATTTTCTAAATCTTTTGGACCAATAGCTAGTCTGATGGGCACACCTTTAAGCTCATATTCATTAAATTTAAATCCTGGTTTGTGCGTGGTGCGGTTATCATATTTGACAGAAATGCCAAGATTAACCAATTTCTTTTTAAGGTTTTCTGCTACTTCTGAAACGGCAAATAGTTCATCATCATTTTTATAGATTGGGACAATAACAACCTGAATCGGTGCTAAATTTGGCGGCAAAACCAAGCCCTTATCATCTGAATGCGTCATCACTAATGCGCCCATTAAACGCGTTGAAACACCCCATGAGGTTCCCCAAACATGTTCTAGTTTGCCTTCTTGGTTGGTGAATTTTACATCAAAAGCTTGGGCAAAATTTTGTCCTAAAAAGTGTGATGTTCCTGCTTGTAGAGCCTTGCCATCTTGCATGAGGGCTTCTATACAATAGGTTTCTTCTGCACCAGCAAAACGCTCGGAAGGGGTTTTTAGTCCTTTTATGACTGGAATAGCCATGAAGTTTTCAGCAAAATCGGCATAGACGTGCATCATGCGTTCGGTTTCTTCAATGGCCTCTTGCTTCGTGGCATGTGCAGTATGACCTTCTTGCCAAAGGAATTCAGCTGTTCTTAAAAATAACCGGGTGCGCATTTCCCAACGCACAACATTTGCCCACTGGTTAATTAACAAAGGTAGGTCTCGATAAGATTGAATCCAGTTTTTATAGGTACTCCAAATAATCGCTTCAGAGGTAGGTCTAACAATTAGTTCCTCTTCAAGTTTAGCTTGAGGATCAACCATCAGTTTGCCTTTCTCATCAGGATTGGTTTTTAAACGATAGTGCGTAACCACTGCACATTCTTTGGCAAAGCCTTCAGCGTTCTTTTCTTCGGCTTCAAACATGCTCTTAGGAACAAATAGCGGAAAATAGGCATTGCTATGTCCAGTGTCTTTAAACATCTGATCCAATTGACGTTGCATTTTTTCCCAAATGGCATAGCCGTATGGTTTAATGACCATGCAGCCTCTCACGGCAGAATTTTCTGCTAAATCTGCTTTGGTAACAATTTCGTTATACCATTTGGAATAATCTTCGGCTCTAGTTGTTAAATTTTTACTCATATTTGTCTGTGGCATAGTTATTGCAAATATTTTTAGTATATTTACGGAGGCAAAAATACTCTTTTTAGTAATAATTAAAAATTTAAATTTAAGTGATATGGCAAATTTTAACTTATTATCGTTAAACATTAAAAACATGCTGTTGCTTTCAAGCGCTTTGTTGTTTTTAGTTTCTTGTGGTTCGTATCAAAACTCATCTTTTTATGAGGACGATATTAATAGTAATCGACAAGCGCGTGTTGAAAACAATTCAAATGCACGTGTTTACAAACAATATTTTCGTTCTATAAGTGAAGAAAATGCTGAAGTATTAACTGATGTAGACAATTATAAATCCCCAAATGATAGTATAGTTGTTGTTGAGCAACGCAATAATGGCGGTTGGGGTTCAAACCCAACGGTTGTTAATGTAAACGTTTATGATAACTCTTGGGGTTGGAATAACTGGGGTTGGG
>B570J29032_109957794_pt1 | contig 10631 bp, 11 predicted proteins | sample LakMenEpi16Nov12_FD_29032 | JGI IMG/M metagenome (IMG submission 29032)
CGGACAGCTGCCTCACCGAGCGTGTTGCGCACAACTGACGCTTGGAGTCCGGGTTCAGTCGGCACCGACTTCCATGAATACTTGGTGAGACCCGTTGACACTGCGGTGAATTCAAGAATTCGACTACGACGTTTTTCAGCAGCATCACGCAGACGCAAATAAAGAACCGGGAGCTCTTCTTTCAGGTCGGGTGCGATGACGATGATCGTGGTGGCATTTGCTGCCTCTTCAATTGATGCCGACGGCAAACCAAAGACTTCAGCGGGAAGACCATCTGACAACTGTGGATCGCGCATCTCGATACCGAGTGCATCGGCGAGTCGCGCCCAGGCGAATGCATCTTCATTGGTGCCCCGAGCACCACCAAGAATCGCAGCCGTACCAGTTTTGAGTGCCTCAGCCACTGCTGCCGATGCTTGCGACCAGGCAACAGGAACAAGATTGCTGCCATCATGCATCAGCGGTTGCTCAAGGCGATCTTCACTGTTCACGTTCTCAAAGTTGAATCGACCCTTATCGCAGAGCCAGCCCCAGTTGACAGCATCAGAATCTGAACCTTGATATCGAAGCAGTTCGTCACGCGATGACTGAATGACCGTGCGACAACCAACGGAACAAGTTGTACAGGTGCTCTCGCGCTGCTCAAGATCCCAGGGTCGCGCCTTGAAGCGGTACGGCTTCGCGGTCAATGCACCAACGGGACAAATCTGGACAGTGTTGCCCGAGAAGTACGAAGCAAATGGCTCATCGGGGAAAGTGTTGACCTGCGTGTTGTTGCCGCGTTGAGTAAATGAAATTAAAGGATCGCCAGCAACTTCGTCTGCAAAACGCGTGCATCGGTCACAGAGAATGCAGCGCTCACGGTCCAAGAACACGAGGTCACTGATCGGAATCGGCTTTTCATAATGGCGCTTTTCCTCGACAAAGCGACTCTCACCAGGGCCATGAGAAAACGCTTGATCCTGCAACGGGCACTCGCCACCTTTGTCACAAACAGGACAATCAAGTGGGTGATTGGCGAGCAAGAGTTCCAGCACACCTTCTTGTGCGCGCTTGACACTCGGCGTTTCGGTGCGTGCAACTTGGCCCTCAGCAACCGGAGTCATGCATGACACAACCATCATGGGTCCGCGTGGACCCTCAACTTCCACCAGGCATTGCCTGCACATTCCAACCGGCTCCATGCGCGGGTGGTAACAAAAACGTGGAACGTATGAACCGGCATCTTCACAGGCATCGATCAGTAGCTGGCCGGGCTCGGCTTCGTGAGCGCGACCATCGACCGTGATGCTGAGAGTGGTCTTAACCACTACTGGAGTTTCTTGCACTTCGGTGTCGTTTACATCAGACATGCGCGTGCGCTCCATGGCTTGAGCCCGCATGCATCGGCACGTACTCGACTCCGGCGATTGCTCGGCCGTGCTCGATGTAGTGCTCAAATTCATTACGGAACCGATTGACAGCTGAAGCAATCGGAGAAACAGCAGATGGACCAAGAGGACAAATCGTGGTCTGGCGTGGAGGCCATGCAAGACCGGGGCTGATGGATTCGCTTACCTCAAATAGCAAGTCAAGATCTTCGCGGCGGCCATTGCCGGTGAGTATGCGGTGCAAGATGCGTTCTAGCCACGTTGTTCCTTCACGACACGGTGTGCACTTTCCACAAGATTCACGGGCGAAGAAACGAACAACACGCCAGCAAGCCTTCACCATGTCAGTGGTTTCATCCATCACCACGATTGCGCCCGAACCAAGCATCGAACCGGCCTGGTCAACTGTTGGTTTATCAAGCGGAAGATCAAGATGCTCATCAAAGAACCACATCGCTGATGCGCCACCAGGAATGAACGCTTTCACCTTGCGGTTAGCACGCACCCCACCGCAGTACTCGGGTGCTTCGAACAACATGCGGAAAGTTGTAATTCCGTTTGGAACTTCAAACACGCCCGGCTTGTTGACATGACCACTGACGGCGAAGATACGCATACCTGAAGAAGTTGCGCCACCGAGATCTTTGAAAGAAGTGCCGCCTTGATTAACGATGTAGGGAAGGTTCGAAAGGGTCTCGACATTGTTCACAATCGTTGGCTGCATGTAGAGGCCCTTAGAAGCTGGGAAGAAAGGCGGCTTCAAACGTGGCATTCCACGCTCTCCTTCGAGGCTTTCAATCAACGCAGTTTCTTCACCAACGATGTAAGCCCCTGCACCCCATGTGAGTGTGATGTCGACACTGAAGTCAGTGCCACAAATGCGCTTGCCCACCAAGTTGTTCGCATATGCATCGTTCAACGCCTGTGCAAGGCGCTCCTGCGCAAGTGCCATTTCACCGCGGACATAAAGAAATGCCTGAGCAGCACCGAATGCGTAGCACGCAATGATGATGCCTTCAATTAATTGATGAGGATCCTTTTCCATCAAGAGACGGTCCTTGTAGGTACCCGGCTCTGATTCATCACCATTAATCACCAAGTAGCGAGGATGCACATCGGCAGGAAGGAAGCCCCACTTCGTGCCAGCTGGGAACCCCGCGCCACCACGGCCCTGCATCTCCGAAGCTTTCACCTCGTCATGAACTTGTGCGGGCGACATCGTGGTCAATGCTTTGCGCAATGCGGTATAGCCACCGGTGCGCACGTAACCGTCATAAGTGTGGCCATCTGCTGATTCCCAACGCGATGTCAGAATCTTCGGCCCGGTTGGCACTTGGCCACCTAATGAGTAATCGGCTGTGGTGTGATCACTCATCGCAATTACCTCGCATCTACTTTCGCTTGCGCTTCAATACCGGTGTTTGCCCAAGCCTCAGTTGTGCGTTGGCGCACACGCGCGAGTGTGCCGTGCGGTGGAATCTCATCAGCCAGGCGACCCGCACGCAGATCATCAATCAATTGATCAAGATTCTCCGCCGTGACCTTGTACCGATAGCGGTAATTCACTTGGATCGCAGGAGCCTCGGTGCAGGCGGCGATGCACTCAACATCTTCAATCGTGAATAGGCCGTCATCGGTGGTAGAACCTGCCTTGATACCGAGTTTCTCCTCGGCGTGCTCTAGAAGTTCCCAGCCTCCGACCAACTGACATGCGATGTTGGTGCACACGTTGACGCAGTACTTGCCGATGGGTTCAAACTTGAACATTTCGTAGAAAGTCGCGGTGCCGTAAACCTCAGAGGTGGTCACATTTACCAACTCAGCGATGTGAGACATCGCGTCACGTGTTACATATCCATCTTGTTCTTGGGCGAGATGCAACAACGGAATCACTGCCGATTTAGGGCGCGGGAAACGACCAATGATTTCCTTAGCAAGCGTGACATTTGAATCATTGAAACGACTCATCGATCTACCTCACCGAGAACTGGGTCAACTGAAGAGATCACAGCCACCGCGTCAGCGACCAAACCGCCACGCATCATGTGCGGCAGAGTTTGGATATTGATGAACGACGGGCCACGCATACGCATGCGGTAAGGCTTTGAGGAACCATCGCTAACGATGTAGCAACCAATTTCACCGCGCGGGCTTTCGATTGCAACATACGCTTCGCCCTCTGGGACCTTGAATCCCTCAGTGAAAATCTTGAAGTGGTGAATCAACGCTTCCATTGATTCATCAATGCGAGCACGCGGTGGTGGAGTTACCTTCTTATTTTGGATTCGGTAATCACCCTTCGGCATCTTTTCCAGAATTTGATAAACGATGCGCATTGATTCACGAATTTCATTGAATCGAATTGCGTAGCGGTCAAATGCGTCGCCATAAGACCCGACGATGACATCGAATTCAACCTCGTCATATTTCATGTACGGCATTGAGCGTCGCAGGTCCCAAGCAACTCCAGTGGACCTCAAGATTGGACCCGTTGCACCAAGTGCTACTGCTTCGTCGGCGGTAATTACACCGACTCCCTGCAACCGCTCACGCCAGATCGGCTGACCGGTCATCAAGATGTCATATTCCTCGAGGCGAGCAGGCAAAGCCTCAAGAATTTCCAACACGTCATCGCGCCAGCCAGCTGGAAGGTCAGCTGCGACTCCACCAGGACGCACGAAGTTGTGGTTCATGCGGAGTCCAGTGACCTTCTGGAAAAACCGCAACACTTCCTCGCGCTCACGCCAGCCATAAATCATCATTGACACCGCACCAATGTCCATGCCGTTTGTGGCGAGGAACAAGAGGTGGCTGCTCATGCGGTTCAACTCTGAAAGAAGCATGCGAATCCATGTGGCGCGCTCAGGGATGTCGGCGTCGATGCCAAGCAACTTCTCGGTGGTGAGTGAGAACACAAGCTCGTTATTGAATGGCGACGCGTAGTCCATGCGGGTGACATTCGTGCCACCTTGCATATAGGTGAGTTCTTCACCCGTCTTCTCCATGCCTGTGTGCAGGTAACCAATTATGGGTTTGCACCGCAGAACAGTCTCGCCCTTCAACTCGAGCATCAAACGCAAGACACCGTGAGTACTTGGGTGTTGTGGGCCCATGTTGATGATCATTGTTTGATCATCAGCAACGTCGTTGGAGATTGAAGTGGTTAGTTCAGCGGCTTCCTTTTCGGACATCCGCAACACTGCACCAACTTCACGCAGTAATTGCTTTGCAGTTAACTCGCTGCGTGGACGGAGTTCTTGCCCGCCCTCGTCGGTCCCAGCAGCAGCGATCGGAATATCCGTGGTGCTCATGCTGGCGAGCCTTTGAACTGAACTGGGATCCGGCCAACCGAGTAGTCCTTGCGAAGTGGATGGCCTTCCCAATCCTCCGGCATAAGGATGCGTGTTAGGTCAGGATGGCCATCAAAGGTGATCCCGAACATGTCAAACACTTCGCGCTCCAACGCCTCGGCAGTTGGATGAAGGTCAAACAGCGAAGGCATTTTTGCATCGCCTGCAGGAACCTGAACCTTCACACGGATGCGCTCACGATTCGTGATTGACAAGAGACTCACGACGAGTTCAAAGCGCTCCGGTTGAATTCCGTCAGGTGCTGAATGATTCGGGTGCTCCAGATAGTCCACCGCGGTGACATCAATTGCCATTGTGAAACCATCATCAGCAAGCTTCTTCATCACTTCGATGTAGCGCTCACGTTCAACGAACAAAACTCTTTGACCCAGAATTTCGTTCAGTGGACAGCCGTGCAATGACTCCATTACCGCCGGCCCCCGATTTCGATAACTCCCGAAGCCGAGTGGTCGTGCTGGATAGCGAACTGTGCGCCCGCACCAGTGACGGCGCGGCGCTTCAAGATTTCGTTTGATTCAATGAGGCCGTGAAGGGTTTCAATTGCATGGATGAGAGTTTCGGGTGTTGGTGGGCAACCCGGCGCATAGACATCAACTGGGACAACCTGATCTACGCCCTGGACAATTGCGTAGTTGTTGAACATTCCACCACTTGATGCGCAGACACCCATTGAGATAACCCACTTGGGTTCCATCATCTGGTCATAGACCTGTCGCAACACGGGGGCCATCTTCTGGCTTACGCGTCCAGCAACGATCATGATGTCGGCCTGACGCGGCGAAGCGCGGAACACTTCCATGCCAAAGCGCGCCAGGTCATAGTGCGCAGCACCAGTGCCCATCATCTCAATGGCACAACATGCGAGTCCGAAGGTTGCCGCCCAACTTGAGCGCGAACGCGACCAATTGACGAGGTCTTCAATTTTGGCGGTCACAAAGTTGTGCTCAAGACCACCTAAACCATCATCGAGTACGTTGCGTGCAATTGACATCAGGCAGCCTCACCATCTTCATCAATGCGCCCTTCGGTTCCAACGCGTCGAATCGTTGAAGTCGTGGTGCGAGTAACTGCGTAAACAGATTCGTCATCAACGCGTCGATACTTCTGAATCGGACCCCAATCCAGTGCGCCGCGAGCGATCGCGTAAGCGAATGCCACAAAGAAGACAACTGAGAACGAAACCATCTCAAGCAATCCGTACAGACCGAGCGCACGATGTTCGAGTGCGTAAGGGAAAGCAAAGATGATTTCAATATCAAACATGATGAACAACATGGCCACGATAAAGAACGACACTGGAAAGCGTTCCGGTGGCTCCTTCGACGGCACGATTCCACATTCGTACGGCGCTTCTTTCGCAGTGCTCGGACGCCTAGGTGCCAGCAAACGGGAGGCAACAAAACTCAATCCACCGAATAACACCGCGAGCACGGTCAGCGAGATGATCGGAAGATACTGACCCATGGAAGTGGAGTCCGTCTAAACCTTGGCCGGCACGGCGCTGCGATTCAACGCAACAACCTGGTCGCGCCGATGGAGCATCATGCACAACACGCCAAAGATCAGACCCGAACCCAAAGTGATGAACGCCGCAGGCTGACGACGTGAACCAAGATCACGCAACATCACGACATAGCGATGTGGTTGGGTTGAATCGATTACTGGTGTTGCCGGAGCCCTACCGGGTTCGGAAAGCTGAGGTTTGATCAACGCAATTTCAACAATTGCGTAATGGGGCTTGTGGAAGAAAGCAAAGAAGTCAAGCGAGTCGTTGATCTTCGGCCAACGCTCACCACCACGGGTGAACACCGACACCGCTTGATACTCGCCTACTGCGAGTTCCTGGGCCTTGTTCTGGATGATGTCGTCTGCTGCAGCAATCGCCTGACCACGACCCGGATCTGATTCAGGGAGCTTTTCCCAGTCTGCAGATTCAAGTGCTTCTGAGGCTGTGGCTGCTGCTTGAGTAGCGGTTGCGGAATCATCGAGCATGATCGAGTCCACGAGGCGTGCGTCGGTGAAGTACTTCGCATCACGAATGATTGTGATTGGCTCGGCGGGCTTCCAAGTTGGCTGGCGACCCTGCAAACCAATTCCATATGCCCACCAAATTGCACCCATCGTGAACATCCAGCCAAAGAAACCAGCAAGCGCGATGGTAAAACCAAGACGCGCACCGACGTTGGTACCAAGCAACAGATACACGCTGCCCATCAAGGTGACAACACCAATGATTACGACGATTGCACCGCGAATCTCGGGTTCCCAACCGACTGCCAAGAGTATGCTCAGCATCAGAGACCCCTCACATATTCAACGATCGCCTTGATCTGCTCTTCGGTGTACAAGCTGCCGAATCCCGGCATCTTGCCGCTGCCCTGACCTTGCTCACCGTAACGCTTGCCCAACTCTGATCCGTTCTTGATGAAGTTGATCATGTCATCCTGATTCGGGAATTGACGCACAGCAGAACCACCAGTGAGGTTCGGGCCGAGCGCACCGCCACCTGTGATCTGGGGTTCACCATAAGACCAACCCTTGGTGTGGCAACGCGCGCATGAGTATGCACCAGCAGCGATGTCCATATTGAACAACGCTTCGCCAACACTTCCATAGGTTCCATCAGCAACCAACTGCTCAGCACGCGCTTGCAACTCTTCTTGCTTTTCAGCAGGCAGGTGTCCGCCGGTGCAATAGCGCGGGTCTTCATTTATCACTTCGCAGTTTTCCCGCGGAGTTTGGATGCTCTTTAGATACTCAACCAGCGTTTGAATCTGTTGATCATTCATGGGTCCGCCACCTTCAGCACCCCATGGTGACATCGGTGAGAACGGGCGACCGTACACAAGAATGAATCGGACTTCGTCTTCGGAGAAGCGAGACATCACTGTGTCCAATGATGGAGCCTTCCAGTTCACGGACTTAACTTCGCCAGTGTTGGCATCGGTGATCGAATAAGGCGCAACACCACCAGTGGCGTTCATACCACCATGACAACCAGCGCAGTTAAAGCCACCGTTAGCTGTGGTTTCAAACAGTTCGCCACCCCAAGATGCAAGACGCTTATCCCATCCGAAATCCGCGTTGCTCTGACGGCCTGGCTCGAGCACCCAGTACAACGGCAATGAGATCGTTATGACGACCAAGAAAAGAACACCGAGTAATTGCGCACGCTCGAGACGCGGGCCTTCCAGCTCTTCGTCCGAGTAATACTCCTTGCGGTTTGCTGCAAGTTCAATTTCAGAACCAGCTTCGCGCCGACCTTGGCGCATGTTGAACGCTGCGTAGCCGAGCCAGCCGATTACCGATACAAGAAGGATCAACTGTCCAATGGTTGTGGTTGCTACCGCGATCATGATCAGTGGCCTCCCTCGCCTGCGCCGATGCAGTTCGGGCCTTCAGCTTCTTGACCAGTCGTGTTAACACCAATTGCAGAGCCCGCGAAAATTGAGCCTGTGTCGATTACGACATTGCCGTTGTTCACAGCAACACCGAAACGGTCCATGCCGCGCGGTGCGGGACCACCCTTTTTCTCTCCAACGCGTGAATACTGCGAGCCGTGGCAGGGGCACTCGAACCATTGTGAGCTCTTGCACTCAGGTACACGGCAACCGAGGTGTGGGCACTTCTGATAGAGCGCAACGATTCCTGATTCCATTCCTGCGAGTACTGGACCCTGATTGCCGTAAACCACTCTGGCCTTGGCCAACGCATCGGCCGGATACTCCGCAACCCAAGCACGAGCCTCGGATAGATAGAGGAAACCGTCATTCGCGCGGATCTGTTGAATTACGTCTGAGAGTTTGCCAACGCCAATTTTGGAACCAAAGCCACCTTCTTGAGCTTTCCAAAGAAATCCAACAACAGCGGCACCGAAGGCACCAATGCTTGCACTCATCAATGTGACAGATGCACGGTTGAAGAATTGACGACGAGATACACCGATCGCTTCCGCATCCGGTGCAACCCAAGGCTCTACTTCAACTGCAACTGGCTTGGCAATCTCGGTTGATGCTTTGACCTCTTCAGTTGTTTGGAACACTGCTGGATCAACGGGCTTATCCTTCTTGCGCGTTTCGCGTGCGAGTGCACCTGCACCACGCACATCGGTGCGGCGTGCGGTGGTCAGGACAACTCCACCACCAAGCACCACAACTGCGGCGATAACTAATGCGATTACTACTGCTGAGCTCATGATGGGTCGTACCTCACAACTCGAAGAAGATGCCGTCGCGCCACGGGAACACGAAGTTGAATCCAGGGCCGCGGAAGAACGAACCGATCATCACAAGCACGGCCCAGAACATCAAGTGCACGGTCCAAATGGATGTTGCGAACTTGCGGTCTTCGGGTTTGTTGCTTGGGTTCTTGTCCGTATACGCGGCAATAATCATGATCACTAGACCCATTCCCGGAATGGTCACACCAGCAACCATCGGGTGGAACATCGTGAGCAACTCCTGCAGGCCAAGGAAGTACCAAGGAGCCTTCGAGGGGTTTGGGGTTTGGTTGGGGTTCGCAGCCCTCAGCAACGGCGCATTAACGAACCACGAGAACATGAAGAGAAACGCGGTACATGAAAGTGCCGCAACAAATTCCACTGCGAGAAGATGCGGCCATGTGTGCACCTTGTCTTGAGGAACTGATTTCACTTCCTGAATTGATCCGGACTTAACAACGGTCAGCAATCGTTGTGTGTGTCCACCAGGACCAGCCCCAACAGGAACGCCACCACCCGAAGGGGTCGCAGTAACAAGGGTGGAGGTCTTTTCGGCAACGGCTACACCGCCACCGCCTTCACCTTCGCGACGCGCCTTGCTGCGCTCGAGCAAGTGTGCAGGTATACGAGGATCGGACTGTGCTTCGCCACCTGCTGCTGGTGCGTCGCCTTCAGTTGAATCAGCTGCTTTCTCACGCGCTGCTTGTGCGCGCTTCAAAAGATGTTCCGGAATCTCAGTCATATCTCCTCACCCCTTTCTTCGTGTTAGTTGTCTTTACCTTGGTCACCGATCAGAGCGGTCCAGAAATTCCGCCGTCCTTGCGGACTCGCCAGAAGTGGATCGCCATGAAGATGATGATTACGAACGGAAGCATGAGCACGTGCAACACGTACCAACGCAAGAGCGTTTCTGATCCGATTTCCACACCGCCGAGGAGTACGAATCGAACTTGTGAACCAAGCACTGGCGTGTAACCCATCATGTTGGTACCCACTGCAACAGCCCACATCGCCAACTGGTCCCACGGCAACAAGTAACCGGTGAAGGAAAGCAAAAGTGTCAGCGTGAGAAGTACGACACCAATAACCCAGTTGAACTCACGCGGTGGCTTGTATGCACCGTGGTAGAAAACGCGTGCCATGTGCAAGAACACCGAAAGCACCATCAAGTGGGCGCCCCATCGGTGCATATTTCGCACTAACAAACCGAATGTGATCGACGTGTGCAAAGTCTGAATGTCTTGCCATGCGTTCGCCGACGTTGGTCGGTAGAAGAACATCAAGAAGATGCCAGTGACAGTAAGAAGAATGAACAAGAAGAATGAGAGTCCACCAAGGCAAAGTGTGTAGCTCACCTTGACTGCGTGACGCTTCACCTTCACTGGGTGCAAGTGATACAAAACCGAGTTCATGATCACGTACGAACGGTTACGTGGGCTATCGGTGTAACCCTTACGGAAGATCGAGCCTGGGCGGAAGATCGAGTTCCACGCCTGTGAACCTTGAACTTGTTCGCCTACTTTCGCCGCACGCTCTTTCAACGTTGGGCGGGGATTGTCCATGACCTTTGCCATTGTCTCTCCTAGAACCTCATGCCGTATGCGTAGCCGTGGTTATTGGTACGCGTGTGAGAGTCGCCAGTGGCTTGTGGGGCACCGGCCTTACCCAGAA
>B570J29032_109957789_pt1 | contig 10621 bp, 7 predicted proteins | sample LakMenEpi16Nov12_FD_29032 | JGI IMG/M metagenome (IMG submission 29032)
AGGCCAGGGCGGTCAGCCGCCGCCCAGGCCAAATCAGTATTCAGGCTAATTGACCGTCTCAGGTTTGCAATAGGTGTCCAGCCACTGGAAGAAGACTCGATTCCACAAAACGCTGTTCTGAGGCTTAGTAACCCAGTGTCCCTCCTCGGGAAAGTACAGAAAACGACTGGGCACGCCTTGGACCTGAGCTGCTGTGAAGGCTTCGATCCCCTGTGTGACGGGAACGCGAAAATCCTTTTCACCGTGGACGACCAGCAGTGGTACCTGCCAATTACGGGCAAAACGATGAGGCGAAAAACGGTCGTAAGCTGCCTGCACCGAAGGACTCTGCCAGTAAGGACCTCCCAAATCCCAATTGACAAAAAATAGCTCTTCCGTCGATCCGTACATAGATTCCAGATTAAAGACGCCACAATGCGAGATCATGGCACAAAACCGCGAGCCAGAATTGCCCATCAGCCAATAGACGGTGTAGCCTCCGAAACTGGCCCCCACTGCTGCCACTCTCTTGGGGTCGACGTGAGATTCGGTTAGCATGCCGTCTGTGGCTGAAAGTATGTCCTGCATCGCTTGGCCGCCCCAATCTCCGCTGATCTGGTCATTCCACTGAGTGCCAAAACCGGGTAGGCCTCGACGATTGGGAGCCAGCACAATGTAGCCGTTGGCCGCCATCAGATGAAAATTCCAACGGTACGAGAACCACTGCCCAATTTGTCCTTGAGGTCCTCCTTGGCAGTAGGTGAGCATCGGCCATTTCTTTTTCTGGCTGGGATCAAAATCTGGTGGCAAGACTATCCAGCTATGGATCTTCTTCCCGTCAGTAGCCATGAAATGACGCTCTTCGATTTGTGGCATGGCCAGCCCTTCGAAATGTGGTCCATTGATGTCAGTGATCGTCACCAACGAACCGTTTCGCGAATCGACTACGGCCAGTTCCGTAGGCCGCAGGATGCTCTGCTGCTTGACCAGTAACAAATGGCTATCAGCGATAGGGCCGACCAATGAAAAATCGAACCAGCCTTGAGTCAACTGTTCGGGCTGCGAAGAATTCTCAGCCAATCGATAGATCTGCCGAGTGCCACGAGTTTCACTGGCAAAGTAGACCGCTTCTTGGGAGTGATCCCAAGCGGTTTCATGCGTGGTCTGATCCAGCCCTCGAGTCCATTCGGTCAGACTACCGTTGGAACGATCATATACCATGATACGATTGCGGTCGGCTTCGAAGCCAGGCCGCTGCATCGACTGAAACGCAATCTTCCTACCATCTGGCGAGTATTTGGGCTCCATATCGTAGCCCGGCATATTGGCAGTGATCAACTGCCGACTGCCGCCCACACTGGGTATCAAGTAGATGCCACTGTCGGTACTTTCTGCGGGTCTGTCTACCAATTTCAGAGTGGCGGCAATTTCACTTCCGTCCGGCGAAAACGTGAACTGCTCTGAACCACCGTGAGGCGGCAGGGGACAGTGGGCTCGCAAGTCGGCCATTAGGTCTACAGGGGCTCGCAAGGTGCCGTCGCTAGTGAACTGAGCGGTGTGCAGATGAGAATAGGTGAAATCGTGCCACTGGTTCCAGTGGCGATACATGAGTGAATCGATAATGCTAGCATCTGCTTTGGGTAGGTCGGCATAAAGTTCGTTGACAGTTGTATCCATCTTGACATTCACCGTGAATGCGATGGCATCTCCGGCAGGTGAGGGTTTAAGATTGGAAATGCCCTGAGATACCGAAGTCAGTTGCTTGGCTTGTGCTGGATTTGCCGGATCCATGATCCAGGCTTGTGGTTTGGGTTCCGGCTGTTGGTCAGGTGCGACGTAAAGTATTCTGTAACCTTCTGGACGCTTGATCCAACTAACTGAATTAAGCCCCTTAACATCCTTCAATAACACTGTGGCAGGTGCGGTCGAAAGCTTAGTCCCAAAACCGGTCGAGCGCCTTGTATCAGAACCACCGGCTTTATCAGAGTCCAAAGCGTTTTCTGTATTCAGGGGCTGAACGTATACACTGACGGTCGAACTATTTTCCGGCAAATTATAGTAGGTCACCATGTAAGCTATCTGGCGGCCGTCGGGTGAAACGGCTGCATCGCCTAAACGTCCCAACTCAAACAGTTTTTCGGCCGTCAAGAGCGGCTCTTTGGCCTGGCTCGTAGAAACGAACGTGATCGTTAGCAACACAGCCAGTTGACAAAGGAAAAATGGTCTTACGAACTGCATCGGGTGACTCCTGTAGCCTAAAAGTATAAAACTTGTTGAGCGAACATTTTAACCGACCAGCTATTTCCGGAAATCCGCTAGGCCCATACCTGGCGGCCCTGATGCACCTTTTCCGACAAGTAATTCGAAATTTCGCCCCCTGATCGGTAATGTCTAGAACTGTAGAATAGCAATCCGCCATTTGTTTCGCTGTATAGGATCTGCATCCATGAGCTACCGAATACAAGCTCGATTCGTAGTAGTCAGCCCTGGCCAAGTGTTAACCAATGCACAGTTGGTCATTGACCAAGGCCGTGTATCAGAGATCCACGAGACGCCCCAGGTGCAACCTGACATGCTGCTGGAGGACTCTGTTCTACTGCCCGGCCTGATCAACGCCCATACGCACCTTGAGTTCAGTGATTGCCAACAACCGTTTCCGGCAAGCAAATCATTCCCCGATTGGATTTCACAGGTTGTTTCTCATCGCCGACAACAAGCGGTAGAGATGACCGCAGACCAATTTCGCCAAGCTAGATGCCAGGCGATTCGACTTGGACTAGCCGAAAGCCGCCATTGGGGAACCGTTGCACTGGTCGATATTGCTACACAGCCCTGGGATGCCCAGTCGCTTGATCCGCTATCTACTAACTGCCATTTGGCAGCCAGTGCCCCCGTCGCTCCAGCCATTGCTGCAAAGCTCGATGCTACGAAAGCAGATTGTCATGACTCAACGTGGGCTCGATGTCGCCCGCAGGTTCTGCTGCTGCCAGAGGTTATCGGTTTGGATCAGACACGATTTCTGGATTCACTTTGTTGGGCAAGGGAAGTTTCGCTGAAGTCTCCGCAATTCGCAGCTACTGATTCGCTGAGCCCACAACGACTGGGTCGTGGACATTGGCTTGGTAGTGGAGTGTCCCCGCATGCGCCTTATTCAGTACTGTTTCCACAGGTCATGTCGGTGCTGGATCAAACTGCCGAATCAACATGGATCGCCATGCACATCGCAGAAAGCCTTGAAGAGAGACAGTGGCTGGAATCCGGCGAGGGACCTTTTCAAACCGTCTACAGTTCGCTTGGGATTCCCATAGACCAGCCGCGCATGCAGATCAGCGATGCCATTGAGTTGTTAGCGAGCCGGCCACGTGGCTTGCTGGTTCACGGCAACTATTTGACTGCCCAGGAGATGGATCGCATCGCTGAAACATCGATGGCAGTAGTGTACTGTCCTCGAACGCATCTGCACTTCAGTCATCGAACTTATCCGCTGGTCGAATTACAGCGGCGAAACGTGCCAGTCTTGCTTGGCACCGACTCACGAGCCAGCAACCCTGACTTGAGCGTTTGGAGAGAGTGTGTGACTGCGCGTCGATTGTTTCCTCAGTGGACGGCTGCCGAGGTATTTGAGGCCGCGACCGAATTGCCAGCGAAGATCCTGGGGTTGCAGCGGGACTTTGGTAACCTGGAGATCGGTAAATTGGCATGGATGAACTCGATGGAGGCACCGCCGGGCGTGGAACCTCGGAAACTGCTGGATACCCTGCTATCTCCCGCCTGTCCAGATCATCCCATTCCAGTCTCAGCCGGAGATTGGTTGTAGGCTTCAGGCGGAATTTGGTGTATGCTGGATGTGATGACGCGACATGCGTGGCGTCTCAGTTCGCGACGAAATTTAATTACTCCTTGGGGTAACTGGTCATGCTGGATTTTATTGGACGTGGTCAAGCACACACCTGTGCTGGGGTGACTCGCAGAGATTTCCTGCAGGTGGGAACACTGGGAGCGATCGGCTTGGGTTTGCCGCAGTGGCTGCAAGCCCGCGAACAAGGTTTAGTCGATCCCGCCAATGATCGTCGGTCCTGCATTTTAATTTTCAATCTGGGTGCTCCCAGTCAGTTGGATACGTTTGACATGAAGCCCGATGCACCGGCCGAAGTGCGCGGGCCTTTCAAACCGATTTCCACCTCGGTACCTGGCATGCAATTTTCGGAAATTTTGCCCGAGCACGCAAAGCTGGCTGATAAGATCGCCCTGGTACGATCCTGTTTTCATCGCGGGGCCGCAGTTCATGATGCTGGCTGGCAGATCATGCAAACTGGCCGACTTTTTACTGGTGGCGTGGACACTCCACATGTCGGTTCGGCCGTATGGTATTTGAAGGGGCCGCGTACCGACCTGCCGCCTCATGTTGTCTTGCCAGAAATCATGGGGCGCGGTGGCGGCAACCTGCCCAATGGTCAGGCTGGTGGCTTCTTGGGCAAGGCTTATGATCCTTTTGCGCTGATGGCTGACCCTTCGAAAGACAATTTCAAGGTCCCCGATCTGTTGCCACCCAATTCCATTCCTCCGGCGCGCTTGGAGCGACGTCGTCGGCTACGCGAAGCGGTTGAAGCATCCATGGTCGAATTCGAAGCTAGCGAAACTGCCAAGCTGATGAGCGAGCACTTCGAGACAGCATACCGGCTGATGACTAGCCCTCAGGCTCGCCAGGCGTTCGACCTGTCCAAAGAACCCGCCGAAGTTCGGCAGCGTTACGGCATGAATCGTTTTGGTCAATGCTGTTTGCTGGCTCGCCGATTGATCGAAGCGGGAGTACGTTTTGTGACAATCAACACGTTTCTAACCGTGTTTGATGAAATCACTTGGGACATCCATGGCAGCAAACCGTTCACTTCGATCGAAGGAATGAAGAATATCGTGGCTCCCATGTACGATCAAGGATACTCAGCCCTGATCACCGATCTGCACGAACGTGGGCTACTGGAAGACACGCTGGTAGCCAACTTAGCCGAGTTTGGTCGCACGCCCAAAGTGAATCCCGCTGGTGGTCGAGATCACTGGCCGCAGTGTTTCACTGTCTATTTTGCGGGTGGCTCGGTGCGCGGAGGCCAGGTGGTGGGGGCTAGCGATCCCATTGGCGCAGTTCCTAAGGATCGACCTGTGGAACCACCCGAGATCGTAGCCACAATCTTCAAGAGTTTAGGGATGAACTTAAACGAACACCTGCCTGGCCCCGGTGGTCGCCCCTTCCCACTAGTTGATTCCGGATTTCGAGAAATACACGAGCTGTTCTAAGAGTTGCAAGAGTCGTAATTCAAATCTTGCTTATTTTTGGTGATCGGTCAAAACTTGCTGTTTTTCAAAAATCGCGCGATACACGGGTTGGCTGCTCAGGCGAGCACGGCGTTCAAAATGGGTTGTATAGTCCATCGCATGATGCACCCCGCGTTCCGGCACATATCGAGGCCCGGTCAGTTGAGTATGCTGCATGACTTCCTGGCAGATATGTTCATAGTAGTCCAGCGCGTCCGTCCAGAAATGGAACTGGCCACCCAGTGGTAGCACTCGCTGAATGTCTTGTAGCGTCTGCTCATTAAGTACTCGGCGCTTCTTGTGCTTGTTGCGCCACCAAGGATCGGGGAAGTAAACGTGGACGCATTGAACCGCTTGATCCGGCACCACCTCGCTCAAAAACTTTTTGGCATCTCCGCACAATAGCGTTACATTGCTTAACCCCAGTTTGTAGATGCGCTGGGCGGCCCGATTGGCAAATTTGTGTGATAGTTCAATGCCAACAAAATGACGGTTAGGGTCTGCCAGTGCCGCAGTTTGTAGGAACAGACCTTTGCCAGATCCCACTTCCAATTCTCGCACCTTATCCGGCATGGTCTGAATGACTTGCGCCCAAGTTAATGGATGTGCGGCCAGATCAATAGCTTGACCGGAGGAGGACAATGTCGGATCGTTCAGGTGAGTATCCATATAACACAAATCGAGATAAGAACAAAATCGAAAAGGACAATGGAAGGATAACCTCAACTTGCACAGTTGCACAGGCTGAACTAAAGTTGTGTGCCAACCCGACCACAAACCGGACATTCAGCCGGAGTGCGTTGGCACCTGGTTCACGATCTTCGATTGATTAGGAGTCATACCCATGCGTTTTGCTCTTTGTAACGAGTTGTTTGGCGATTGGGATTGGCAGCGAGCCCTGGAGCTAACAGTTCGGAGTGGCTACACCGGATGGGAAATCGCACCGTTCACGCTGGGACAGCATCCCACAGATCTATCTAACGATCAGCGCTCACGACTTGCTGCTCAAGTGCAATCGGCAGGTGTTGAAGTGATCGGACTGCACTGGCTGCTGGCCAAAACTCAGGGCTACCACCTGACCACTTCTGATGCCGCCCTGCGTCGGCGCACCGGCGACTACTTGGGTCGTCTGGCGGAATTGTGTCGAGACCTAGGGGGCAACCTGATGGTGCTTGGTTCACCTATGCAGCGCAATTTTGACCCTCAACAGATGACGCATCAACAAGCCTCTAACAATGCCATGGAGGTGCTTCAACAATTGCTGCCAACGCTGGAGAAGTTCCGGGTGACGCTGGCCTTAGAGCCTCTGGGGCCCGGCGAAGGCAACTTTTGGAATCATGCTTCCCAGGCGGTACAGGTGATCGAGCAACTGGCCTCTCCATGGGTGCGCCTGCATCTGGATGTAAAAGCCATGAGCAGCGAAGAGAAGCCGATCGCCGACGTGATTCGCAACAACGCCTCATGGCTACATCACTTTCACGCAAACGATCCAAACTTGTTAGGACCTGGCATGGGGCAAGTCGAGTTCACTCCAATCTTTGCTGCTCTTAAAGAAATCAGCTATCAAGGTTGGGTCAGCGTCGAAGTCTTTGACTACACTCCAGGTGTCGAAGCGATCGCCGTTCAGAGCATGCAGAACATGCACAAAGCCATGCAGGAGGCAGGCATCCAAAGTGCTTAATCAGTTCTCTCGCAGGCAGTGTTGGTTGGCCATGGAGATGCCACTGACGATGGCGCCGATGATCCCAACAAAACCTTGATCAGTGCCACAAAGAAAAAGATTTTTCAAGTGGGTGGTGCCGTCCAGTTTCTTGTCCGGTGCCCCATACACGGCACCGTTATCGTGCGAGGTGAATCGCCTTATAGTCTTGGGTGTAAAAACGTCGGTGTCGATGACATGACGTCGAAAATCGGGTATGAATCGAACCGCCGAGGCCACGCTGCGATCGTACCACCACATTTTTTGGCGCAGGTACTCGTCAGGCTCCAAGTTTGTCCACGCCTGATAGTTGGCAATGGTCGTCAATCGAATGACACCGTCCTGTAAATTGCCTAGGTCGCTTGAGTACTGATAATTGTTAGGGCTACAGATCACTCCGGTACGAGTGTCGCAAAGTTGACTATCGGGATGCCGCCAATGGAACTGAGGGCTGTCGTTATAAAAGACGATGGTCTCTCCAAAACCGACCTCTTTGGGCTGTTTGTCCAGTATAGAAACGGACTCGATAAAGGTAAGCTGACCGGCGGGCTGCAGTGGAGTTTCTTGAGTCAGATCGTCGCACAATCGCTGTGTCTCGATCACACCCGCACTGGATAAAATGCGTCTGGCTTCCAGCACTTGTCCGTCTTCCAACTGAACGCCTACCGCGCGGTCACCATCCGTTTTGATCGACGAAACAGAACTGCGAAGTTTTAATTCACCACCCAGAGCGCGAAAACGACGCACCAAATGCTTTAGAATCAGTCTGACTCCCGTAAAAGGTCGAGCGAAACCCTCTAGAAAAATACTGCGGAACATGATACAGAATTGTCCGAAGTCCATATCGTCTTCACGCGCATTACCGTACCACATCAGGGGACACAGTAACATCTCCTGCAGCAGGGGATCGACCAGGCAGCTCGCAAGAAACTCGCGCGCCGATCCGCCAAAATTATCTTGGTTTAAGTCATCGTAATCGACCAATTGATTCAGCAGTCGCTCGAAGTTATCGCGCTCCCCTGGAAAGGCGCGAACAATCTCGTTGCGCAGAAAATCGATGTCGTTGGTAAAGCCCAATCGCACGTCTGGGAAAGCGATGGCAGATCCCACCTGCGGAGCCAGTTCGAAGTCCTCCCAGCGAAACCGCAGTTGTCGAAGCAGTCGAGCTAGTGGCCCCTTCTTGGTCCCTGCCGGAGTGAAGTTAGTGACCGCATGCAGGCCAACATCGTAATTGCGGCCACCCTGCCTATAGAATCCGTTCAAACCCCCAATCGTCCAGTGCTTCTCTAGTATACAGACCTTCTGATCATAATGTGCCAGCCGAATCCCGGCGGCCAAACCTGACATGCCTGCGCCAATGATGATCGTATCGTACACCGGAGCCTCCCCTGCCACCCGAGCGCCCAATCTTGTTTCTCAGGGCATCACGCCGGACTGAAGCATCGTAGTTCAAAACCGGTTTCAGCGACTGAGGGGCTACCTGCTAGATTTCTGCCATTTTGGGTTCCAGGTAACGCACCGTGCTGGCCATGCTGGCAAGCTGCGGGTAGTCTTCCTCGGGAATCTGGATGCGATGTCGCTTGCGCAGCTCCATGACGATGTCCAAAAAATCCATGCTATCCAGCTCCAGTTGCTCTCGAAACGAGACATCATCACTCAGATTGCTTAGGTCTTCATCCGGAGCAATCTCGCTGAGAATGTCCAAAATTTCGTTGCGAATATCGGCTGGAACCATGCTTATCTTACTCCTAAAATCACTGCTTTTACTCGGCTGGGCTGGTCCAAGGACTAGGCTTTTTTCTACACCAGGGAAAGCCTGAAATCATAACCCATGCTCGGCCCCGCGACTAGGCATAAAAACTATCGCAGGCAACTTATCTAGGCATGTCTACTTTCAAGCCAATTTCCATGGGCGCAAGACCTTCAGTCAAAGATCTCAATTGCAGGAATTTAGCTTTCGGGGTATCTTCGCTGCCTAACCCTAGTGTGAATCTCCGTGATTCTTGGTGTGCCACCCACAGATCATCGGGGGAACTCGACCACCCAAGAGTGGTAATGGTTCCGCCCCACAGACTAAAACTGGAAACTGTATCCAAGCAAGACGGGTGGCTGTGTCGGCTAAGCAACTTACTTTTAAGGATGTCCCAATGAGCAATTCGACTGCCAGCATTGAAAAACTAGCCATCAATACGATTCGAACTTTGAGCATGGACGCTGTCCAGGCGGCAGCCAGCGGACATCCCGGTACGCCAATGGCATTGGCACCGGTGGCTTTCCAGCTTTGGACTACGGCCTTGCGCTATGATCCGGCCCATCCCCACTGGCCCAACCGCGATCGTTTTGTACTCAGTTGCGGGCATGCTTCGATGCTACTTTACAGTTTGCTGCATCTAGCAGGTGTCCGGGCTGTCGACAAGCAGGGCAAAGTCTTGGCTAGGCCCAGCATCACCTTGGACAACATCAAGCAGTTTCGACAACTTCACAGCCCGTGTGCAGGTCACCCAGAATTCAGTGAGGCGGCAGGGATCGAAACGACAACGGGACCACTGGGGCAAGGCGTAGCCAATAGCGTGGGTATGGCTATGGCCGGCCGCTGGCTGGCAGCAACCTACAACCGACCGGGCTTGACTCTTTTCGACTACAACGTCTACGCGCTGTGTGGCGATGGCGACTTGATGGAAGGCGTCTCTTACGAAGCCGCATCGCTTGCCGGGCACCTGAAGCTATCCAATTTGTGCTGGATCTACGACGACAACAAGATCACTATCGAAGGCGAAACACACTTAGCTTTCAGCGAAGATGTCCAGCAGCGCTTTATCGGCCTGGGCTGGAATGTGTTGCGAGTTGCCGATGCAAACGACTTGACCGCATTGTCGAGCGCGCTTCAGCAGTTCAACCAGACTTCCGATAAGCCAACGCTGATCATCGTGCGAAGTGTGATTGGCTATGGATCGCCAAACAAAGCTAATTCACATGCCGCCCACGGAGCCCCGTTGGGTGACGATGAAATTCGTTTGACCAAGGCATTTTACGGCTGGCCAGATGAAAAATTCAGAGTGCCCAACGAAGTAGTTCAGCATTTTGAAAAGGCGGTCGGCCAGCGCGGCGCAGGCAGCTACCTGCAGTGGCAAAAACTATGGGGTCAGTACCAAAAGGATCATCCAGAACAAGCGTCTCAGTTGGATTGCTTGTGGTCCGGCAGGTTACCTGAAGGTTGGGACAACTCTTTGAAAGAGTTTCCGGCTGACGAAAAAGGGTTGGCAACGCGAGTCAGCGGAGGCAAGGTGCTGAACATGTTGGCTCCGCAGGTGCCTTGGTTCCTGGGAGGCTCTGCCGATTTGGCCCCAAGCACCATGACATTGCTCGACGGCCAACAAGACTTCAGTAGCTCCTGCTATCAGGGTCGCAACTTCCGCTTTGGCATCCGCGAACATGGCATGGCGGCTGCATTAAACGGACTTTCGCTTAGTGGACTGCGCCCATTTGGAGCCACCTTTTTTGTTTTCACCGACTATCTGCGTCCCAGTATGCGGCTTAGCAGCTTGATGCACCAACCCGTGCTGTACGTGCTTACCCATGATTCTATTGGCGTCGGCGAAGATGGCCCGACGCACCAGCCGGTCGAGCACTTGG
>B570J29032_109957790_pt1 | contig 10621 bp, 6 predicted proteins | sample LakMenEpi16Nov12_FD_29032 | JGI IMG/M metagenome (IMG submission 29032)
TCTGGCTCTAGGAATGTGTTTGTTGGTTATCTAGCTGGTACAGCTAACACTTCTGGTAATAACAACAATTTTATCGGAAATGTAGCAGGGTTTAACAATCTCACAGGTGCCAACAACCAAGCTTTAGGCAGTGGAGCTTTAGCTTCTCTTCGTTCTGGAAACAACCATGTGGCAATTGGTAATGCCGCACTATTTTCTCTCACAGGTTCGATCGACAATATTGGTATCGGATTTCAGGCAGCCTATAGTGTAGTTTCTGGAGACGCAAATATTGCCATAGGAAGAAATGCCTTATTCTGGGCAACTTCAGCTTCTAACAATGTGGCTATAGGTTATCAAGCAATGTTTAATTTGAGTAATCCATCAAATCAAACTGCTATAGGACATCAAGCTTTACAAGGCTCTGCTACCACTTCATTTAATACTGGCACACAAAACACGGCTGTTGGTTATCAAGCTGGTATTGCAAACTCATCTGGTTCAAGTAACGTTTTTGTAGGATATCAAGCTGGGTTTGCAAATACATCAGGCATTTATAATACTGTGGTTGGTTCTTTAGCACTAACTGCAAATACCACTGGTGGATACAATAATGCCTTTGGTTATCTAGCTCTAGCCGCCTCTACTTCTGCAGATTTTAACAATGCTTTTGGACAAGGCGCCTTACAAGCTAATACCACTGGTACATCTAATTCTGGATTTGGACACAATGCTTTAGCGGGAAATACCACAGGTGGAAATAATGTAGCTATTGGTATTTTAGCTCTTGTTTCTAATACCACATCAAATAATAATGTGGCTATTGGCAGAAGTGCTCTTAGATATTATAATCAGGCGGCTCAAGTAGCGGTGGGTTATGAAGCGTTGACAGGAAATTCTACTGTTGCTTTCAACACAGGGACTCAAAACACTGCAATAGGTTTTCAAGCTGGTACAGCTAATACATCGGGTACAAGTAACGTTTTTGTTGGATATCAAGCTGGGCTTGCAAATACATCAGGTTCTGAAAACGTTGCTCTTGGTGTGCAAGCCTTATTAGCTAACCTTTCAGGAACTGGAAACGTAGCACTTGGTCAGTTTACTTTAGCAGCAAATACAGCTGGTAGCAATAGTACAGCTGTAGGACAATATGCTCTTCAGAATAATACTGCCGGAGGAAATAGCGCTTTTGGGGCTACAGCTTTAAGAGCTAACACTACAGGTTATGAAAATACAGCTATAGGTTATGTTGCGTTGGTATCTAATACCACTGGTTTCCAAAACTCAGCACTTGGATTACGTTCTCTGCAAAATAATACCACAGGTGGCGGAAATGTTGCCGTAGGGCGGGATGCTTTAAGGTACTATCAAACTTCTAATAATCAAACTGCTGTAGGAACCAACGCATTAGCTGGTAACACTACGGTAGCTCTAAACACTGGAACTCAAAATACAGCTCTTGGTGTTAATGCTGGTGTCGCAAACACATCAGGTTCCAACAATGCTTTTATGGGTTATCAAGCTGGTCTTGCAAATACCACTGGAAACCAAAATACATTTATTGGTGCTCAAAGTGGTGACGGAAACACTACTGGAAATTCTAATACTTACCTTGGGTATCTAACAGACGGTTCACCTACAGGTTCATATCAAATTGCTATAGGAGATTCAGTTACTTTATTGGCATCTAATCAAGGTGCCTGGGGCGGAAACACTAATTCAACACGTACTAATTTAGGCGTTGGCACTTATGCTCCATTATCAAGAGTACACATTGAAACACTTGCCGCTGGAAATCAAGGTTTATACATAGCAGGTTCAGCTTCACAAACTGCAAACTTACTTGAAATAGATGCAGCAACAAATGGCTCGCCATATTTAGTTGTAAATGGTGTAGGCTCTGTAGGTATATATACATCCACTCCTGCGGCTGCTTTACATTCTTTTGCTGCTGCTAGAATTGACAATGGACTGACTCTCAATGCCACTACAGCAGACACAAAAACCCAAAGAATTTTTGCTGGAGCTTCAATTTCCACTTCATCCACATCGTTTGTTACAATTGCATCATTGGCAATTCCAACAGGATTTACATTAAATTTAGAAGCTAAAATTAATGGTTGGGTATCCACTGCTTTGAATGAATCAGGTAAAGCTTTTGGAGTTTTTTATAACAATGCTGGTACAGCAGTGCAAGTGGGAACTACAGATGTTGTTTCGAAATATCTAGGTGTAGGTGGAAACTTTGACATACAGACCTCTGGCGCAAATGTTAATATTGTCGTGAAATCAAATTCTGGCATTACAACATGGTTCTGGAAAACTCAATACGATTATTTATTAACACAAAACTCATAGGAGAATTAATGGCAGAAATTATAGGACAAAGTATAGTAACAAACGGATTAATTTGTTGTTTAGATGCAGGAAATTTTTTTAGTTACAATGGCGCGGGGAACACTTGGGTTGATATTTCGGGATTTGGTGCTAGCGGAACAAGGATCGGAAACATATCTTTTGGCGTAGGAAGCTTTATCTTTCCAGCCAGTATTGGAACTAATTATTTTATTGGAGGGCCAAATACATATTTAGATTTTACTATGGCACTAAGGCCAGACTTTACTTTATCCAATGATGCAGGTTTAGTGGGTTTAATAGGCATTAGCAGCAATGTAGGTAACGCTGATAAAAGCTTGAGGTGCTCAGGAGCAAATGGTGTAGGCCCTTGGGTACTCCCAAATCCTGGTGATGCAAATGACTGGGCTAATTCAGCAACAACATACTATGTTAACGGAATAGCTACAAATATTATGGTTGATGGTTGGAATATAATTGGGGGTTATAGAACAAATCAATCAGCAGGATTTACAACAAGTTTCACATATTATTTAGGTACTTGTGGCTACAATGCTGTACCAAATTATAGAGAATTTAGGGGTCAAATGGGTGTAGTGCTTTTTTACAACAGACAGCTTTCTGCAGCTGAACAAATACAAAATTTCAATACATTGAGAAGAAGATTCGGCATTTAATTTTCAGGAATTGACACTTAAATTCAGAATTACAATATATATATGAAGATTTATAATGATTCTATAGAAAACGCAGTGGGAGTAAATTCCACGTTTTTTGGGCAATACATAGGGTCTGCATATTCATATATTACACCTCCATTAAATGGCTTAATTATTCAAGGAAATGTGGGAATAGGCACAACAGCCCCCACACAAAACTTACATATTCAAGGAGCACTTCGTTTAACAGGAGCATTGTACGATTCGAGTAATTCACTAGGAGTAGCCAATCAAGTACTTTCTTCTACAGGGACAGGTGTAGCTTGGACAAGTGTATCTGCATCTGGTGGATCCATAAGTGGCTCTGGCACTGTAAATTTTGTTCCTAAATTCAACACCACTTCGTCATTAACTAATTCTAATATTTCAGACACAGGATCATTAATTACATTAGGCGTGGCTGTAAGCGCAAATAATCAAATCAGCATAAACGTGCCTTTGGGTGGCACAAGCATAATTAACACTGTTAATGGTTCAGGTTTGATATTACAAGGTAGAGGAACTGTAGGTGACCCAGCTGCTCTTAGAATTGTTGGTAATGATGCCACGATTTATGCAGATGCTGTTGATACTGCATACTTTCAGGCGGATTATAAAAATTTAAGAAACTTAGTGCTTTTGTCAGGTACTTATGGAAATGATGTGCCGTTGAACAGACTTTTGCTAAATACTAGACAAGTAACAATATGGGATGGAAGTCACACATCGGCCCCTGTACCTACAAGTCTTTTTGAAGTGGCTAATGGTTTTGCCGCCACCAAAGTAAATTTCAAAATTATAGGTACATCTGCTCAAACTGCAGATTTTTTCCAAGTTTATTCAAGTACATTAGCAAGAAACATTTTTGTCATAGATGCATCTGGAAATGTTGGTATTGGAACCACTGCCCCATCACAAGCCTTACACATACAAAATAATTTAAGGTTAACTGGAAGGCTTTTTGATACAAATAATTTATCTGGTACATCGAATCAACTTTTAGCATCCACTGGATCTGCAGTAACATGGGTAAATGGCATGATTGGATCTATTACTGCCAATCAAGTGGCTTTTGCCAATGCTAACAATGTCCTTACTGGTGTATCTACCTTTGTATTAACAAGCACTGGCTTAGGCATTAATACCACTGCTCCTTTATCTAACTTGAATGTATGGGCTGGCTCTGGCACAACAACAGTTTTCAGAGTAGACAGCAATTCTGGTTTGCTTTTCCAAATTACTAATTCATTAACTGGAACTCTTTTTGCTGTAAATAACATTTCGGGTCTTTCTAATTTTTTTGTTACAGATGGTGTTCAAAATCCTCTTGTTAATGTCAATGCTCCTGTAGGTATTTCTTCACAAATAATTTCTGTTACTTCAGCGTCAAATGCTCCGTTCTTTTCAATCACTGGTTTAGGGTCAGTGGGAATTGCTACATCATCACCAACACAAAACTTACATGTTCAAGGAAACACAAGAATTACAGGTGGTATTTTTGATTCTTTAAACCAAATAGGTTTAGCAGGATCAGTGCTATCTTCAACAGGAACAGGTTTAGCATGGACTGCGCAATCTACTTCCGCTGCCACATTAAGTGGTTCTGGAGCAGCTAATCAAGTTACATTCTGGAGCGGAGCTAATTCGCTCAGAGGCATTTCGACATTTGTGTATCAAAACGGGGCATTAGGAATTGGTACTTCAAGTCCTAGAGGAGCATTAGAAACCACAAACGAAATTTACGTAGAAAATATCTACATTGGAGCTGGAAACTCATTTACTAATACAATTGTAGGTTTAGGGGTTTCTTTTTATTCAACAGGAGCAATCGCTGATTTAGACTACACAACTGTTTTAGGATACAGAGCAAACGCCACATCTGATCCATTACCTGGCATCATCATCGGGTCTGAAGCTGTCACAAATACCTCTTATGCATCAGCTAACGCATTCCAAAAACATATTTTAATTGGAAACAATGTTCATTCAGACTTGAATATTAGATTTGATGGTAGCCCTCCTGGAAAAACAATTATTGGACATAGCGCTTATAGATATATAGACAACAGTGACGATAGAGATAGTGCTAATTTGATAATCATTGGTGAAGAAGCGTATTCGGGCACTGCTACCACGTACTTGGCAGACGAAAACCAAAACGTTATTATAGGAAATTATGCCTCTAAATCGGCTAATTTTAATTTGTCGTTGATTATAGGCCACGGTGCTGGACAAGCATTTGATTTTAGCACTCCTGCCTCAGCTCGTGAAAGCAACATAATAATAGGTAATTCTGCTGCCCAAAATCTTACAGGAACAAACAACGTTCTTATTGGCGCAGGAGTAGCCAACACCAGTTCATTGGGTATATACAACAATAATGTGGCGTTGGGCCACTATAATAATATAGCTGCGGCAGACTATCAAATTGCATTAGGCCCTAATGTTAATACAGTGAGAGCTAACGCAGGAGCTTGGGGTGGAAACACAAATGTCACACGCACAGATTTAGGTATTGGTACTTTTGCCCCACTTTCAAGATTACATTTGGAAACATTAAGCTCAAGCAATATGGGTCTTTTGATAAATGGCTCCACTTCACAAACCGCAGATTTATTAGAAGTAAATGCAACAACAACAGGAGCAAACTTCTTCACTATTACTGGAATCGGATCTGTGGGCATTTATACTTCTGCTCCCACTCAAGCATTGCATGTGCGAGGAAATGCTAGAATAACTGGAGGAATTTTTGATTCTAATAATCAAATTGGTTTAGCAAATTCTGTTTTAATCTCTACTGGAACTGGAATTTCTTGGACAAGTCAACTTTCGAATATTTTAACAGGCACAGGAACAATTAATACTGTTGCTAAATTTAGTTCTGCTACTACATTATCAAATTCAAACATTATTGACACCGGAACACTTATTACGCTTGGTTCTGGAGTTACAGTTTCTGGTATTCTTACTTCATTTGGATTTTTTGGGCCTGGAACAAATATCACTAATTTAAATGCTTCTAATTTAGCATCAGGCACAGTTCCTTCAGCTGTTGTATCTGGTTCTTACTCTGGAATTACATCTGTAGGTAATCTTACACAACTTAATGTTACAGGTATTACATCAACGGTCAATTTAAGAATTTCTGGAATTCTTTATGACAACAGCTTCAGCTCCGGCACACAAAACCAAATATTGTCTTCTACGGGCACAGCTATTTCTTGGACTACCATTAATTCAGTAGGAATTATCACAGGAACTGGTACTTTAAACACGATACCGAAGTTTGCTGGCCCTGCTTCATTGACCACATCGAATATTACCGATAATGGCATAGCGGTTACAATTAATTCACGATTGAATGTTGTTGGAATAGGTTCGTTTACCAACGATCTTTTAGTTAATAACATTACAGTAGGTTTAGGTAGTGGGCAAATAACTTCAAATACAGCTCTTGGTTTATCAGCATTAGCTGCAAATACTACAGGAAATCTTAACGTGGCAATCGGTTCGCAAGCAGGACTAGCAAACACAAATGGTATTGAAAATACATTTGTGGGAAATCAAGCCGGAAGAACTAATAACGCTGGCAACAGTAACACGGCTGTAGGATATTTAGCAATGTTTGCAAATACTTCTGGAGCACAAAATGCTGCTTTAGGTAGAAGTGCACTTGTAAATAACACAACAGGTACAAACAATTCTGCGCTTGGATATGCTGCTTTGAATTCAAATACTACTGGCTCCAATAATACAGCCTTAGGATTTTTGGCTTTACAAAATAATGTGACCACAAGCGGAAATACAGGTTTAGGAAGAGATGCATTAAGATATTATGCTAACTCAAGTAATCAAACAGCTGTTGGCTTTGCAGCTTTACAAGGAAATGGCACTGTTGCGCTTAATATAGGAACACAAAACTCAGCTCTAGGTTATCAAGCTGGGGTTGCCAATACTTCTGGATCAAATAATGTGTTCATAGGGTATCAAGCAGGACTAGCAAATACATCAGGTTCACAAAATGTTTTCTTGGGCAGGGTTTCCGGAAGTACAATACTTACTGGGTCTAACAATACATTTCTTGGTGATTCAACTGGTGGAAACATAGCAGCTAGTTATCAAATTGCTGTAGGGCAAGCAGTGGTTCCTACAGCTTCAAACTTGGGTGCATGGGGAGGAAACACTAACGCTACTCGAACTGATTTAGGAGTGGGGACATTTACACCATTAGCTAGATTACATGTAGAATCCTTAAACGCTGCTAACGCAGGATTAATAGTAGCTGGAGCCGCCTCTCAAACAGCTAATCTGCTAGAAGTGGAATTAACAACTAATGGTGTAACCGCTATGGTAGTTACTGGTGTTGGTTCTGTAGGCATCAATACAGCAACAGCTAGATATCCTTTACATGTTGTGGGGGCTGCTAGAGTAAGTAACTTAGGTATTGGTGTAGCACCTCAAGCCTCTTCGATTCTGGATGTGGCAGGAAATATTAATATGTCTCCAGGTGGAGCTTATAGGTGGGGGAATGGAGATGCTCAAATTTCGAATAACTCAGGTCAATATAATATAGTTCTTACTAATTATAATGGAACTTTTTCTCAAGAGAACATGAGACTTGTTTCTTCCGGTTTAGTTGGTATTGGAACTAACAGTCCGGCTACAAAACTTCATGTTCGAAGCGGTTTTACTACAAATACAGCATTTAGAATTTCTGGATTAACTGGACAAATTGCAGACTTGCTTCAAATCGAGTCGGCTATAGCTGGAACAAGATTTGTAACAGTGGGCGCAGCTGGTTCAGTGGGAATTGGTACCACTACTCCTTCTCAGCCTCTTCATGTTCAAGGCACAGCAAGGTTTAATGGCTCAATATTAGACAATAACAACTTACCTGGAGCAGCAATAGGAATTGTCAGCCAAGTGCTTACTTCTACAGGTGTGGGAGTAACATGGGCTCCAATAAAAAGAAATCTTGTAGTGCCTCTTATGACTGCATTTAATCCCACACTTGTTGGGATAGATTCTGCTGTATTTATTGTTCCTCAGGATCCTATAAATGGCACTAGCTCAATGACATTCAATTTTAGAAGAGTAAACGTGAGAGTAGAAACTCCATCTGCTGCAGGTATTACTACAATCAATATAGCCAAATCTATTTCTGCAGGCGCATTTTTGGGCACAAATATTTTAACCACTAGCATTAATTTAACAGGAGCATCCACTTACGAAGGTTTTTCAACATCTTTTGCCGCTGGCTTCACAACAGCTGCTTCAGGAGATAAATTAGCAATAAATTTTGTTGGAGTAAATACTTTTCACCAAAATCTTACAGTGGAACTTATTGCAATAGAAGCATGAAACTAAAAAAAGAAATAGTAAACAACAGAGAGTTTTGGTTTGGGCCAGACAAAGCAATATATTCTATGGTGCCGCCATATAGCAATTTGTGTTTCAACTATTTTTTGCCAGATTCTTATAAAAACAAAATATTACAACTTGGAGTTTGTGGCAATTCTTTCAGATATTTGTTGAAAGAGAAATTTCCAAAATCAATTTTGATGGATGTAGATATTGAAGATTACTCTGAAAACTCAGATAATTTTGTTCAATTAGATGCATTAGAATTCTTAAGAACAACAAGCGAACTATTCGATTATAGCGTGGTTGATATTTCAAAAAACACAGATGTTGATGAAATTATTTTTGATGAAGAATTTCAAATTTTTTTGAAAACAAAATCATTATCAGGAGTGATTAACTGTGGCACATATGAAAAAGAATTTGTTCATTTAAAATGTACAAAAAAAATCAAAGCAGAAAATAATATTTTGTATTTTTGGGAGAGATAATGGCGACAGCAGGAACAAATTATTCAAGCACAGTAACAAACGATGCATCGGCTGGCTCTGTGGCTTGGACTAACCCTACTAATGCGCAAGGTAACCAAACAGCAGTGTATGCAGCAGCTGATATGACTAACTCAGGTTCTGTAGAAAACACAATAAAACTTATTAAAGGAGGAACAATCTCCGGAAACAATAAATCAACAGGCGCTACCATACCATCTACTTTGACAACTGTAAGTTACGGGGGAACAACTGATTTATGGGGATTAAGTTTTACCGTGACTGACGTAAATGCCTCAAATTTTGGAGTGGTTTTTTTAGTGGAAAATCCAGTGGCAGGCACTGTTTCAAATTATTTAAACGCACAAAATTTTGGTTTTTCAGTGCCCTCTAGTTCTACCATAAATGGAATTACTTGCACAATTACACAGCAAGAAGCCGCTACATCGTTTGTGGCTGGCACACAAATTCAAACACAATTTGGGGACAAAAACATAGAAGACATTACTGTTGAAGACTATGTTAAAAGTTTTAATCAAAAAACAAAAAGATGTTCGTTTCAAAAAGTTCTTGCAATTACAAGCAGAGAAACAGAAGATTTAGTGATTATAAATGAAAAAATCATTAGTACACCTGAACATTTGTTTTTAACTGATCATGGGTGGATTGAAGCACAAAAATTATCTAAAAAAATGTTTTTGTTAAAAAATGAAAAAAATAAGTGGAAAAAGGAAAAAGTAAAAACCATCAGTTTTGAAAAACAAAAAACAAAAGTTTATAATTTTCAAGTAGATAAAAATGAAACGTATTTTGCAAATACTTATGCGGTTCATAATGTAGCTCTTGTAAATAGATTTGTTCGCGTTTACAACTTTGGCATTTCTATTGATTATACACCTCCAGGTGGAGGGGGAGCAGTGCAAAGAAGAAGAGTGAGCGCAATTATAATGTAGTGTCCTTAAGTTTGTTTTGCAAACTAGTTTTGATATTTTTACCCATATCTTCATTGGCAATTGTCTCAATCACATTAAAGTCTTCAATTTTATCTAAAAAAGACATCAAATCTAAACATTCTTTTCCAACAGTGCCTTTGGGAGTAACTGTAATTTTGCCTTTCTCATCAATTTCAATTTCCAATTCTACTTTTTTGCTCATATAATTTTACCTGCTGTGATTTTGATTGTTTTGTCTTTCATTTCTGCTTTCACAGAAAACTTATTTTTAGATAAAGCTGTTTTGATTGCAGTAACTGCGTAAGATTGCTTAATTTTATCTGCTACACCAATGTTTTGATCATATTCTGAACAAATCATTACATATTCTTTTTTGTCTTCATCATACGCAAAACCAACATCATTAGACAAATTTGAAATCAACAATCTTGGAATAATTATTTCAGCTATTTCGTTTCTTTCGTCTCCCATGTAGCCAACTAATTTTGTTTTTTCTTTATATACTACAGGTGTGAAACCTAATTCTTTTAAACATTCGATTAATGTTTCTTGGTTTTTGAATGAACAATTTATTGTTTTATATGCTGACATTTTTATCTCCAGTTAAATCAAACTTTGGCAATAACTCTTTGAATAATCTTCCACAATGAGGACATAACCAAGAGTTGAGAGCCACTTCTTTTGCTTCAAATGCTTCCTGAGAGTAACATTCATACAAATTAAGTAAATTACCTTTAGGAATTTTATATCCGTCTATTGTTGCTTCTGGAGTTATTCTATAGCAATG
>B570J29032_109957788_pt1 | contig 10603 bp, 10 predicted proteins | sample LakMenEpi16Nov12_FD_29032 | JGI IMG/M metagenome (IMG submission 29032)
ATGGCATTCTCAATCGAGAAGGTTCTCGTTGAAGCAAAGTCAAGAGCCCTCAAAGCTGAGTACTCCTTAGAACTCGCTCAGGACCTCAAGGCTATCCACGGTCTAAACGCAGAAGCAGAACTTGCTAACATTCTCTCCACTGAGATCCTCGCTGAGATCAACAGAGAAGTTATCAGAACCATCTACAAGGTCGCTGAGCAAGGTGCTGCTGTAAATACTGCTACCGCTGGTGTATTTGACCTTGACGTTGATTCCAACGGTCGTTGGTCTGTTGAGAAGTTCAAGGGTCTACTCTTCCAAATCGAGCGTGATGCTAACGCAATCGCACAAAGAACTCGTAGAGGTAAGGGTAACGTTATCATGTGTTCTGCTGACGTTGCATCTGCTCTCAGCATGGCTGGTGTACTCGACTACACCCCTGCTCTGAATGCAAACCTCAACGTTGATGACACTGGTAACACCTTCGCTGGTGTTCTGCTCGGTAAGTTCCGCGTATATATCGACCCATATTCAGCAAACGTATCTGCTAACCAGTACTACGTTGTTGGTTATAAGGGTTCCAGCCCATATGATGCTGGTCTCTTCTACTGCCCATATGTTCCTCTCCAAATGGTTCGTGCCGTTGGTGAGAACACCTTCCAGCCTAAGATTGGCTTTAAGACCAGATATGGTCTTGTTGCTAACCCATTTGCTGAAGGCACCACTCAAGGTCTCGGCAGACTTCAAGTTAACGCAAACCGTTACTACAGAAGAGTTCAAATCAAGAACCTCATGTGATTTCTGGTCACATTTATCAAGAGGGACCCGAAAGGGTCCCTTTTTTATTCTAAATAGTTAAAAAACAATGGCAGTCGGAAACGCTTTTAGTAATCAAATACAAAATAGAAACTTTTTATCCTCAGTTGGGTTTAAGTTTACATTAACTAGGGCACGTAAAGTATCATTCTTTTCCAATTCCGCAAATGTCCCAGGATTAAGTCTAGGAATTGCCCAACAACCAACATACTTGAAGGATATTGATATTCCTGGTGATAAAATGGTTTTTGAAGATTTTAATCTAAGATTTATTGTTGATGAAAATCTAGAAAATTATATGCAAATTCAAAACTGGATGAGAGGTCTCGGATATCCAGAATCTTTGAATGAAATTTATAGTTTACAAAAACAAGAAACAAATTTAAATACTTCTTTGAACAAGCAAATGAACATCTATTCAGATGGAACTTTGCAAGCACTGAATAGCAATAATCGCGTTCAATTTGAAGTTGTATTCAAAGATATGTTCCCATATTCACTATCTGCACTGGAGTTTGATTCAACAAATCCAGATGTCGAATACTTTACAGCAGAAGTATCATTCAAGTATACTATTTACAATATATTAGATGCTAGTGGAAATAAACTATGATTATTGACCTTGAAATGATTCAAAAAATGTGGGAAGAAGATTCTAAAATTGACATGGATAATTTGCATACAGAATCTACCAATATCCCAGTTTTACATGCAAAATATTTTGATTTATATAATAACATCATTCTTTTAAAGAAAAAAGCAGAGCAACAAAGAAAAAATATTAGGCACGAGAGATATGAATATTTTACTGGTAAAGCAGATCCAGATGTTTATATAGAAAATCCATTCCCTAAAAAAATTAGAGACAAAGATACTTTACAAAAATATCTAGATGCAGATGAGAAATTGTCTCAAGTTAGTTTAAAAATAGACTATTATGAAACCATTATAAATTACTTAGAGAGTATTCTTAAAGTAATTCAGAATAGAACTTACCAAATTAAGAATGCCATCGAATTTTTAAAATTCCAGGCAGGTTATGGTTGATAAATTTGATCTAATAATTTCTAAATCCAACGAAGTTTATTTAAAAATAGAATGTGAACCACACATTGAATATGAACTTCGGGATCACTTTAAATTCGAAGTACCGAATGCAAAATTCATGCCTCAATATAGAGGCAGAAATTGGAATGGAGAAATTCATCTATTCGACATGAGAACCAAGCAGCTCTACGTAGGTCTGTTGGATAGATTAATTTCTTTTTGTAAAAACTATGGATACAATTACAAGTTTGTAGAAAATAAATTCTACGGATTACCCTTTGAAGTAAATGAAGAGATTACTCTTGAGGGTGTTAAAGGATATATGCAATCTATTTGTTCCCACTCTCCAAGGGATTATCAAATAGATGGAGTATGTGATGCGTTAAAGCATAATCGAAGGCTATTGATAAGTCCCACAGCATCAGGCAAATCTCTGATGATTTACTCTCTAGTAAGATACTATGTGAGTAAACACGAAAAAATACTTTTAGTTGTTCCAACGACATCTCTTGTAGAGCAAATGTACAAGGATTTTCAGGATTATGGTTGGGATGCTGATTCATATTGTCACCGAATTTATTCTGGTAGAGAAAAGACAAACGAACATCCTGTTACCATTACTACTTGGCAATCCGTATATAAATTAGAACGTTCATTCTTTGAAGATTATGGTGTAATTATAGGTGATGAGGCTCATTTATTCAAGAGCAAATCACTTATTGAAATTATGACTAAACTTCATCATGCAAAATATAGATTTGGATTTACAGGAACTTTAGATGGAACTCAAACTCACAAATGGGTTCTTGAAGGTTTATTTGGACCATCATATAAAGTTACACGAACTGCAGAATTAATGGAAAAGGGACACGTATCCAAATTAGATATTCGTTGTCTTGTGTTAAAACATACTCCTCAGATTTTTGAGACTTATGAAGATGAAGTTCAATTTATTATATCTCACGAAAAAAGAAATAACTTTATTAAAAACCTTGCTTTAGATTTAAAGGGTAATACTCTTATATTATTTTCTAGAGTCGAGACTCATGGACTTCCTTTGTATGAATTAATTAATAAGAACAAAAAAGAAAATCGTAAAGTATTTTTTGTCCATGGAGGAATTGATACTGAAGAAAGAGAGCAAGTCAGAGAAATAACAGAACGAGAGAATGATGCAATCATCGTAGCTTCTTATGGTGTATTTTCTACTGGAATAAATATTAGAAACCTCCATAATGTTATTTTTGCATCCCCAAGTAAATCCAGAGTTCGCAATCTTCAAAGTATTGGTAGAGTTTTAAGAAAGGGTAAAAATAAAACAAAAGCAATGCTTTATGATATTTCCGATGATTGCACTCACAAAGCAAGAAAAAATTATACTTTAAATCACCTGATAGAAAGAATTAAAATTTATAATGAAGAAAACTTTAACTACGAAATAATTACAATCAATTTAACGCCATGATGGAAGAAGATTTTTATGCAACAATTAAATTAAAGAATGGAGAAGAAATATACGCAAAAGTATCTCCATGCTTTGAAGAAGAAAAAACTTTATTATTAATAACTAATCCGATTACAATATCTGAAGTAAAATCAAGATCTGGAATGTCTGGGTATAAATTAGAATCTTGGTTAAAGACTAGTAAAGAAGATATGTTATTAATTAATATGAATGATGTATTAACTATTAGTGAGTCTAAAGATATTGATATGATTATCATGTATCAAAATTACGTTAGACAATCAAAGGATTACGGTGACGATTATCCTAGTAGAAAAAAGATTAATAGAAAAATGGGATATATCTCTAATGTTAATGATGCTAAAGAGATATTAGAAAAGCTCTATAAAAATAGCTAGATATAATGTTTCAAACCTAACAAAGGTATTTTATCTATATTTTGGATCCTTGTCAAGTTTGTAGATATTTCATATGGATGGTATAATTGATATACATATTAAATTAGGTATTCTTATGATAACTACAAATGCCATGACAAAGAGGAAGAGATCGGTTCATTACGTCAATAACAAAGATTTTTTAGCAGCATTAATTGAGTATAAAAAAGCAATTGCTGATGCTGAAGGTAGAGGTGACCCAAAACCACAAATTACGAATTATCTTGGTGAATGCTTTTTAAAAATTGCAACTCATTTATCATTTAAACCAAATTTTGTCAATTACATCTTTAAGGATGATATGATTAGTGATGGTATTGAAAACTGTGTTCAGTACATCCATAATTTCAATCCAGAAAAATCTCAAAACCCTTTTGCATACTTCACTCAGATTATTCACTACGCATTTCTGAGACGCATTCAGAAAGAAAAGAAGCAACTGGAAATTAAGAATAAGATTCTTGAAAGAACTGGATATGATGAGGTCTTTTTTGACGACAACCATATTGACGGAATGAATTATTCTGACTATAATAGCATCAAGGATAGTATTCACTCTAAAACAAGGTACTGATGCGTGTAGCAATAATTACAGACCAACATTTTGGTGCTCGTAAAAATTCTAAATTATTTCATGATTATTTTTTAAAATTCTATAATGATGTGTTTTTCCCGACGCTGGAACAGTACGGGATTACCACTATCATTGATATGGGAGATACTTTTGATAGTCGTAAAGGTATTGACTTTGCCGCTTTGGCATGGGCAAAAGATAATTACTATGATAAACTAGAGTCTTTGGGGTGTCAGGTTTATACTGTAGTTGGAAATCACACAGCTTATTATAAGAATACCAATCAAGTAAATGCTGTTGATTTATTGTTGAGAGAATATAAAAACGTAAGAGTAATATCAGAAGCAGAACATATTAAAATTGGAGAGCAGAATATTTTGTTTATTCCTTGGATAAACTCTGAGAATGAACAAAAAACATATGAAATAATTGATAAAAGCAATTCCGAGATTGCAATGGGGCACTTAGAATTGAATGGATTTTCTCCATACAAAGGTCATGTGATGACATCTGGGCATGATAGTGAAATATTTAATAAATTTACCAGAGTTTTTTCTGGACACTATCATACTAGGTCTAATAATGGAAAAATATATTATCTCGGTAATCCCTACGAGATATATTTAAACGATTACAATGATACCAGAGGATTTCATTTATTTGATTTGAATTCTTTAGAATTGACTTCAATTAATAATCCATATCGCATGTTCTATTCAGTTTTTTATGAGGACAATGATCCACAACTGTTTGATGCGAGAGAATATGAAAACAAAATAGTAAAGTTAATCATAAGAAAAAAATCTGATCCTAAAAAATTCGACAAATTTTTAGATAAATTATACGCCGCTAATGTTGCAGAAATTAAAATCGTAGAAAGTTTTAGAATAGATGAAGAGATTCAAATAGATGAATTAGAATCTGAAGATACTGTATCTTTACTTAACCGATATGTTGAAGATTCTGATGTAATTTTGGATAAAAATATTATTAAAGGAATTATCCAAAATATATACAAAGAGGCATGTGAGATGATCTAATGTTTATTCTAACAATAGAAGGAAAAGAAGATGAAGGTGCATACTCCGTAGTAAATGAAGATGGAGAACAAATATTGTATCTCTTTGAACAAGAAGACGATGCAGTTAGATTTGCTATGATGCTAGAAGATATGAATTATCCTTCTATGCATGTTATTGAAATTGATGATGATGTTATTATTAAAACATGTGAAATGAATGATTATCAATACGCAATAATTACTGAAAACGATATTGTAATTCCCCCTCAAGAAAATGATCTTATTTGAAAAAATTAAGTATAAAAACTTTTTAAGTACTGGCAATCAATTTACTGAAGTATCTTTTACGGGAAGTCCTACTACTTTAATTATTGGTAATAATGGTGCAGGTAAGAGTACCATGTTGGATGCCCTTACATTTTCTCTATTTGGTAAATCATTTAGAGGAGTAAATAAACCACAACTGGTCAATTCTACTAATGAAAAAGATTGTGTAGTTGAGGTTGAATTCACAATTGGTTCTAATAAATGGAAGGTTATTCGAGGAATTAAACCTGCTATTTTTGAAATTTATAGAAATGATAAACTACTGAATCAAGATTCTGCTTCCACTGATCAGCAAAAATGGTTGGAGCAAAATGTTCTTAAAATGAACTATAAGTCATTCACTCAAATTGTTATTTTGGGTAGTAGTAGTTTTGTTCCTTTTATGCAACTTTCTGCTGCTCATCGCAGAGAAGTCATTGAAGATTTGTTGGATATTAAAATATTTTCATCTATGAATGGTTTAGTGAAAGAAAAAATCCGTTCAGTAAAAGATGAGATTAAAGTTCTTGAATTAAAACGAGAATCTTTTCAAGATAAAGTTGATATGCAAGAGAGTTTTATCGAAGAACTTGAGAATAGAGGAAGGGATAATATAAGCAACAATAATCGGAAAATTTCCGATTTGGATAAGGAAATCGAACAGTATTTGAAGGAAAACGAATCTGTAGAAGAACCTCTTCAAGAACTTATTCGTGAGCAAGATGCTATTGCGGGATATGCAGATAAACTTCGTAAGTTAGGAAACCTTAAAGGAAAAATCTCTCAAAAGGTATCTACAATTACTAAAGAGCATAAGTTTTTTACAGAGAATACGGTATGCCCCACCTGCACACAATCAATTGATGAGGAATTTAGGATAAATAAAATTGATGACGCTCAAAATAAAGCAAAAGAGTTGCAATCTGGTTATAAAGAACTAGAGGAGGCAATTAAAGAGGAAGAGAAACGAGAGTGTCAATTCAATTCTCTATCTAAGGAGATTTCAAATCTAACGAATGGCATTTCTCAAAACAATATTAAGATTAATGGATTGCGAAGACAAATCAAAAATCTTGAATCTGAAATTCAAACTCTTACCGAAAACCTTGCAAATCGAAATTCTGAACATGAAAAGTTAGAAGAATATAAAAATAATTTGAATTCTGTACTGAGTGATTTAGATTCTGTAAAGGAAAAAATTAATTATTACGATTATATCTACAGTCTCTTAAAAGATGGTGGAGTAAAAACTAAAATTATTAAAAAGTATTTGCCTCTTATTAATCAACAAGTCAATCGTTATTTACAAATGATGGACTTCTATATTAATTTCCATTTGGATGAAGAATTTTCTGAATCCATTAGATCTCCGATTCATGAAGATTTTTCATATACTTCATTTAGTGAAGGTGAAAAAATGAGAATTGATTTGGCTCTTCTTTTTACATGGAGAGAAATCGCTAAAATCAAAAATTCTTTGAATTGTAATATTATAATTTTTGACGAAACTTTTGATTCCTCTTTAGATGGATTTGGTACAGATGAGTTTTTAAAGATTATTAGGTATGTAATTAAAGACGCAAATGTATTTGTAATCTCTCATAAAGAAGGTATGCGAGATAAATTTAATAACGTAATTAAATTTGAGAAAATAAAAGGATTTAGTAGGGCAGTTTAAAGAGTGGCACAGGGGTCGTCCAATGGGCGATCTTTTTTTGTATTATACGCACATACGACATAAATCAAATGCCTGTCTCTCACGAAATCAAGTCTCAACTTGCCAAATTGCTTGCCACTGAGGATCTCGTTGTCGAGCATAAAAAAGTTTCTACTGCCTGCTTTAATGTCCACACTCGTGTTCTGACACTTCCTTTGTGGGAAAAAGCAAGCAATCTTGTGTATGACCTTCTGGTGGGTCACGAAGTTGGTCACGCTCTCTTCACTCCTGATGAGGATTGGACTGAGCAAGTAAAGGTTCCTGCTCAATTTGTAAACATCGTAGAAGATGCTCGCATTGAGAAGTTGATGAAGCGTAAGTATGCAGGACTTGCTAAAACTTTCTTCAATGGATACAAAGAATTAAACGAGGAAGATTTCTTCCAGATTGCTGATGATGATATCTCTACTTTTAATCTTGCTGACCGTACCAATCTTTATTTTAAAATTGGTAATTTTGTAAATTTAAAATTCGACTCAGAAGAGCAAGAAATTATTGACATGATTTCTGCTACTGAAACTTTTGCTGATGTTTTAATTGCAGCGGAAGAACTTTACAAATATTGTAAAAAAGAAAAAGAACAAGAACAAAAGATTGCTAACTTTGATTCTCATGAGCAACAAGGAGGTTCTCAATCACCTTCTAATGAAATTATAGAGACTAATAATTCTGATTCTGAACAAGATGGTGATGGTGATAATTCTCAACCAAAAGAGAATGAAGGAACTGGTGGAAATTCTCAAGGTGAACAAACTCCAATCAAATCTTCTGGGGATGATAATGAACCTGAAGTTCGTACTGCTGATTCTCTAGAGGAAAAGATTCGTGATCTTGTTGGGAATGATTCATATGAAAATATGTACGTAGAAGTTCCTCAACTAAATTTGGACAGTGTTATTGGTAAAAATTCTGATGTTCATAAAGATATTGATGCATCTTTTGAACATCAACAAAAAATTCACAATGAGCATTCTCAAATGAGTGGTTATCCCACAATAAATTTATATGAAAATGTTGATCTTGAGTTTAGGAAGTTCAAATCTTCAGCACAGAAAGAAGTCAACTATCTCGTGAAAGAGTTTGAATGTCGCAAGGCAGCAGACCAGTATGCTCGTGCGTCAACTGCTCGCACTGGTGTTCTTGATACTGCTCGACTTCATACCTACAAATATAACGAAGACCTTTTCAAGAAGGTTTCTGTAATTCCTGATGGTAAGAATCATGGACTAGTGTTTGTTCTAGACTGGAGTGGATCTATGTCTGATGTGATGGTTGATACTTGTAAGCAACTATTCAATCTCGTTTGGTTCTGTAAAAAAGTTAATATTCCATTTGAGGTATATGCTTTTACTAACGAGTGGCGTCGAGGGGAGTATGACTATGAAACTGGAAAATATATTGCGGTAGACCGTGCTTCGCATTATGAAAAGAAAGAAAATTTATTGGTTGTGGATGAATCTTTCTCCATGATGAATATTCTTACCAGTAAAGTTTCTGGTAAGCAGATTGAAAAGCAAATGCTGAATATTTGGAGACTTGCTTGTTGTTTTAAAAATACTTATAGGTCTACGTACACTTATCCAAATCGTTTGAGTCTTTCTGGAACTCCTTTGAATGAAGCACTGATTTCTCTTCATCAAATCCTTCCAAAATTCCAAAAGGAAAACAAACTCCAGAAAGTTCAATGTATTGTTTTGACTGATGGTGAGGCAAATCAACTAGTTTGTCATAAAGAAGTGAGGCGACATTGGGAAAAAGAACCATATATGGGAGTTGGACATATTAATGCTATGAGTACTTTTTTGCGAGATCGTAAACTTGGCACTACTTACAAGATTGGATATGGGTATCATGAATTTACTGATGTTTTACTTAATAACTTAAAGGATAAGTTTTCTTCAACAAACTTCATTGGTATTCGTGTCCTTGAGAGTCGTGGTGTTCAAAGATTTATTAGTCTTTATCATCAAATTGGTGATAACGATTATGACAAAATTCAAAATGACTGGAAAAAAGTGAAAAGTTTTACCATTACAAAATCTGGATATAATGCTTATTTTGGAATGTCTTCCGCTGCTCTTTCTCAAGATAGTGAGTTTGATGTTGCAGAATCTGCTACTAAGTCTCAAATCAAATCTGCATTTGTTAAATCTTTGAAGACCAAAAAACTAAATAAAAAAGTTCTTGGTGAATTCATTTCTTTAGTTGCATGAAACAAAAATTTCCACTTGAACATCTAGTCAAATATGACACTAAAGAAGTGTTAGTAATTTGTGATAGTGCAATTACTGCTATGGGTATTCCTGCTATTGTAAAAAAATACTATCCAGGATATACGGGCAAAATTGTGAGTAGAGATTACTTTGAAAAATTTAAGAGCCAGTTGGCGAACTGACCACTGAGAACCTTTCAGAACCAATTTTACCCTTATAATTATTGAGTTGAACAAACACATCGTTATGACACTTTCTTCTGATTACATCCGCACCTCTCTTCAAAATCTTTATGGCAACAACATCACCAGTGCCGATGTTCGTGCTTGGTGTAGTATGAATGATACTAATTACCAAACTGTTACTAATAAAATTTATCAATATAAAACTGGTCATGGTAAATGGAATCTTGAAGTGACTCAACAAAAAGTGGAAGAAATCGAACGTACTTATCAAGCACCCGCAGTGGTTCCTCCTGTAGAGCAAAATCTCATTCCTGATAAAGATGATACCTTCGTCAAGTTTGGTAATTTTAACGATATTAAACGCATTATTCAGTCCAATCTCTTTTATCCTACGTTCATTACGGGTCTTTCGGGTAATGGTAAAACGTTCAGTGTTGAGCAAGCGTGTGCTCAACTTAAGCGTGAATTGATTCGTGTAAACATTACAATTGAAACTGATGAAGACGACCTTATCGGTGGATTCCGCCTTGTTGATGGAAATACCGCTTGGCATAACGGTCCCGTTATTGAGGCACTGGAACGAGGAGCAATCCTTCTCCTTGATGAAATCGACCTTGCATCTAACAAAATCCTGTGTCTTCAATCCATCCTTGAAGGCAAAGGTGTTTTCCTGAAAAAGATTGGTCGCTGGGTAAAACCCGCTGCTGGGTTTAACGTGATTGCCACCGCAAACACCAAGGGTAAAGGTTCTGATGATGGACGTTTCATCGGCACCAACGTGCTCAACGAAGCATTCCTGGAGCGTTTCCCTGTGACCTTCGAGCAGTCCTATCCCGCCCCAGC
>B570J29032_109957787_pt1 | contig 10602 bp, 8 predicted proteins | sample LakMenEpi16Nov12_FD_29032 | JGI IMG/M metagenome (IMG submission 29032)
CCTGCCGATCCCACCGGCCTCCAAGACCGAGGCCACAGCCACACGCGGCACCAAGGTGGACCACATCATGGAACCCGACCGGGCCACGATCGTGGAGGAGATCATTCCGAAGAGCCTGAAGATCCAGTTCTACAAGGCCCTCTTGGACAGCTTCGCCGCTGAGCACGGTGCCCGCATGACCGCCATGCACAAGGCCACCGACAACGCCGATGCCCTGCTGAAGGACCTGAAGCTGACCTACAACAAGGCGCGCCAGGCCTCCATCACCAACGAGATCCTGGAGATCGTAGGCGGTGCCGAGGCGCTGAAGGGTTGATCGTCCGCTCACGCCTTCCGAGCCCATTTCCCTTTCCGCATTTCATCGTATGGCCATGTTCCGGATACCGGAGCACACTGTGGCGTTACTTTCGTCGGGAACCATTCGACCATGCGCTTACTGATCCGTTTCCTATTCTGGACCGCCATCGTGCTCGGAGCGTTCATCGCCCTGGCGTACCTCACCGGCAATGGCCACATACCCCGAGGGGTGCGCTACACCTACCTCATCGGCCGCACCAGCCCCGAGATCGACGACCGCGATTTCTTCCCCTACGCCACCATCGCGGCCACCGACCCGCAGCCCTGGCCCATTGGTGCACGCTTTGGCAAACTGGCCTTGTTGCCCGAACAAGAGGCGGAACTGAAGGCCCTGCACAGCGTGGGCTTCGCGGTGTGGCAGAACGACAGCCTGATCCTGGAACAGTACTGGAACGGCTGGGACGCCGATAGCGTGAGCAATAGCTTCAGCGTGGCCAAGAGCTACATCAGCGTGCTTACGGGCATTGCCATTCAAGAGGGCGTGATCAAGAACGTACAGGAACCCGTGGGCAACTACCTGCCCGAATACACCGACAACTGCCACGCCAAGATCTCGATCGAACACGTGCTGACCATGAGCACGGGACTGGACTGGAGCGAGAGCGGTGCCGACCCGTTCAGCGACAACGCCAAGGGCTACTACGGGACCAACGTGCGCGAACTGAGCCTGGAGCAACCCTGCCGCGATGAGCCCGGCACCGAGCTCGACTACATCAGTGGTGCCACGCAGATCATGGCCGAAGTGCTGGAGGCCGCCTACGGCCGTCCACTGGACGAACTGGTACGCGAAAAGATCTGGACACCCTTGGGCTGCGAGCATGACGCCTATTGGGGCAAGGACCGCGCGGATGGCGACTTCAAGGCCTTCTGCTGCCTGTACGCCACGGCCCGTGATTTCGGTCGTATCGGGCAACTGTACCTGGACAGCGGCATGTGGAAAGGCCGGCAGATCGTGCCGCGCGACTATTGGCAGGCCTCCATTACACCGGCCAAGGTGATGGACAAAGGCAAGCCCAACGAACGGTATGGCTACTTCTGGTGGCTGGCGGAGGTGGACGGCATGCCGATCCACTACTGCCGCGGATTCCACGGCGAATACGTAGTGGTGATCCCGCACGAGCGCATCGTGATGGTGCGCACGGGCATGAAGCGCGAAGAGGTGAACGATACCGGACACCCCACCGACGTGTTCAAGTGGATCGCCATTGCCCGCGAACTTGCCAAACGACCGGCCTGATCATGCGCAAGGACATTCATGAGCCCAAGGTGGAAGGCGTTGCCATGGCCGTGGTGCGTGAGACCGATGAGGAAGGCGAAGAGGCCTGGTACGTGTACGTGATCAACCAGCGGGAGGAAGCGCTGGAGAACGTACTGGTGAGCTCACGCGGTTACGGCGAGCTCGAAGGCGAAGCGCGCAAGACCAGTGAGATGCGCCATTTCCTGGACAGGCTGGAACCGCGGAGCTGGGCCAAGATCGAGCGGATCGTGGAGGATGTGTTCGGGTTGAGCAACCAGTACTGGCTCAGCTATTACGTGGGCCGAGAGATGTTCGACAAGAAGTACATCTTCCTGGCCGGAAGCATCGAGGAAGGCAACTTCACCACGGTGCCGTTGCTGGAGAAGCGCGGCGTGATGATCCAATAGAGGCGCTGGGCGCCCGGGACCGGGGTCTTGTACCGAAGGGATCCCTGCACGTATCTTCAGGCAGCCAAGCCAACACCCATGCGTGCCGACCATGTGCGCGACCTGAGCAAGGTCCTTTTCCTCGACATTGAGACCGTTCCGCAACACGCCCGGTGGAACGAACTGGATGAACGCACCGCCAAACTGTTCAGCGAAAAAACGCGCTACGAGCAGGAGCGGCAGGAGAAGACCGCCGAACAGCTGTATGGGGAGCGCGGCGGCATCCTGGCCGAGTTCGGCAAGATCATCTGCATCGGCGTGGGCAGCCTGCACAAACAGGACGCCGACTGGTCCTTGCGCGTGACCAGCTTTCACGGCGATAACGAGCGCGACGTGCTGGAACGCTTCGTGGACCTGCTGGACCGCCACTACAGCTCCGACGACCACTGGCTCTGCGGGCACAACGGCAAGGAGTTCGACTTTCCGTGGGTCGCACGGCGCTGTGTGGTGCACGGCATCCGCTTACCGAAGTTGCTGGACATTGCCGGACTGAAGCCGTGGGAAGTGGGCCACCTGGACACCATGAACCTCTGGAGCTTCGGTGATCGCAAGGCATACACATCGCTGGCATTGCTCACGCACATCCTCGGCATCCCCACGCCCAAGGACGACATCACCGGGGCCGATGTGGCCCGCGTGTACTATGAGGACGGCGACCTGGAGCGCATCGCCACCTACTGCAAGAAGGACGTGGTGGCCACCACCCAGCTGTTCCTGCGCCTCACGGGAAGGCCCTTGGTGAAGGAAGAGCGCATCACGCTGGTGTAGACCTCCTACGAGGTGGTGAAGCGCTGCCCTTCCGCGCGAAAGGCACGCAGCACAAAGCCCAGCCCGGAACTGTTCCAGATGTACAGCTTGTTGGTGGTGCGTGGATCGCGGGCGGGCGCATGGAACGTGATGTCGAAGGCGCCTTCGCGGAGCGGCACCGCACGATAGCTCACCTTGGTGCCGTCCATCTCCTCGGCGAACACCAGGTACACGCGGTCACCGGGATCCTCGGGCCAATGCAGATCGCCGGTCACCCGGATGGCCGTCATGACCGTGCCGGCCTCATGCAGGGGAAAGCGGCTCAGTTCAAGCGGGAACTCGTTGCCGCCGAAACACCAGGCCCCTGAGGCGCAGGGCACCGTATCCACGCGGTGGCCGATGTCCAGTGCGGCACCGGTCGGTGCAACATACCATGGCGTCGGTCCATCGGCGTGACGCGGTCCGTTCCGGAACAACAACACCTCGAACGGATGGCCGCCCAGCACATTCATTGCATCCACGGGCACATAGGCACCCACAAGCTGCACGGAAGGATGCTCCAGCAGCGGCGCCAGGGGTGTGCGACCCTCGTTCGGGCTGAAGTGCGCATCCCATACCAGCAGATCACCCTCACTGATCCCCGGATCGGTGGGGGTCATGTTCAACCCGCGGCAATGGAAGGCCGTGGTGCTGTCGTAGGGATCAAGCTCTGCACGGAAAGCGAGGTAGGGATGGTAGAACACCACCCGCTGGTGCTTCTCCTTTTGCTTCACCAAGGACTCCCCTACGGTGTTGAGGAAGGCCTGATAGGGGTCGGCATCCACCGGCACGGGGCGCATGGCCAGGAAGGCCATCACGGCGAACCGGAGGTACACCAGGGCCGCCACCGAGGCAGCGGTCCAACGACCGCGCGGAGTGGTCCATATGCGGGTCGTGGCCGCCCCGAGGAGGTCAAGCGCGGCCAGGACCACGAGCGGAACGATGGTGACCAGTACACGCAGCAGCCCCAACGAGCCCTTCCACCCCTTCCACCACAGCACCGAGTGGAGCACGAGCGCGGCCAATGCAGGCACCATGGCCAGGACCATCAACTGAAGCAGGCGCGGGCGCAGTTCGGGCCGCTGCCACCACAGCCAAGGCAGACACAACAGGGCCAAGGTGGCCACGACCAGGAACGGCGTGCCGAAGACCTCGGGCAGTCCATGAATGAAATGGAACGGGCCGCCGTGCCCGTAGGTGTCAGAGGCATCGTAGTACGGGTCGCGGTGGATGTACCACAGCGGATCGCCCCAGACGAAGGTGCCGATGAGCGCATAGAGCGCACTGCCGAGGGCGAGATATGGCAACCACTGCCAGCGACTGGTCCGCACGGTCCAAAGTGCCACGAAAGGCAGCACGGCGATGGCCTCCGGACGGGCATAGGGCATGAAGGAGGCGATCACCAACGCGGCGCGGGCGCGGTCGGTGGCGAAGGCCCACAGCACGGCCAGAGCCATGAGGGCGAAGAGCACTTCGGTCATGCCCGCCAGCACCATGGAGCCATAGGCCGGCGCCAGCAACAGGACCGGCGCGAAGGCCCAGCGGAAGAGGGCGCCATGAGGTCTCAGCAGCTCATCGGCCAGACGGCAGGTGAGCACGAAGCACAACGCATTGAACAGGGTGATGCCCCACGCACCCAGTTGCGCGAAGGGCATGGCCAGCAGCGTGAACAGGGGTTTGCCCCAATGATCCAGCAAGAGGATGGGATGATGCAGGGCGGCACGCGCGATCTGGTAATGCTGCACTCCATCGCCCGCCTCGATCAGGCCCGTGGACCGCAACCGAATCAGGACGGCCATCGCCCCGAGCAGGGACCACCAGGTCCATAGCAACCGCCTGTCCTGCACCTCGCGCATATTGATCCAAAGATGACGTTCTTCGCAGCAAGTAGTGCATGCCAACGGTCACGGGAACATCACTTGCCGAACAGCATACGTGGACCCAACGCATCTGGGGCGGCGGGCTCCTGCTGTGGATACTCGCCTTCCTGCTCGCTTGGTCGGCCAGCTCACACCGCTTGGAGGAGGTCCTGGACCACCAGAGCGATCAATGGGGCTACTACCACTACCTGCCGGCGCTGCTGGGCACGCACGAATGGCATCAGCTTCCCTGGACGGTGGACCTGGGGAACGGCAACCGCTTGAGCGTCTTCTCCATGGGTGTGGCCTGGATGCAGACGCCCTTCTTCCTATTGGGAGCCGCCGTCGCGTGGGTCGCCGGGCAGCCGATGGATGGCTACTCGCTGCCCTTCGTATTCGCCCAGTTCGCCGCTGCGACGTTCTACCTCTCCCTGGGTTGTGTGCTGCTGGCCCTTGCCCTGAGCCGCCTGCATGATGGCCGCATCGCTACGCTGGCGACCCTGTTGCTCTTCGGCGCCACCAACCTCTACTTCTACAGCATCTACGACACCGGGATGTCGCATGCTTACGCCTTCTGCCTGCTGGCGTCCATGGTGCACCTCACCGTGCGCATGAACGAACGGCCGAGCGGGGTCACCTTGGCGCTGCTGATGGCCGTGTGCGGGCTGCTGGTGCTCGTGCGGCAGCTCAATGCCGTGGCCCTGCTGTTCCCCCTGCTTCATGGAAGGTCCATCAGGGAAGCGATGAAGCATCGCCTTTCCTGGGTCCGGGACAATCGTACGGCTGCTTCATTGGGCGCGCTTGCGGTGATCCTCTTCTGGCTGCCCCAGCTGCTGTACTGGAAACACGTCACCGGACAATGGCTGGTGTTCACCTACGGCAAGAAGGGCGAGGGCTTCGACTGGCTGCACCCCCACCTGCTGGATGTGCTGGCCAGTCACCAGAACGGCTGGTTCATCTATACACCGCTGATGCTTGGGGTGATGGCCTTGCTGGTGTGGCATGCCTGGAGGGGGACGGCAGGCGCGCGGCTGGTCCTGGTCATCTGGGCACTGGTGTGGTACACCTACGCCAGCTGGTGGTGCTGGTGGCTCGGCGGCTCGTTCGGGCATCGCGGCTTCATTGAGTACTACGCGTTGCTGGCCATTCCCCTGGCGTGGGGGCTGCAGAGCCTCCTCCAGCGACCCCGCTGGATGCAGGAGGTGGTCTTCGTCGGGCTTGCGTTGCTGGTCTTCCTCAACGTGCGCATGAGCCGGATCTACCAATGGCCCTGGGAGGGGCCGGACTGGACCTGGGGGAAGCTGGCGGAGAACTACCTGCGTGCGCTGCTGGGCTGATCTAGCCCAAGCCGTACTTCATGATGCACCAGATGGCGCGGAAGCCGTCCTTCCAGCCGATCTTCTTACCCTCGGCGTAGGTGCGACCGTAGTAGCTGATGCCCACCTCGTAGATGCGGATGTTCTTCACCCGGGCCAGCTTGGCGGTGACCTCTGGCTCGAAACCGAAGCGCCGCTCCTTCAGGTCGAGGCCCTTGGCGATGTCGCTGCGGATCAGCTTGTAGCAGGTCTCCATGTCCGTGAGGTTCAGGTTGTTGAACGCGTTGGACAGGAAGGTGAGGAACTTGTTGCCGATGCTGTGCCAGAAGAACAGGATGCGGTGCGGGTGGTGGCCCATGAAGCGCGACCCGAACACGACATCGGCAAAACCCTCCACCACCGGGCGGAGCAGGTCGTTGTACTCACGCGGATCGTACTCCAGATCGGCGTCCTGCACGATGAGGTAATCGCCCGTGGCCTCCTGGATACCGCGGTGGATGGCCGCGCCCTTGCCCATGTTGCGGGGCTGCTCGAAGAACTTGATGCCCAGTGCGGGATTGGCGGCCATGTAGCGCTTCACCGCCTCCACCGTACCATCCTTCGAACCGTCGTTCACGATGATCACCTCCTTGGTGATCCCATGGTGCAGCACCACATCACGCACCTTGTCGAGGATGAGGTGGATGGTCCGCTCCTCGTTATAGGCGGGGATGATGATGGAAAGGTTCTTGACCATGTATATGCAGCGGCGCTGCGAATATCGGGCTTATGTGGATGTCGCCCGGCGGGACATGCTACGGACCATCACCTATTCGGCACGTAGACCCTCAATTCCGGTTGCTTTACCCACTGCTCTCGCTTTCCTGTCGCCCCCCAGATCGTCAGTTCCAGTGTGTCCCCCGGCATCAATGCTTTACTTGGGCCGAAAGCCAATGACAGTCGCTCCCAACGGGCGGTGCGCGGCCCCTCGGATGTATGCGCTGACCGGGACTCCACGTTCTGTCCTTGTCTTCTGATGGTCAGATCGAAGGAGATCCAATCATCCTTTCGGTCGGGCAGGACCTGCATATCCACAACCAACCAAGGGTCAAGGGCGGTTCGTTCATCGAACACATACAGTATGCGTCCACCGAAACGCTCCTCTCCGAACAACTTTCTATCGCCGTTCCAACCCATGTCGCCCAATGTCCCAAGCTGCACATGGGCAAGTTGTCGGTCCTCGCCCATATTCCGTACATCCCGGAACAAGCGGGTATTCGTGGCCGCTCCATCAAAACGCAATGTCCAATTCGCGCTATCCACCTTATCCGAAGCATCGAACTCCACGATGTAATGATCACTGCGCAGGATGGGCTCCCCGTTCCGCATCTGTTCGATCACCAAGTGATCCTTGCCATTTCGTTCCGCGTAATAACGCAAGGGCATGTACGACTCGAACCCGCTGAGCACCGTGTACACAGGACGCTGCTCGGATATGCCCGCCATATCCTCCCTAATGCAATTGAACATGTCGCGGACCTGACCTGAAACCCTCCATTCAATGCAATAGTCCAGGTTGAACGCTCGTGCCTGCAATTGAATAACCGATATCACGAGGACGCATGCGGCCATCTTTCCCACATAGCGCCCAAGAACGGGGTTCATTAATGCGGTGACCAGTAGAAATGCGGCCAATGGCATGATCGCGACCCCGGTCCGAGCATGTGGCCATGGCGTACCAAGGACAAAATGCTCAAAGGCCAAACCACCCGCCCAGAACACAAGCACCAAGACACCCGCCAGCAAGGGCTGAACATCCATGTACCTCCGTCGAATTACCCCAATGAACAACGTCAGGAACGGGACGACCAGCGCCATCGCCAGTGCATACTGGAACCATGGAACAGGGTTCACATAGTGAGGCAGGTGGTAGAAGACCTTAATGGCCACCGACCAAAGCGCCGTATCGAGATCCGCGCTTCCGAAATAAAGCGACCCGCCGCTGCTGAGGCGCCAACCCAGAACCGCATTCAGGGCCAGGAACGGAGAGGCTGCGGCCAGGTATGTCAGCACCACTTTTGCCTTTCGCTGAAGCGGGACATTACCCTGAGCTACCAATACTGAAAGGCTGGCGAGCATGGCCAGAAGAAAGTTCAGGAAAAGAAGGTTCGACAATGATGCGACACCCGCTGCAAGAACGGCCTGAACACCGGTCCAACCATTTGGTGAGCCGGCATACTTCCGCAAGAACACCAGCGAGAGCATCATGAAGGCCATGCCCAGACCATACCCCCGCGCCAGTGAGAACATGTCCAACATGTATGGATGGGCAGCCAACAACAAGAACATACAGAGCGATACCGGCCATGGACGAACGGCCCGTACCAACGAGAACGCCGCGCCCAAGTAAAGCGCGCCCGCCAGCACATTGGGCAAACGAAGCATCCATTCGGCCGGGCCCAATAGCCTGTCGGCCAGCCACATGCCCCAAACATTGAGCAGATGATGATTGGCCCCCATTTCATCAAATCGCTCGGGCCAAAGAACTCCCGGCCGTACATGATGGAGATACGTGTACGCCTCATCCCAGCTGAACGAGACGCTGATCGCTCGGGCCACCAGGTACAAAAGCACACCTGCGCAGACGATGAGCAATGGTGCGTCCCGGAGGCTCACGTGTAACCGGGAGATCAATGCTTGCATGTACCGCATTCCATTAGCAACATACGACTTGTATTGGAATGGCACCGGTCATGGAGCCGTATGTGCCACCACTCGATCCAGGACAGATCAGAGGACAACTTCATGCCATGCCAATTCCTTGATATGCGATCGACATGTTGCGGTCCTGGTTCTGCCTTGCGAGGAAAAGGCGACCGCCACAAGATCAGAACTGGACGTGGCCAAAAAAGGCCTCCAGCAGGTTGCGTCCATAGGGCACCCAATCCCACTGCTCGGTCACGTAGCAGCCACCATACTGAAGCATGGCGCGATAGTTCACGAAGCACACGATAAAGACCACCGGCAAGGCACCATGGAACACCGAGGGCCAGCGCCGTTGCAACGTTCCGAACATGGACCATAATGCCAATCCAAGGAACGGGGTGTACTCAACGGCCGGGCGCATACCGTAACCACACCCGAAGTGCCAGGCATGCCACGCGGCGAAGGAATAGATGAGCAGAGTGAACATGACCACGAGCAACACTGCCAGCCGCCATTGTTGCACGAACAGGAACACAACCGCCGGTATCAGCAAGAAGAACGCAGGGGCGTGCGGCAACAACCCGTTCATGGGCGAGAACAACACCAGGTCGAACAGGGGCGTTGCCAGGTTGGTGAATGACTCATCCCCATAGGAATAGACCAACCAGGAGCCATGGACGAATTGCCAGTAGATCAACTGGGGCAGTACCGCCACCAGTCCGAGCGCGGCCTGGCCAGCATACATGCGCCATGACCTGAACGGTTCGGGACGCTCGAACCAGAGCAACGCATACAAGCCAAGCACCGCCAATCCATCGATCGGACGCACCACAATGAGAAGGGCACATGCGAGCTGGAACAGTCGTAGATGGCCTTTCCGAACGTCCCGGCCCCTATCCGCATAGAGGCAGTACATGGCCAACGCTACGAGAAAGAACGAATACACATGGGAATATCCGGCTGCACGAAAGGCATAATAGAAACTATTGGTCCCGAACGCGATACAGACCAAGGTGACCAGTGCAACGCCTGCGGGGACCGGCTTCCATCTTCGCATGGCCAACAGGAACAGCAGCAGCCCTGCTGTCCAATAGAATACACCGGCCACTTCGATCGCGCGATGATGTGTGCGCGTCCACCCATCCGTGGTCCCGAACCCCTCCAACGATTCGGCGACCAGATAGAACGGAAACTGCATCAGAGCAGTGCCGCAGGTATACTTGGTGATGATGCGATCCTTGTCCGTGTCCAGATGGAACCCATTTCCGCCCTTCCATACCAAGCTATCGCTCACATTCGATGCCCGCATCCCATGGTGCAGGGTGCCTGGCAGGTAGATGTAGTACCCTGCAGCATCGGCGCGCAGGTCCGACTTCCAGTCCTCAAGGCCTATACGGTCATTGAATTCGAGGGAGGCCTTAGCAAAGAACAGAAAGAACACAACGAAAAAGAAGAGGAGACCTGTACGGGTGTTCATGCCCTGCCATTGCCTGTCCATACACCTCCAAAAGCGAACTACCCGCATGGTTCAATGCATGAAAACATGCGTGCGGCGTTGTGTAACAGGCATCTGTACGTGGTCTGTCAATTGGATACCCTGTAGGTCCTTACCCTACAGTCGCCTTCCAGGGCACTGCCATTGATCATCCAAAGGTAGAGCTTGGCCCAATCCGGCGCGGTGATCCCGGGGAAATGGCGCACCATATGCAAGGTATCCCCCCTCCATTGCTGATGGACCCTGTGCAGGTCGAGCGCTTCGTACATGATGGCGGCCCCATCCGCCCTTTTGGCATCACTTACAAGTTGAAAGACGGGGTCCTTCCCCATAGTGGTCAGGTGCAGCGTGAGCTCCACAATAAGCGGCCTGCCGCCAGCACGCGCCACAGGTAGCGTCCACAGGTCGAAAAACGAACCCG
>B570J29032_109957783_pt1 | contig 10597 bp, 8 predicted proteins | sample LakMenEpi16Nov12_FD_29032 | JGI IMG/M metagenome (IMG submission 29032)
TTTGCAGTTTGAGCTTCCAAGATCAACCGTTCTGCTCGAACGATTGGATCTGCGATGCGACCAGCAGCTACGTCACCAGGGACAACATTGACGTTAACTGGCATAGTCACTGAGATTTCTTGGCGTTGTGCCAAATCTAGATATTCGATTGTGATGTCAGCGATCTTGCATAGGCCTAGTGAGGCAATGCCTGGAACATCAAGATCGATAATGAAGCGACGGTTTTCGCCGCTATAGAGATCTCCTAACTGGACAACAAATGTCTCGCCATCTTTCCAATATGGAAGACGTTGGACGATTTCAATTGCTGGTGCACCTGACATCGCATCTGTTGGAGTAACGCGCAGAACTGCGTTCACGATTGTCTTATCCAATAAGTCATCAACTTCAGCTGCGATTGCACCGACTGCTTCATCGATGGAACCTGCAAAGCGATGTGCTCCGCCGCCGCCTTGTGCGAGCGCTTCAAGGATCGTTTCGTCGTAGCCGTTACCCAAACCAATTGTTGAGGTAGTGACTTTTTCTGTTGCAGATTTAGTGGAAACTTCCTGGAAGAACTTTGGATCCTGCTCGCCAGCATTTGCATGGCCATCAGAGATAAGAAGAAGTGTTGAACCACCAGTTGCTTGAACACGAGTCAGTTCACGAAGACCCATCAGGTATCCAGCTGAGATATCAGTTGAACCACCTGTCTGAAGATCACGAATCGCTTTGCGAAGAGATGGCATGTGGTGATCGGCCATGGTGCGAGTTGGAACAATTACAAGAGCTGAGTCGTCAAATGCCACCAAGCCAAATGCATCTTGAGGTGCCAGACGGCTTACTAACTTCAAGAGCGAGCCTTTAGCGGCATCTAACGGCTGTCCCTCCATGGATCCTGAGCGATCTAAAACGACCTGAATCGCCTGGCCTGGGCGCGTGCTCTGGGCAGGATTTGCTGGAGCTGTTAGGTCGAGCATCAGCGTGACCTTGTCGGCTGCTTCCAGAGCAACCATGTCTACATCTAGGAGTGCTTTAACGTTCATTGGGCAGTTACCTTTCGATTATGTGAGATTTTTTATCTCCTACCCCTTATGACGAGCGAGGGTGGCAAATCTCAATGGGTTTTCGAATTTATTTATGGGAGGACTAAGCCACGCTCAGAAATCGAGCCTTCAGCGGCACTGCCCCGCTGATTTGATATCGAGCTAAATCTCTTGACAGTTAAATATGAAGATATCAATAATTAAGTTGTGGGATTAAGGAAATCATCCAACAAGAATGCTTCTAAAAGCTCCGATGGCGATGAATCAGGCATTAATAGTTAAGGTCGTGTGATGTTAGAGAGATTCGGAGGGAAGATGGATGGCGTTTTGCGGCAACTGTGGCACGAAGGCTAATTCAAACAAGTTCTGTATCAAGTGTGGCTCGCAGATAGTAATTGAGCCCGAAGATAACGGTATTGGCTCAAATTTTGGGCAACTCCTTGACCTCATTGAGGATAGTTATCCATTGCTGTATTTAAAAACGCTGGTGAATATCGAATCTGGTGAGATATCGGTCAGGGCACCGAGAAGGACAAAAAAAGGAAAAAGCTATCTGATGAAATCTGGAGAACTCGCTCACCCCCTTACCGATTGTGATGAATGCCAGGGCCAAGCAACTCAAGGAGTTCTCTACTTTATAAAATGTGAATCTTGCCTGCGTTCTCCTGAAAACTATTTCTGGATTAAGTCGGGTCAAGGTGACGGGGTCTACACGGTTTTAGAAATAGTTGATTGCACAAATTCTGTAAAGGGTGATGGTGAAATAGAAACCATTGGTTTGATGGTTGTTATGGTTCCCACCGCGGAATTCACCCAGCCTATTGTTGACGAGGCCATTAAAAATGGAGAGCAGTTTCTGGGTAACAAATTTGACAGGCTACGAATTTTTGATTCACTTGAAGGATTTGCAATCACATCTATGAACATTGGTGCTCGTGGCGAGTTATACATCACTGATAGCTCAACAGGATTCGGTTCCGGCAATTCCAGCTACTCCCGTTATTTTGTCGAAGAAGAAACATACAATTTCTATGCATTTGCAGAAATTTCACCTACCGATCAAGATGCAAGATTTCAAGAAGAACGAGCAGCGGTTATGAAAAGGATGACAGAAAAATTCGGAGCGAGCAGTAAGCCAAGTAAGATTTCCATGATTCCGCGAGTCATCGTTGGGTTAAAGCAGGATTGGGTTCAGGCTAAGGGGTTTAAGGTAGGGTTAACTAGACCCGATGATGAAGGAATTTTTTGGGATTGGCTTATCGGGCATCAGGACTCCCACATTGAGTTGGAAACCGGTACGGCCGCATGGTTTAATTCAAAATTGAGTTTTGAAGATGTTGAAAAAGAACTTTCATTTTTGCTATTGGGTGCAACTCACGGGGACCAGGATTGCCTAAAGGCGCTCAAGAGCCCCAGATTTGCATCTATCTTGGAGGATTTTGAAACTGTTGCAGTTCTGTTAGCCCAGAGAGATCAGGTTCTTTTAGGGAATGAAATTTATGAGTCCGGCGATGTTAAGGGCTGGCTAAAAAAACTCAATAGTTAATTGGTCCATATACCTCTTTGCCATTCAAATCTTGTTGAAAATCGTTCGTTCGACAATTAATTTTGGAGTCTTTGGGGCTAGGAGATGTAGCCAAGCATCTACACCTTTACTTTCTTGGGAAAACTTTGCAAAATTACATTTTTGGAACTGAACACAAATTTGACATCTCTATTCTGACAAAACTTCACTAGTAAATCAGGCTGAGATCACCATTCCAACCTTCTTTCAGCAAAATTCCTACTTCCTCTGGAAACGCCAATCCCTTTAAAGCAAGGGCATTTAGAGTCTCCGAGTCCATACCCGGCTTCCAATAAAGAACTGATCGAATTAGTGATGAGTCCGAATTTACCTCTTTGTCCAATTTTGCTCGACCAAACTTAAACTCATCAATCATGCGGAAGCAGACAAGCAAATTTCCAAACATGTCGCTGCTTGCTAAAAGGTCTCTCGAGTTTTCTCCTCGACCCTGAGGTGTATTCAAATACATACTCGCAATAGCTGTGAGATTCTTCAGAACATCTGGCGCATCATCATCTATCAATCCCGTTAAATCTTCTTCTGACCAATCATTAAACACATCTGCCCATGCAAACCAGCTCTTACCGACAAGCGGCCCGCATACCCCAAAATCTTCCCCATCTCCCCCACCGCTTGTTGGAAATTCACAGTAGGAGCTCGCGATACCATCCCCACCGTAACGGCATAGAGAATCTAAAACATATAAATCTGAATTCGCATTAATCATCAACGCGAGACCAATCCAGTATGAACCACCAATAGGGATTATTGCATCGGCGACAAAGTGCAAAATACGCTTCGATAGTGCGGGAGATACGGCGATGCTTGACATATAGTTATTTGAAGTCGCATTCCATCCAATCATGCTTTTAAGAATATTTCTAGGCACATAAGGCGATAAGAGAAATCCCCAAAGGTTCATTTCATTTGTCCATCCAAAACAATATTCAAGCAGTTCAGCATTTCCAAAAGCACCAGAACTTTGATAGGAAAGTGAAAGTTCGTCAAAAATCATTTGGAAAGTTTCACCCGATGTATCGCTAGGCCGGAATTCAGAATCGAACAATTTCCATTTCCACTCAGATACGAAATCATCATCGAAAGCACCCTGTATCTCATCTTCATCGTAATCTGTGAGGATCTGCTCAAGTTCAGCTTTCATCTCAGCCAGATAAGACTGGACTTTAAGATGGTTCTCCTCAGCTTGCTTAGTATCAAAATTCTGGAATATCTCTCTCAAATTCGCAGCAAGGCCAGAACCGCGAGATTCGGCATCAATAAGTGTTTCAAGTAAATTGAAGTTAGGCTCATCAAATAACTGGTCTGGAGTATTTGGATTTTCCAATACACCCGTACGTACTATTTTACTTTTATCTTCAATTAGAAACTTTAGTATCTCGATTGGTGTTCTGGAATTGCCAGCTACAGCCCTTCTTACATACTCATCTTTGTCAGTAGACAACTCAATCAACAGTTCAACAGGCGTATCTGGGCTATTCGCCTTGTCCAAATTCGCATCACTCATGGAAATATCTTACAGACGCGTCCGGTGAGATAAAAGGTCTCCAAATCCCATTCTCAGTAGAAGCGTTCGGAGATCAAGGTTTTGGTCGATTACTCACACCATTCAGAGCCGAATTAGTGATGTGACTTTGTTTTGCTATTCTTAACCATATCTACAATAGAGAAACTTGGGTCCTTTACCATCTCCGCTTTATTGCTTGCGGTTTATTTACCAATTTTTATTGGTATCTCATCCGCAACGGCAGAGTCTCTCGGTGAATTGAGGAAATGTAGTCACGATCAATACCTTAACGAAGTAGTTGCCCAAGGAAGTAATGGATTATGGTTTCAATGTTCAGGATCTAGTTACTAGTTAGGTACTCCTTTGGGTCGAGGCCCCTATCTCGCATCAGAATTTCAACTCGACTACGCAGATTGCCCATCACGGCAGGATTTGTGACTAAGCCGTATGGGAAATCTTCTGGTTCACCTACCAAGAGCTCGCTCTGCGTGTACTCATCAGTTACAAGGTCCTGCTCAATCAAGGAAATAATTCCCTCAATTACATCTTCAGGTGTAGATGGATTGCACGATAATCGCCACAGAACGGGATGAGGGAAATCATTTAGCCCATCGGAATCTTCGGATTCTTCTTTGAAAATATCTCTCAACAATTCTGTCGGAGCATGTTCATTTGAGGCCACAGAAGAGCGTGGTGATCTTGAATCCTGCCAATAAAACCCGCCAACTCCTGTGGAGAGCAATTGCCTGTCCCATGCCAAGGAGCGAATCAGTTCTGGGTTCTTGCTCCAACCGCCCGCAAGGCAACGAGCGCCTACGACAGCATCACATTCGTCGTAGAGGCTTTCGGGGATTGCGGGAAGTGAGGCAAACATTTCAATTATCTCAGTAATATTTGTTACTTGGGAGTCAAGAAAGAATTCCCAAAACTCCCTGGTAGGCGCAGGTGCTTCAATAAACCCAAGAATGTAAAGATAAAAAAGAGCTTCGAGTGATTCGAGGTCAACAACAGTCCGTACCTTGCCATCGTCAAAAATTGCTTCTGTAAAAAACTTTTCAGTTTCATCATCATAGAGTTCCTCATTGATTTCAAAACCGGAGATTGCTCTGAAGACTTGGAACTCTTTACTGGCGTTCTTGTGATTGTGAATTGCTTCAGGGATTACTGGGTTCAGCGATGATTGATTGAGTCCAATTTCATCAAGAATCTCAGTCAGGGTTGATGGATTAAAGACAGCTGCAAATTTGATGAGTGGATCACCCTGAACATCTAAGGAAGATGCGACAGTGAGGGGATTACAGAAAGTTGAGAATCGCACTGCACGCGAATCGTGGCTCCTGAGATTCTCTAATTTTAATGAGTCCCCAGTAGAAGCCGCCTCGAAGATGCAAGCCAGCAGCGCAAAACTAGTGCCAGCATCCTGAGCTTTTCGAAGACGATCTTGCTTTGCCATTCCGTCACAATACTGCTCGGATTCGATATCTGATACTCACTTGCCGATTTGATTGCAGATTAAAGTAACTGGCTGCTGACCAGGAAGATGAGTGCCTTAGATTGCTCAGGGGTTGCTGGATGCATCATGAGAAGTTTTAACAAATGTTGACTTATTGAGAAACCACCCAAGAATGGATGGTTGATAGTCTCAATCAGATGTAGAACGATTTCATGCTTGATTTGATCAGAAAGATTCTCAAAACTAGAGGTCTTCAAGTTCTCCTTCATTTTTAAGTAATCAGGTTCAACATCAGTAATGATGAACTGGGTTTCCATATCCCCAATAGAGCCCAACTCGTTGAAAATATCCCCAAAAGCTTCTGCTGTAATCGGTTCCAAATGGCCAATACTTGCACCGTGCTCGAGTGCACCAGTTTTATCAATGGCCGCATCCCATGATCCCCATTCTTCTTCTAACCTTTCAGCAATATGTTCGGAATTTAAATACTCATGCCGAATGACCCAATCAACGAAATATCCTGGGCTTAATACATACTCCGCTGCCGTTTCTTCAAAGCCAAAATCTTCTGGGCCAAAATGATCACCGTCATCTGTGTCTTGAATGTAATAAAAGGTGATCAACTTATGTATTGCTAACTCTTGCCACAAAATAGCCGTTAGTTCCACACAAATATTGAAAACAAATTCAGCAGAATCCTTCACGTCGACTGTCTTGTTCTTAAAAATTGCCGAATAATCAAGGCTTGAATCTAGCACTGCACTATATGCCTGCCAGAGATCCCTCCACTCCCATCGATCTTGAGCATTGATGAAAAGCCTGGCAAGAGTCTCTTGAAGTAATTCAGAGGGAGTAGAATGTTCTTTGAGCAAATCACCAAGTTTGTAAAGCAGTGATCGTCTAACAGAAGTTCCAGATTCAGAAGATTCGATTTCGCCTAGTAATAAAATTATCTGTTCTTCTAAAGTATTACTCATTTTCTTCATCCTCCTGACCCACAAAATTTTTATTTATAAGTTTCTGGAGTTCACCAAGAGCAATCTCAACAATCTCAATACCTTCTTCGGTGATCGCGCACTGGCCTGCTCGAAAGGCAATTGAATACTGCGCGCCAAGAAACGTGTCAAAGGAAACTTCAGAAGATCTTGCCAAATCATGGTCAACTGCTTGTTTCCAAAGGTCAGACACGAGTTTAGTAAGGTTAGAGATAGCAGCATCGTCTTTCATGTCCTACATCTCCTTAATGAGGCCTAGATTTGAGAGCCGAAGGCTTTTTGTAGCTTGGTGCGGATTTGGCCAATCTTGGTTGCAACTACTTGGGCGTTGGCAAAATCCAACTGGATGGCGATCTCGGCGGTTGAATGACCAGCTGTATGTAGGACCAAAATCTGCTGATCTGTAGGTGAAAGGGATTCGAGGATTTCACGAGCGAACTCCACGTTGACCAACAGTGAAGACATAGATGGTTGACCTCTATCGGCAACTAACTCCGCGATTTCATCATTTGTGTGTCCAATAAATGTTTTTCCAAGGTTTCTGTGGCGGGCGTCGATGTGACGATTTCTATCGATGTAGAGATTTGTGATGACGGCTTTTAGCCAACCTTCAAGGTTGTCGGGCATCGTCTCAAGCATTAGTAGTTTTTCAATCGCCTGGGCAGCAAAATCTTCGTGACCAAGGGTGGAATGACCATTTTTGCCAGAGATGTTCAGGGCCACTTTCCATGCGTATTTTGCTTCTTCATCAGTTAACTTCATGTCGGCCCCCTCTCTGTAGTCAGTATTTTACTCCCCCACACTGACAAATTCGCCCGTGAACTCTTAGACTTTCCCAATGGAACCACTGTTGCCCTCGGACCCAAAGAAATTGGGTGTCTGGACTATAACGGGCCGCTTAGGTGAAGGTGGCTTTGGCGCCGTCTATATGGCGCATAACAAAGAACGAAGAACTGCGGCAATAAAAGTCATCAACAGATCTGCAATGAAAGACGAAAAAATTGAAGCAAGATTTAAACAAGAGATTCAAGCTTTAAGTTTGATCACAACCCCGTATGTAGCAAGGCTCTACGACTATGACTACGAAGCCAAGAATCCTTGGTATGCGGCTGAATATGTATCAGATATGTCGCTTAGAGAAGTCATTCAAACAACCGGCAGTTTTACTGGTGGGAATTGGTGGAACTTAGCTCAGCATCTGCTTATGGCCTTAGAAGCAATTCATGACAAGGGTGTTATTCACCGAGATTTAAAGCCAGATAACATCATGATCGTCAAAAGCGAACCAAAGTTAATTGACTTTGGACTTGCAAAACCCACGGCAAATTTTGGGGGTGGAGCTGCAGGTACTTCTCACACATACCTTGCGGGTACGCCGAATTACATGTCGCCAGAACAATGGGGTGGGCTTCGAGATGTGGATGAGAAAACCGACATCTGGGCAATCGGAATAACGCTCATTGATGCTGCCGGTGGGCGCGCATGGGGCGATATGAATCAAGGACAAATAAGGGAAGCCCTACGCAATGGAAAGCTTCCTGACTTGTCTAAGTTAGATGTAGCCCAACGTGCCCTTGTGAAGGACATGGTGATTTTTAATCCAGATGACCGCTTATCCGCTCAAGCATTAAGAAAAGGCCTCTCGGAGTATTTCAATACCCGTCCCGCCCCAGCGGAAGTAAAGGTTGAAGCAAAGCCGATTGTAAATCCCAAAAACATTAAGGTTGAAGGAAACCGCGTGGTTGTTGAACCACAGGAAAAACCAATGCCTCGAGAAGCAAAGGTGACTCCAAATCCTTACGTAACTAGTGATGGTGTTCCGATTTTTATTGGTATGCGGGTTAGATACATAAGAACAGACGAACTTGGAAGAGTTACAAAACTAGACAAGAACGACACAAAATATGTTTTTGTTCAGATAGACGGGGAAAATGAGTCAAAGATTAAGTCAACAAATCAGCTCGCCTCGGCTGCAGGAATTCGCAAAAAACTCAACGGCTCGCAGCAGTCATTTGTGAAAAAGTATTGGAAAGATGTGTTGATCTTTTGGCTTCTTACCCCTATCGGCTGGTTGATTTACAAATATCTTACTGACAAAGATTTTATGACAAGGTTTTCATCAGCAAATTCACCCCGAACCATCAAGTTTTGGAAAATTGGGTATTTGGTCACACACGGCATCACTTTTGGAATATTAGGACCAGTAGTGGGAATTCCTCTTGCCCTTAAGGTGAAGAGAGTTCCCGTAACGATATTCGCAATCGCCAATCTGGTTGCTGTTTGGATTTTCTTCGCCGGAGTCGCAGATACGCCAAATGGTGGAACCCTTCCAACATTTCCAACCATGGCGATTTTGATTAATTACTTAGGCGGCTTCTTCCTGCCTCTATTCCTGCGTACAGGTAAATCTACGCAGGCCAAACGCCCGGATTCGCCCGCAGAATAGCTAAGAGATATTTCTCGTCTTCTTCCATAAATTTCAAATTGGATCCCAATAGCTCATTAATCAGCTTTGTTGACTCGGCTTTTTGTCCCCGAATTCTCAAACCATCTGCAATCACAAGCCACTGAAATGGTGAATAGTTTGCTTTCGGAGCAAAGTCTTCAATTTTCTTTTGAATGCGTTCGCTGCCAGCAAAGTATCGCTGAAATCCCCATGAGTCGCTCAACAGAACATTTCTGTCATAGCTGATTTCTGAGTTCTTTTCAGACAAATAGTCCAAATCGTTTCCCATTCTTGACATCACTGTTCCATCTTCTGTACCAGAAATTTGAGCAGAAAAATCTGAAGCACAGTCATACTGGCAATCCTTGATGGTTTCATTTAAAGCTTCAGCGAAATACTCTCCATAGATTCCTATGGCCCTGGGTGTAAATGGGTAGAACTGGGCTTCACCCATATATGCAATAACTTGATACTTACCCGGATTTAGTGCGAGATCAACATGAAAAAATTCTGAGTTAGCAGTTGCTTGCTGATCTGAAATAAATAAAAAGCCATAGCCAGTGGGGCCAGCCGAGGAGATATGTTCTTTGACTTCAATAGTCCCAAGCAAAATTGGCGCTAGAGGCATGGAATCGAATCGCAATTTTCCATACTTGTATTTAATTGTCGAGTGAATAGCGCTATCCAAGATAACAAATGCTCCATCTGCCACATATGCAGAGTCACTAGGCGCAACATTGGAGTGCAGTGCCCACACTAAGTAATCTCCATCGCCATCACCCGTCATACACGACACGACGTTTTCTCGGGGAAAGTGCACACACTGACTGGGCAATTCACATTCGATGCAAGGTGGATAAATTTCGTTTGAAATACTCATCAAGCCGGTTTCACAGTTAAACCATGCGTGGTCTGTGACTTGAACTGGAGCAAAGGCAACTTCAGATCTTTGTATGTCAATGGCATTGGTCTGAAGCCACTGGTAGGCGGCGTCCTCTTGTTCCTGATCCATGGCTAGAAATTAGCCTATTTGGCTGACCAAATAAATGACTGATTTAACCTTTAAATTGTCAGTAGCAGGATTTATGCTTTTACCAATTCGCCCAAGTGGGCCTAAGACAAGGAGATGGCCTGATGGGTCTATTTGATAAGAAAAACAGTTCTAACGCCATACACGGCAAAGTTGCGACATTACTTGCTGAAGCATTGCCTGATGTCAGTTTTGTTGACGAGGGTCCAGGCGCATGGGGGGCACGTAACGAGTCCGTCCTCGTAAAGGTTGTCGTCGATACAGAGAGTTTTCCTGACCAGCCATATGTAGATGTCATTGCTTTTGTTCTAATCAATGTGAAAGATGACATCAAGATCTACAAGTATTTAATGACCGAGAAGTCCTACATCTTCAACAAGTGGGAAGTTGAGCCAGGCGAAGATGCAGGTACTGTGAATCTTTATCTTGTAGCTCGAGTTCTGATTGAAGATCTTGATGCTTCCGAATTGAACTTTGCAATTATGTCAACAGCGATGATTGCTGATGGAATTGATGAAGAAATTCAAAAGCAGTTCGGCGGAAAGCGCTGCGTAGAATA
>B570J29032_109957781_pt1 | contig 10589 bp, 11 predicted proteins | sample LakMenEpi16Nov12_FD_29032 | JGI IMG/M metagenome (IMG submission 29032)
CTTGCTGTGCCATGATGCACACCATCGCTATAAAGTTCTACAGGATGTGGTGCTCGCCACGTGCTACCAAGCGATACGCTTATATTTGTATGATAGTCTATTTGATAGCCCACAGCTATATTGCTCGCTATACCTTTCCAAGTATAGTTTTTAATAGTATCGCTTTTTTTAGTTTTACTTATTTGCAGAAAACTAATATCGCCTCTCAATGCTCCTTGAAGCGTCCATTTGTTTTTTGTATACTTATGAAAACTATAGATACCGATATTTTTCATATTATATTCTGGTATAAAATAAGTACCACCATAAAAATTGTTTTGATACATTCCATTTAGTCCTAGAATGCTTTTATAGTTTGCTTTTTTATTTTTGGCACTCCAGTCTATATCTGCACTATGAGTATACAAGTAAAATTCTGCAGCAGGTTTCTTGGTGCTTCTGCCAAGTATCTTATCAAATTCTTGTCTTTTGTTAAATTGAAATCCATATCGAATATTCATTTTGTTGTTTTCATCGAGCACAAAAGTAAAATCTAGATTGGCAGTATGGTGTTCTATGTTTTGGCGAGGAGTATTTATTTTATATCTAAAACCATCTTTATCTAATGGCTCACTAGCATTATAAGCAATGAGCAAATCACTTAGGTTGCCAATATGAGAGCCTGCAAAGATTCCGAGTCTTAGATTGTAAAATTTATAAGAAAGATTTAATTTCCATTTATTTCTAAAATAACTTGTGAAAAAGGAAAAGTCATTTTCATTGAATCCAGTATTTTTTAAATAATAATTTGGCGTGCGCGTGTTTCCAGCTCTTATGTTATTGCTTTGTATTCTCCAGCTCCAATTAGGAGTTTTTTTAAACTGACCTTCCAGCATCATATTGAGGCCTCCTCTCCAGTTCACTGTAGAAATATTAGTAGCAATAGCGCCATTCAATCCAGGAGCATTTCTAAGTGTTTTTGGTTTGATAATAATCAAGCCACCAACGGCATCATGGCTATATATCAAAGCACTTGCACCTTTTTCTACTTGTATTTCACCAGCAGTATTGATATCTATTTCTGGTGCGTGTTCAGTGCCCCATTGTTGTCCTTCTTGTCGCACTCCATCATTTATAGTCACTACACGTATGCTATGCATTCCCGTTATTATAGGCTTAGAAATACCTACACCTGTATTGAGTGTGTTTACACCAGGTATTTCTTTTAGTAAAGCACCAAGATTATTTCCTCCGTTTTTATCTATACTTTGCTGAGTAATAGTATTGTTGCTATTGATGAGTTTATCTTCTTTTCGTTTTTCTTTTATTTCTATAGCATCTAGTTCGTGGTTTTTGTGTTTGATAAATAAATCTATATGTTCGTTTTTATATAAATTTAATTTTACCGTATCTGTTTCACAATCTAAATGAGAAATGTATAAAGTATAAAAGCCAGCACAAATATCATTCAACTGAAAAAAGCCATTTTCGTCTGTATTAATTGCCTTATTCAGTTCTTTTATATAGATTGTTGCATATTCAATTGCTTGTTGGTTGTCTTTGTCTAAAATATCACCTTCTATATGCAGATGACAAGGTTCATTGGTTTGAGCATATAGGTCAGCAAACACAAAAAGCAATAAGATGTAAATATATCTATGCAACATAGTTGCAAAGATAGTCATAAATTATTATTTGCAACTATGTTGCATTACAAAAAAATTATTTATATTTGCAGTATGGCTACTAATACTATTTCTATTTTAGAAGAACATGGAATTCGCTCTACACCTTGTAGAAAGGATATGATGAATTATTTTGCTAAATACAAACATGCTGTTTCATTTCCTGAACTAGAAAAAGCATTAAGCAAACATGATAGAACGAGCGTATATAGAAATATAGTCTTTTTTGAAGAACAAGGGTTTATACATAAACTAAATGATGCATCTGGAATAGTAAAATATGCTTTATGCAAAGAATCTTGTTTTGGTCATAAACACGAAGACAATCACATACACTTTACTTGTTTTAGATGCGACCATACGTTTTGCTTGAATGACAAACATACACCAAAAATAAAAGTGCCTAAAAAATTTAATTTAGAAAGCTACACAATTGTAGCTAAAGGAATTTGTGATGCTTGTAAATAAATACTAATAAATTATGAAAAAAATCAATTATCTATTTTTATCTAGCCTTTTGGTTTTGCTATTAGTTATAACCTATTCGTGCAATAAGACAGTACCAAACACAAACATAAACATCGTTTCGCCTATAAGTGGTTATATCTACGAGCATGGAGATACGGTTTTTATAAACGGCACTTTAACATCTGATTTAAAAATGTATGGATATAAGCTTACGATAAAAAATACCAGTAATAGTGACCAAATTGTATTTACAAAGCAAATCAATAGCGAATCAAACGAGTATATTTTTAATGAATATTGGATAAATGATGTAAGCAATAATAGTACGATGAAACTAGAGCTAGACAACTTTAATAAAAAAGGCAATTCGGTTGGCACTTTTTTTATTACGTTTAATTGTAATAAATAAATTTAATATACTTCTTCATATAGACTGATACGTTTATAGTTGCCATGCAATATGTCGTGCAGTACTAGGTGATACTGAGGAAAGCTCGGCAGGTTATTATGTCTTCCTTTTTCTATTTTTATCAAATTGGTTTTTTTGCGATTGATCAGTGCTAATTTTTTTGCATGCTTAAAAGGAATCAATCTATCTTTTGCACCATGAAGTATATAGATGGGTACTTGCACTTGAGCAATATATTTATCAGTACGAATTTGATATTTCAAAATCCATTTGTGTGGAAAAATAGGCGCATATCTATAAGCTATGTATCTAAAACTCAAATATGGAGAATCTAAAATCAGCATTTTAGCATTTGTTTTGCTAGCAGTATAGGTAGCAAATCCAGAGCCAATAGACCTTCCATAAATCACGATGTTTTTTTCATTATAGTGTTTTTTTAAATATCTATAACCCAGTAGTGCGTCTTTGTACATGAGTCGTTCATTTCGTTTGCCTTTACTTTTACCAAAACCTCGATAGTCCATCACAAAAAAATCATAGCCTTTACTAATAAAATCTTTAGCAAATTTGCTCCAGCCTTTTACACTTCTGGTATTGCCTTTAAAATAATAAATCACGCCTTTGGAGTTGGGTACTTTAAAATGTATACCATTCAAGACAGCTCCATTACCAGCATCAATATTTATTTCATCAAAAGGATAACTAAACTCGTATACAAAATTTTCGGGTAGTATCTCTGGGTGAAATATAAAATACTCTTGTATCAAATAGAGAATGACACAAAGCAAAATGTATATGGCTACAATACATGCTATAATGAGCAAAATAGATTTCACAAAAAGAGTTTAGTAAAAACTAAAGTTAAGAAAAAGTAATTAATTATTATATTTTATATCTCTATATCTATATAGCTCGGACAATGATCGGAGTGCATCGCTGATTGAAAAATCTTTGCATTGTTTAGTTTAGATTTTAGATTTTCAGTCACTGCTATATAATCTATCCGCCAGCCTTTGTTATTGCCTCTTGCGCCAGCTCTATAGCTCCACCAAGTATATTCATGTGGATTTTGATTAAATGCTCTAAAAGAATCTACATAACCTGCTGCAAAGAACTTATCCATCCATGCTCGTTCTTCAGGCAAAAAACCAGATGAATCTTTATTTCCTTTAGGGTCATGTATATCTATTTCTTTATGACAAATATTATAGTCGCCACACAAGATGAGTTTGGGTCTTGTTTTTTTGAGTTCTTCTAAGTATTCATACATTTCCTCTAAAAAAATCATTTTAAATCCTTGTCTTTCTTCTCCACTTGAGCCACTCGGATAATAAATACTAGCAATAGATATATCGCCATAGTCGATTCGTATCATTCGTCCTTCAAAATCATGTGAGTTGATTCCATTGCCATATACTACATTGTCTGGTGCTGCTTTGCAGATGATTCCTACACCACTATATCCTTTTTTTGTAGCACTATACCAGTAGTGTTTATATCCCAATGCTTCAAAAGCCCCTACTTCTATTTGCTCTGCTTGAGCTTTGGTCTCTTGAAAACAATATACATCAAAGTCCGTTTCTTGTATCCAATGTGTCAGCCCTTTGCTCATAGCAGCTCTTATTCCATTGAGATTGTAAGTACAAATTTTCATCTATTTATTCATTTAATTTGATATACAATATTACTAAATAAAAAAAACTTTATAGCTTTGAAACATGAATTATCAAAATACACTTTCATTCGCAAAAGAACTTGACACGCAAGACACACTAGCAAAATATAGAAATGAATTTTTCATACCAAAAAATAAAGAAGGAAAAGAGCTGATTTATTTTTGTGGAAATTCATTAGGTCTTCAACCAAAACGTGTAAAAGAAAAGATAGATCAAGAATTGCTCGATTGGGCTTCACTCGGAGTAGAAGCGCATTTTCATGGTAAAAACCCTTGGTTTTCTTATCATCATTTTTTGACTAAAGAATCTGCAAACCTAGTAGGCGCAAAAGAAAGCGAAGTGGTGGTAATGAATTCACTTAGCGTCAATTTAAATTTGTTGATGATTAGTTTTTATAGACCAAGCGCAAAGCGAAATAAAATATTGATAGAAGGTGGAGCTTTCCCAAGTGACTACTATGCTGTAGAACAACAAATAAAACTACATGGATATAATCCTGAACATAGCTTGGTAGAAATGCTTCCAAGAGAAGGAGAATATACGCTCAGAACCGAAGATATTCTAGCTAAAATAAAAGAACTTGAAGATGAATTAGCATTAGTGATGTTTGGGGGAGTCAATTATTTTACTGGACAGTTTTTTGATTTAGAAGCAATAACTAAAGCGGGACATAGTGTGGGAGCACAAGTAGGATTTGATTTGGCTCATACAGCAGGCAATATACCTTTGAAACTACACGAATGGAATGTAGATTTTGCTACTTGGTGTAGTTATAAATATTTGAATAGCGGACCAGGTGGAACTAGTGGTGTATTTGTTCATGAGCGACATGGCAATAATCCCAATCTTCCTAGATTAGCTGGTTGGTGGGGCAATGATGAGAAAACAAGATTTAAAATGCAAAAAGGATTTGTGCCACAAGTAGGTGCTGGTGGATGGCAGATGAGCAATGCACAAATTTTTCCTATGGCTATACACAAAGCATCTATTGAATTGTTTGATGAAGCAGGTATAGAAAATCTTCGTAAAAAAAGTTTGCTACTTACAGGTTTTCTTGAATACCTAATAGAAGAAGCCAATAAAGAAAATGATTTAGGGTTTAAAATTATTACTCCAAAAAATGAGACAGAGCGAGGCTGTCAGCTTTCTTTGATGACGGGCACGAATGGTAAACAACTGTTTGAAAAACTTACTACAAACGATGTTATAGCAGATTGGCGTGAGCCTAATGAAGCATTTGGTATGGGAGGAGTGATACGTGTAGCACCTACCCCAATGTACAATACATTTGAAGAAGTATATCGTTTTGTACAGATATTGAAAAGTTAAAATAAACTCTGTTGCTTAGGAGTGTTATTTATAAAGGGTTTTATAATATTTTCGTTTTTTTCGTCTAGCTTTTTTATTGAAAGCAACTCTTTATTGATTTTGTGTGCATTCATTTTTTCTGTACCATAGATTTTCATGAGGTCAGTAATATCATTTTTATTTAGGTCTTTTTGTAGCCAATTTTTTGCATCTTCTGCATCAAATAAAAGAGGCATACGTTTTTTTTTATTATGTATTTCGCTCATGAGTTCATTGGCTTCTGTAGTAATAATTGAAGCTGTAGAATAGACTTCACCTGTTTCTGTATTTACCCAATCATTATAAATGCCTCCCATCAAGAACTGCTCCTGCTCTTTAGGAAAAATATAGTATGGTGTTTTTTCTTTACCGATGTGTTGGTATTCAAAAAATCCATCCATACATATGATGCAACGTTTATCATATATAGAATCTTTAAAAGAAATTTTTTCAAAAATAGTTTCTGATTTTGCATTGATGGTTTGAGTTTTAAATTCTTGTGCCTTTTGCCAGTTGGAGATAAAAGAGGGAATCAATCCCCAATGAGAATAAGATATAGCATTTGACTTTTCTTGTTTGATAGTATAGACTTTAGGAAAGCTATATGCAGAAAAATGAAATCTAGCAGGGAGTAATTCATCTAAGCTTTCTATAGCCAAGATAGCTTTATAGTCTTCAGAAACTTTTTTGGCAGAGGCACCAGCACTACACATGAGTCCTATTTTTGATTGAGTAAAAGTTTTTCTGCTTGCTCTTTATATTTAGCAGATTTTTTCAAGTCTTCTAATACAGCCTTAGCTTCGGTATTATTATTTTGTTGCAAAAGTATTTGTGCTTTTTGCCATTTAGCATCATCAGTATATTTATTATTACTTTTGATCACTTTATTAAAATACCCTAGCGCTTTAGTGTTTTTATTTGCACTTACATTTGCCAATCCGTTATAGTAATTTGCTTCTAAATTGTTTGGGTTTTTTTGTAGTACTTTATCAAAAGATTTGATAGCCTTATCGTATTCTTGATTACTATATTCATCCAATCCTTGTTTGAATTCTACTGGGTCACTCACTGCTTTTTCTTTAACTGTTTCTAGTTTATTATTTTCTTCAGAAGCTACCACATCAGTTATAAATCCTTGATTCAGTTCTACATTTACTGTTTTTACATTAGAAGCATTTATTTTTTTTGCTTGGTCTTTGTAGTTTGGTTTAGAAAACTCTATTTCTGTATTTGCATCATCTACGGCTATTTCATAATATCCATTTTGAGAAGAAAGAGTGGTAGTATTTCCTGCTATTACATTTACACCAGATATAGGAGTTTTAGTTTTGCTATCTACAATTTGCCCTTTGATCGTTTTTCTATTTGCGGTTTCATTATTTTTATTCACTGCAGTAGGGAGTGTCCACGTGTAGGTGCTATTTTGATTAGTAGAGATAGCATCACTCGCTGTGCCATTTGATTCTATAGATTTTTCATCTGTATTATTTAAAGTGCCAATCGGATTATTGTTTACATTTAATTCTGAATTAGTTGTAGTTGGTGAAATTGTAGGAGCTTCATCTTTTGTTATTGTCACTACTTCATTAGATAAGATTATTTCTTTATTTTCTTCTTTAGGAGCTTCGGCTTCTATTTTATTTTGTGCTATTTTAGATTTGTTTTTTATGAGTGTATTGGCCAATAAATATGTGCCAGCAATAATCACAATACTTGCAGCTATACTCATTATTGCTTTGGTAGATAAAGCAGGTAGCTTTATGCCAGCACCTGATTTAGGTATAATATAACCAGATTTTACACATATAGAATTATTGATAGTAGCGACAGCATTCGTTATCAATAGAGGATTGCTAGATAGTTTTAATCCCTCAATAGCATCTTGCAAAAACTCATCTTCTTTCATAGTGCTATCTATCAGTGCTTTTTCAGCTTCTGATGCAGTGCCATGAATATACCTCAAGAGTATATCATTATTAATCGATGACAATATTTCCTTATTTTCCATTTTGTTCCATTAATATTTTCAAGTTGCGTTTTCCATTTTGTATATGGCTCTTTACTTGTTTTATATCAAATCCAGTAATATTTGCTATTTCATTGTATGATTTATCTTTTAAATAAAACAACTCAACACAAAGTTTTTGGTCGTCTTTTAATCCTATCATAGCTTGATCTAGCAATTCCAAATCTTTTTCTTTTTCTATTTTATCATCTAGATGAGAAACTTCCTCCTTTTCCATATCTATAGTAGCATTTTCTACTAAAGTATCATAGCTACTCGTATTAGCCTGATTCTTCTTTCTTAACTCCATAAGACAATGATTCTTTACTATAGTATGAAGCCATGCTTTAAAGTTTTCTACCTGATGTTTTTTGAGTAATGAAATTAGATTTTCAAATACTTGCATGGTAGCATCTTTAGCCAAGTCTTCATCTCTGAGATATTTCATGGCTACACCATATACTAAGGTAGTGTATCGTGTATATAGCTTACCTATATATATAAGATCATTAGAATTTCTGTACTTATCTATAAGATCAGCATCCGTATCTTCTATTATTTCTTTTTTATTCCAAAAAGCCATCTATAACATCAAATGTACATTGTTTTTATGAAAAAAACATATTAATAATTTTTTTAATAAAAAATTATATATTGAATTTCAAGTAGTTACAATCTTTATTTCTTTTTTTTAAAGATTTTGTAACCTTTTTGTTTTTCAAGAGTAAAAGAAGATATAAACCAACAAATAAAAAAAACATCATTAAACTAATAATTATGAAAACAATTAAAACATCAATTAGCTTACTAACTATACTACTTCTAACAACTGTAATGATTGCTAATAATAGCGATAAAATATCTAAAATGACTAGAGACGTGGTAATAGAGCCAGCTAAAAATGGTGCTACAGTAACTTTAGATATGTATTTCAAACATCCTGAAAACATCAAAGAAATGACAATAGAAAGAGGTACTGTATTGGGCGAAGAATTTAGACAAATCAAAACTTTTGCTTCTACAGAAATAGCTACAATAGCAGACGGTAAATATACAGCAATAGATAAATATCCAGTATCAGGTAACGAGGGTGTATACTACAGAGTAGCGGTAATAGATAAAGATGGCGTAATGAGATACTACCCTGCATCTGAAATGCAATCTTCAATGTCAGCATCTGCAGAATAATCAAAAATAAATTTTCAAAATATTAAACCTGCTCAATGAGCAGGTTTTTTTTATTTGTTATAGTTTCATTAAAGGATCCCAAATATGTTTTTCTAAATTTTGAATAATATCATCTTTGATTATTATTCCTTCTTTCTCTAAAGCTTTTTGCATGGCATTGTTTGTTTCAAAATGATGTTTGCCAGTGAGCATACCATTTCTGTTTACTACTCTATGTGCAGGTACTTTTGGTTTTATTTGATGTGCTCCATTCATAGCCCATCCTACCATACGTGCTCCTTGTTTACTACCAAGATAGTTTGCAATTAGTCCATAAGTACATACTTTCCCTTTAGGAATTTTTCTTACTACATCATACACGTTTTCAAAAAAACTATAGTCGGTACTCGATTTTTTTGTATTCATTATTTGATAATAGCTTGTAGATAATTGATGGTTCTGTTATCTTCAAGATGCATGAGTTCATAAAAAGTTTTGATAGAAGTGATTTCATCTGCAAGATTATTTCCGTATATATCTCGCTCTACTCTCAATAGTTCAAATCCAAAATCTCTTATAGTTTCTTCGCTATAATCAAACAAATCAATGGCATCTGTTTTGAAATGAAACAATCCATTTTCTTTTACTATAGATTTATATTTTTCTAAAAAGCTAGGATAAGTCAATCTTCTATTAATATCTCCTTTTTTGGGAAAAGGATCTGGAAAAGTGATCCACATTTCATCTATTTCTCCTTTACCTATAAATAAATCTATTTGTTCTATTTTAGTTCTAAGAAAAGCTACATTCGTAAGTCCTAATTCTACGACTCTTTTTGAGCCTTTCCATAGTCTATCGCCTTTTATATCTACACCCAAAAAATTGATATTAGGAAATTTTTGAGCTAGTGAAATGGTATAATCTGCCTTGCCACAAGCTAACTCTATCGTAATAGGATGATTGTTTTTAAAAACTACTTCTTTCCATTTGTTTTTCAAATCTATTTTTTCACATAGATGATTCGTCAATCCTGGGTTTAAAAAATCTTTATTTTCAAATACAAATGGGAAGGTACTTACTTCGCTCAATTTTTTCATTTTAGCCTTTGCCATATTCGTTTTTTATTTTTCGTTTAACATCAATTCTTTTATATATTTGACAGGCACACTTCCATAGCTAAGAAATTTTTCATTAAATTCTTTTAGACTATATTTTGATCCTTTCATTTTTTTGTAGGCCTCTCGTAAATCGATGATTTCTTTAAATCCAGTAAAATAACTACATAATTGCACACTACTAAGTTGCACTCTATTCCATTTTCCATTTGCTTCTGCTTCTTGTTGAAAAGCTTGTTTGGTAAGCAAACTTATGGCATCTTCTTTACTCATGTTTTGGGTATGAACACCGATATCTAAAATAGTATTACAAGTACTTCTAAGATTCCATTTGTAATACATCAGCCACATTTCAGGTGTATTATTTCCATATCCATTTTCTATCATCATAAGTTCTGAGTATACCGCCCATCCTTCTATCATAGTGCCATTGCCCAATATTGATTTTATTAAACTAGGAGATTGATTGGCATATATCCCCTGTGTATAGTGTCCAGGTATTGCTTCGTGTATATCGAGTATCTGCAAAATATAATTGTTATACTCTCTCAAATAACTTTCCTTTTCTGCATCACTCCAGCCTTCTAGCGAGCCTACATTATAAAACGTTTTTCCGTTTTTGTCATATGGTCCAGGGCTACTGATGCTGGCTCCAGCTACTCCAGCCATATATGCAGGTTCTTTGCGCACTTCTAGTGGTTTGCTTGGGTCTAGATAGATGAGTTGTTTTTTGTTTAT
>B570J29032_109957782_pt1 | contig 10589 bp, 10 predicted proteins | sample LakMenEpi16Nov12_FD_29032 | JGI IMG/M metagenome (IMG submission 29032)
AAGCCGAGCCGCAAGCTGCGCAAGATGCGCTTCACTTTATTGCCGGCTCGCCCCTTCGCGCTTTCCAAGATCGTCTGCATGCGGCCCTGGCCGACTATTATTTTAGAAAAAGGCAGTGGTCGGCTTGCATCGATCACTATGGTAAGGCCGGTATAGATCTTTTTACCAATCAAGAAATTGCCACTGCTCAGTTTCAGCAAGGTTATGCGCATTTTGTTTTGCGTCAATTCAAAGAGGCCAGGACCTTCTTTAATTCGGTACGATCATTGGCAGACGATGTTCACAAGGCGGATGCTACCTACTACTATGCGCTGCTGCTTTTTAAAGAAAGAAGCTGGGATGATGCGCTGTTACAGTTTCGTCTGGTAGAATCGGATCGTGTTTACGGTCCTTTCGTGCCTTATTATATTGCTCAGATCTTATTGGTCATGGACAAAGTTGACGAGACGATCTCTTATGTAATAAGCCGCCAATCACAATCACCGGCGCCCTATCATCAAAAAGAATTACAGCAGCTGCTTGGGCAAGCCTACTTTTTGCAAGAGAACTATGCCCAGGCCCTCACACAGCTGAGTGCCCATGCCGCTCAGGTCGATTCGCTTTCTAGCGAAGAGGACTACCAGATCGCCTACAGCCTTTACCGAACAGGGCAGTTGTCGCAAGCCGCCCAACGATTTCAGCGACTCAGTGCCAAGCCTGATTCGCTTGGGCAAAGTGCCATGTTCTTGCTGGGAGACACCTATTTGAAGCAGGCCGACTATGCCGCAGCCCGAAGTGCTTTTTTGTTTTGTGCGCGAAACAGCAGCAACACGAAGCAAAGAGAGGCAGCGCGTTTCTTACATGCGAAATTATCTTACCAGCTGGGTTTTTTTGATGAAGCGCTTTCGGGGTTAAAGTCTTTCTTGAATACGTATGTAAATTCTGATTACCTGGCCGAAGCAAAAGAATTGCAACTTGCTGTGCTGGCGGCCACCAGCAATTATAAAGAATCGCTCGTATTGTTAGACCAGCTGATTATGCCCTCCGAACCAGCCAGGCGTCTTTTTGCTCCCGTTTTGTATGGAAGGGCGGCTGAGCTGATCAATGACGGGGAGTTTGCTGCCGCCGATCTGTTACTCGACAGGGCGCTCAATGACCCGTACAATCAACAGACCCTTGCGTACTTGTTTTTTTGGAAAGGGGAGCTGGCTTTTCGCAGCCAGCGTTACCAAGATGCCATAAGCTACTTGCAGCAATATTTGCAAAAAGGTGCACCCGCCCTGGGAGAGGTACGTTCACAACATGCACGCTACAGCCTGGGCTATTCTTATATGCGGTTGGCTCGCTACGAACTGGCGCTCCCTCTTTTTCAAATGGTAGCCGGTAAGGTTGAGTCCAACGCGGGAGCACTGGTGCAGGATGCAGTGATCAGAGAGGCCGATTGCCTGCTTATGCTAAAGCGATATCGACAAGCTGCAGCAGCTTACCAAAGAGTGGTTGACTTTGCTTGGAAAGAAGCCGATTATGCGCTCTACCAGCTTGCTTTGGTAGAAGGAATAAAAAATCCTGATGAGAAGATCAGACTACTGCGGCTCTTCGAACAATCCTTTCCGGCTTCTCCGCTGCTCACGGCCAGTTGGATGGCACTGGCCGATACTTACATGGAAGATGAGCGCTTCACTGCGGCCAAACCCTTCTTAGAAAGAATCATCGCCAAAGAAAAAAGTGCGCAACTATTGCCACAAGCCTATTTTAAGTTGGGGATCGCGCACTATAATAGCGATAACAACAATGCCGCCCGCGAGCAATTCAATTACATTGTCGATCATTTTCCCAATAGCGAAGAGGCCGGTGACGCACTCGATAATTTAAAGGCTATATATCTTGAGGAGGGTCGTTCAACGGCCTTTATCAGCTACCTTAAAGAGAAGGGGCTCTCCATTAGTGCCACCGCCGAGGACTCGCTTCGGTTTTCGGCAGCTGAGCGGTTCTATAATGACAAGTCATTCGACGAGGCTAGGCAGGCCTTGCAGCAGTACTTATTGGAGGTCGATCGGCCCGCATTTGCTCTTGATGCCTATGCCATGCTTGGGACCATCGCTCAGCAGAACAAGGAACTCGATAAGGCCTTGGGCTTTTACGATAGCGTGTTAGCGATCGCTCCCAACCGCTATGTGGAAGAGGCGGCTTTGCAGGCGGCGCGAATCAGTTTTTTTGAATTAAAACAATATGAGAAGGCGTTGCTGTATTATGGAAAACTGTATGAGCTTACAGGGCTTTCCTCCAGCAAGCTGGAATCACTTCGCGGTTTGTTGCGGGCTAGTTACCAACTCGATCAGATCGATCAATCAGCTACATGGGGAGCATTACTGTCTGGCGAAAAGGGAATCAACGCAGACGACAAGGCACTTGTTGCCTTGGTAACGGCCAAGCAGTACAGCCGCCAAGGGCGAGAGGATGAGGCCCAGCTTAATCTTCGCCAAGTGATCTCACTTAACAAAGCCTCGTTGGCTGCTGAAGCTCGCTATGAGTTGGCTTGCTCTCAGCTTCGTCAAAAAAAGTACGCCGCTGCAGAGAAAACCGCATTTGAGACCATCAATAAATCAGGCTCGTTCGAAACGTGGGTCACTCGAGCATACTTGCTGTTGGGTGATATTTACGTTGCACAAGGTGATCTTTTCAATGCAAAGGCCACCTACCAGAGCGTAAAGGAAAATGCGGGTACAGAAGAGTTCAGGGCCATCGCAGCCGAGAAATTAGCGATGGTAGAAAAGGCCGATGCAGAAAAAGTCAAGTCTTCCAAAAATTGAACAGATGAGTAAAGGTTCATTTCTATTGTCTGGAATTGTATGGGTACTGCTTGGTGCGCCTACGCTTCTACTGGCTCAGTCCGACACTGTTTCTTCCTCGGGTGTTACGATCGTTTCAAGTTTTCGTCCCTCGCTTAAAGAGACACCTAAGATATCGTTCGCTGCACCCGCATTGGTATCCGATACAAGCCGCCCGGTACTGCCTTACCAGGTTCCCGATCAGCAATTGTTGCTGGGTTACACCGTTAGATCTTTTCAACCGCTTGCTTACTCCATCGATACTGCCAGACCTTTTACCAACCGGTCTTTTGTTAAAGCAGGATATGGCAACTTGCGCAACCCCTATTTGGGAGCAGGGCTCGATTTAGGTGATGGCATCAGCAAAGGACTCTCTCTTACCGGCCGCTATTTTTCTCTTACACAGCATCCCGAAGCACGCGATATGCGTTTTTACAGACAAGGTGAGGTCAAGGCAGATGGATATCGCCAATTCAAAAATTCGCCCTTGCGACTTTCTTCTGCTATAGGCTTTAGAAACGAAGCGATCAATCACAATCTGGCCTACGATACCACCCGCGTATTGACTACTTTTCCGAGTGACTCGTTGCGTCAGCAGTTTACGCTTCTCTCTGCCGTTGTTCGGTTGTCTACTACCTCTCCGATCGCAAACGGTATCAGTTTTTCTCCTGCTGTAAAGCTCTATCAGTTTTTCGATCAACGAAAAAATACCGAGACCAATGTGCAGCTGCAGGCGCCGCTACAAAAGCAGATCGGGCAAAGCTGGATGGTTCAAACGCTGTTTTCGCTCAGCTGGCTTCGCTATACGAATACTACAGGGCTGCGCTTACCATTCGGAAACACTGACACCACCGTCTCTAATACCTTACTGAGCATTACGCCCTCTATTCGTTACCAGCAAGAGCAATTTCAATTGCAGGCCGGTGTGAGTCCCACGTGGAACCAAGATCGTTTTGCTGCCTTACCACAGCTTGCGCTCTCTTACTCGTTGCCGGGTAAAACCGCTACGCTATTGGCTGGATGGAATGCAAGATGGATACAAAACAGTTACCGAGAATTGGCATCGCTCAATCCATGGATGTGGGCGCCTGCTCCGTTACGCACCAGTCAACTTACGGAGCGTTATATTGGCCTAAAAGGACAATTAAAACCCAGGTTTGGATATGATGTACGCTTTTTATACAACACCACCACCACGCAACCTTTGTTTCTGAATGATACAAGTCGTAGCCCCTCCAGCGCTTTTCTATTGGTCTATGAAGACAGGCTAAATCAGTTGCAGCTACATGCCCAGTTATCGTACAGTGTGGCTGATCATTTTACATTATCTTCTCAGCTTTTGTTCAATCATTTTTTTGGTCTTCGTACACAACAGGAGGCTTGGGGTCTTCTGCCCTTTGACTGGCAGACCTCTGTGCGGGTGGCACTCACCGATCAGTTATGGCTTCAATCCGATCTGGTGCTTTTTAGCGGTGCGATGAATAGGAATGCTTTCAAGAATAATACCCGCACCAAGGGGGCTGCCGATCTTAATGCCGGGCTGTCTTTTAGGGTTAATCGTTCGTTGCAACTATGGGCGCAGTTCAACAACCTGTTCAATCAGCCTTACCAGCGCTGGAATCAAAATCCTGTGTTTGGTTTTAATTGTAGCGGCGGCATCGTATTTTCGTTCAACGAAAAAAAGAATCCTTGAACGATATTTTACAAGAGTATCTCATTAGCCAAAAAAAACTTCCCCTTGCAGGAGCGGGTGTGTTATACCTAAACAGAACACCTGCTCGTTTTGATGTGGGTAGTCGGCAGTTCCTTCCTCCGGAAAATTCGTATGCCTTTCGAACTGAGTCGGTCGATAATATCGAAGAATTGGTTAATTGGTTGTCGGCCAGAATGGGTTTGGAGCCTGCCGAGGTGATTACCCGTTATCAGCGTTTTTGCGCCGACCTTTTGCAGCACCTTGCCGCCGGGGCAAAAGTATCTTGGAAGGGGTGGGGAAGCTGGCAAAAAGATGAAAAGGGAGAGCTGCAATTTATTGGTGATCCGTCTTTGATCCAGAGCCGTCCGGTTACGGCAGAAAAAGTTATTCGCGAAAATGAATCGCATCAGGTAAGGGTAGGAGAAGACAGCAGAAGCTCGGTTGAGATGGCGCAGCGTTTGCAGCAAAACAAAACTCCTTTTCCGCTTGATAAGTTTCTTACCTTTTCTTGTTTATTATTGGCTGTGGTGTGGCTGGGATGGCAGCTTTATAGCCGGCCACTTAAGCCTGCTTCATTTGCGAACCCCGCTACCATTAAGGCGGTGGAGTCTTCTAAAACCTATCAGGAGTTTTGAGCGGACGTATTCATTATAATTCCTGTCCTGCTTGTGGATCCACAACGTTGCGCGGGGTGTTTGCTGTAACGGATCACTCTGTGACTAAGCAGTCTTTTGAGTTGGTCGAATGCAGCGAATGTCAGCTTCGTTTTACGCAAGATGCTCCTGTTATCGAGGAGACCGCGCCGTATTACCAGTTTGAGCAGTATATCTCTCATACCAATACAAGCAAAGGGCTCGTTAATCAGATCTATAAATGGGTCAGAAAGTTTACCCTTGGTCAAAAAAGAAAACTTATTGAAAGCTATAGCGGACTCCGCTCCGGAACATTGCTCGATGTAGGCTGTGGTACCGGTGCCTTTGCCGCGACCATGCAAAAGGCCGGATGGCAGGTAACGGCACTTGAACCCGATGAGGGAGCTCGTCGTATTGCGCTCGAAGCATTCGGCGTTCACGCGCAAGATACGGAAGGCTTTTATCGGCTGCCCGAAGGTCATTACGACGTGATCACGCTATGGCATGTGCTCGAGCACATGCACGATCTGTCAGCTGTCGTTGCACAGTTGCGAAGACTGCTAAAACCGAACGGAACGCTCTTTATTGCCGTACCTAACTATACCTCTTACGATGCCGTTGCTTTCGAGGCCTGTTGGGCCGCATATGATGTGCCCCGTCATCTCTATCATTTTTCTCCCGGGGCCATGCGTACGCTTCTTTCTACCAATAAATTACTATTGGCAGATATCTTTCCGATGTGGTTCGATAGTTTTTATGTTTCGTTGCTCAGCACGACCTACGCATCGGGTCGCACACAATATGGAAAGGCCATTATGACCGGTCTGGTCTCGAATAGTAGGGCGTTGGCCGATAAGGAGCGATGCAGTTCGTTGATCTATTGCTGCCGTCAATGGCCGAGTTGAATCTGAAAGAGCAGCGGCCAGTACTTTCCTGTCACATACCATTTTTTTTGCTCGCTGTCGTAGGCAATTCCGTTAGGCACCTCGGTGTTTGAATAAAGTTGTCTGCATTGCTCCCAAAGTCTTGAGAGATCTGCTTTGGCGACGACCTCTCCCGTAGCAGGGTCTATCTTCAGCACATAGGGGTAGGTGTATTGATTGGCATAGACATAGCCATCCACAAATTCCAGTTCATTCAAATTAAAGCTGGGGCTACCTGCCTCGGTGACCGTTTGTACCCGAAGCAGCTGCATTTGCCGCGGCTCGTAAAAGAAAAGATCACCGCTGCCATTGGTCAAGATCAATTCTTTGCCGTTGTTGGTCAGCCCCCAACCTTCTTTATCGATATTATGCGTGCGGATTTTCTTAAAACTAAGATCGTAGACAAAGATCTTTTGCTCTTTCCAGGTTAGCTGGTAGATCGTGTCGTTCAAGATGGTTATGCCCTCTCCAAAGTAGGCCTTATCAAGGGCTGTTCGTTGCAGTGATCTTCCGGAGGGTAGATCAATTTTCAACAGGGCCGATGCGCCGTACTGCCCGGTTCCTTCGTAGAGTTGACCTTTATAAATGACCAGCCCTTGCGTGTAGGAGCTGGTGTCGTGCGGGTGGGTGGCCACCACGTCGAATGCCAATGTGGACACTGTCTTGGCAGCCGGCTCGGTGGAAGGTGTTTTTCCGGTCTCGTTACAACCCGTCAATAAGACCCAAAAAAGCACCACACTAAAACCGCTTATTGTATGTTTTCTTGCCATCTTATGGTAAAGGTAGTTCACAAATTTGCCGCTACCGAGGCCCGGGTAAAAAAAGTTGATTTGTCGTGCAGCCTTTTTACCACCCAGTTTGCCTTGATGTCGTTGTTCTTACTGGTCGCAACCAAAAAAAACTGGCAATGCAAAAAAAGGGCTCCTTTCCAGGCGCCCTTTTTCTTTTACTGCTATTAGTACTCTCTTATAAGTGAATGGCTTCTCCGTAGGCTACCTCTATGGCATCTTTTACGCTCTCGCTGATGGTAGGATGGGGGTGGATCGCATTCAATACCTCGTGGTAGGTGGTTTCTAATTTTCGTGCGGTGACTGTTTCGGCGATCAGTTCGGTAACGTTATATCCGATCATGTGAGTGCCGAGCCACTCTCCATATTTTGCATCAAAGATCACTTTTACAAATCCTTCTGTGTGTCCTGCTGCGGAAGCCTTGCCGCTGGCACTGAGAGGGAACTTACCGACTTTGATCTCGTACCCGGCATCTTTGGCCTGCTTCTCTGTGTAGCCTACCGAGGCGATCTCGGGAATGCAATAGGTACAGCCCGGAACGTTGTTGTAATCGATCGGCTCCGGCAGGTGATGGTATTTTTTTTCGTTGTAGGCGATGGCCTCTACACACAAGATACCTTCTTTACTAGCCACGTGGGCAAGGGCCTGACCGGGTGAGCAATCACCAATAGCATAAATACCACCGATATTGCTTTGTCCGTATTTGTCTACTACGATCTTTCCTTTTTCTGTTTTTACGCCCAGCTCTTCTAGGCCAATGCCCTCAATGTTGGCTGCTACTCCCACTGCACTCAGCAGGATGTCTGCTTCCAGTACGACATCACCCGTGGCGGTCTTAACAGTGGCTTTTACACCGGCTCCGCTGGTATCGACCTTGGTCACCTCACTGCTGGTCATAATTTGCACACCGGCTTTTTTGTATTGCTTCTCGAGTTCCTTAGAGATCTCTTCGTCCTCTACCGGCACGATGCGGGGCAAGAATTCCACGATGGTCACCTTTGTGCCCATGCTATTGTAGAAATAGGCGAATTCCACTCCAATGGCACCGCTTCCAACGATGATCATGGATTTGGGTTGTTGTGGCAGCACCATGGCCTCGCGGTAGCCAATTATTTTTTTGCCGTCGATCGGCATGGTCGGAAGCTGTCGGCTTCTTCCACCGGTGGCGATGATAATATGTTTGCCTTCTACGATCTGTTTTTTACCGTCCTTGTCGGTCACTTCGATCTTTCCTTTGGCGGCCAGTTTTCCAAAGCCCATCACCACATCGATCTTATTTTTCTTCATCAGAAACTGCACTCCTTTGCTCATCTTGTCGGCTACGCCGCGGCTTCTTTTTATGACCGCATCAAACTGGGGCGTACCGGAGGCCTCTATGCCATAATCTTTTGCATGTTTGATGTACTCGTTTACCTGGGCACTTTTTAAAAGGGCCTTGGTAGGAATGCAACCCCAGTTCAGGCAGACGCCCCCCAGGCTTTCTTTTTCGATGATCGCTGTTTTAAGGCCCAGCTGTGAGGCACGAATGGCGGCCACGTATCCACCGGGTCCGCTTCCAAGAACAATCACGTCGTATGCCATAAGTTGAATAGTGTTAAAGGGTTAACTTGGGGCTTTTTGCCGCCGTTTATAGGCCGGCAGGGCGTAAAGGTACCTTAAAACCTCAAAATCACCAAGGTGTGAGCGCCATTCGAAGGGCCGAAAAAGGGGTAAAAAAAACTGATTGATGGTTGCCAATTGCCTGATTTCCCTTACCTTTGCCCTCCCAAAATTGTGTAAACATGGCAAGAGTATGTCAGGTCACCGGAAAGACCCCCATTGGCGGTCACAAAGTGTCCCACTCTAATATCAAGACCAAGCGTCGTTTTCTGCCCAATTTGCAGAAGAAGAAATTCTATTTGGCCGAAGAAGACAAGTGGATCACCCTCAAGTTGTCTACCGAAGCGATTCGTACCATCAATAAAAATGGGCTGTACACTGTCGTAAAACAGTTGCGTGCTCAGGGCGAAAAAATCTAATTATCTAAAGCAATTCTATCATGGCAAAGAAAGGAAACAGAGTACAGGTGATCCTGGAGTGCACCGAGCACAAAACAAGTGGTCAGCCCGGTACCAGCCGCTATATCACGGTAAAGAATAAGAAGAACAATCCGGAGAGACTCGAGTTGAAGAAATTCAATCCCATTCTCAAAAAGGTGACCGTTCACAAAGAGATCAAGTAATTTTTTAACGAACCTCTCAAGCATTTACTATGGCAAAAGCAGCAAAAACGGCGATCAAGAAAGACCCTAAGCAGGCCGCAGAAGCTAAGAACTATACAAAAGTTATCAAGGCTGTGCGTAGCCCCAAGACCGGCGCTTATACCTTCAAAGAGCAAATGGTGCACAAAGACAAGGTAAAAGAGTTTCTGGCTCAAAAGTAATGTCTGCGCCCAGCGGGGTAATAAACTATTTCAGCTGTCATGCTCCTGGTGTGACGGCTTTTTTATTTGGCCTGGTTTTATTTATTAAAAGTAACTATGGGGTTTTTCAATAAACTTTTTGGTAAAAAAGAAAAGGAGTCTCTCGACCAGGGTCTGCAAAAGACCCGTGAGGGTTTCTTGTCTCGTCTGGCCAGGGTCGTAAGTGGAAAATCTACCGTAGACGCCGAACTGCTGGCCGATCTCGAGGAGGCGCTGATCGGGGCCGACGTGGGGGTGCAGACCACCTCCAAGATCATCGACCGGATAGAGAAAAAGGTGGCACAGCAAAAGTATATGGACGCCCGAGAGCTGAATTCCATACTTAAAAATGAAATTGAAGAAATTCTTGTAAATAACAAGCAATCAAACTTATATGACTTTAGTTCTCCGCTTCCTTCCACGCCTTACGTGGTCTTGGTGGTGGGGGTAAACGGGGTGGGAAAAACCACCACGATCGGCAAGTTGGCTCATCATTTCAAAGCAGCCGGCAAGCAGGTCTTGTTGGGTGCGGCCGATACCTTTAGGGCCGCTGCGGTTGACCAGCTGACCATTTGGAGCGAGCGGGTGGGTGTTCCGATCGTCAAGCAGCCCATGGGCAGTGATCCTGCGGCGGTTGCTTTCGATACCGTACAGAGTGCTGTGGCCCGTGGAACCGACCTGGTGCTGATCGACACGGCCGGTCGTCTGCATAACAAGGCACACCTTATGGAAGAACTCTCCAAGATCAAGCGCGTGATTCAAAAGACCCTTCCGGATGCTCCGCACGAGGTATTGCTGGTTCTAGATGGTTCTACCGGACAAAATGCGTTGGAGCAGGCCAGACAATTTACGGCGGCCACCCCGGTAACGGCACTGGCCATTACCAAATTGGATGGTACGGCAAAGGGCGGGGTAGTCTTGGCAATTGCCGATCAGTTCAATATTCCCGTTAAATTCATAGGCGTAGGAGAGCAAATGGATGACTTGCTTGTCTTTGATCGAAAGGCCTTTGTAGATAGTCTCTTTAGCTGGCAAACCAACGAAGCATGAGAACCAAAAATCGTCAGGGAAATAAGATCAATATCATTACGCTTGGCTGTAGTAAAAATATGGTCGACAGTGAGGTGCTGAGTGGTCAGCTTACTGCCAATGATATGGAAGTCGTGCACGAAAATGCCAAAGGTGATCACAACATAGTCGTGGTGAACACCTGTGGATTTATCGATAAGGCCAAAGAAGAAAGTATCAATACTATCTTACGACAGGTCGATCTTAAGAAACGAGGAAAGCTCGACAAGGTCTATGT
>B570J29032_109957778_pt1 | contig 10587 bp, 11 predicted proteins | sample LakMenEpi16Nov12_FD_29032 | JGI IMG/M metagenome (IMG submission 29032)
GGCAAAATAAAATACACTACAGTCGCGGGTGATCTCGATCAAATTGGAACTTGGCAAATCCAAGCTAGAGTAGACTTTGGGGCCAGCGTCTTTTCTACAGATATTCAAAAATTTAAAGTCTATAGGAATATATAATGGATAAAGAATTAATTGAAATGTATTTTGAATATAAAAATGGTGGGCTTTATTGGAAAATTGATAAACCTAATTCAAAATATAAAAAAGGCGATAAAGCCGGATGCATATATTCAAATGGATATTATGTTATTAAATTTAACAATAAAAGATATTTAGAGCATAGATTAATTTATACATTATTTAAAAGTGAAATTGAAAAAAATTTTATGATAGATCATATTGATCAGAATAAATTAAATAATAATATTGAAAATCTTAGATCTGTTGATCGTGGCATAAATAGAATGAACAGTGATAAATCTAAAAATATAAAAATTATAAATGGTAAATATTATGGAATATTTACTAGAAATAAAAAAAACAAAATGAAAGCGTTCTCAAGCGAAATAGATGCTAAAGACTGGGTTCTTAAAATGAAACAGGAGGTGTTTAATGCCTTGGGAGAATGAGATGGTTATTATAGTAAGACACATTATCGGAGATTTAGACTCTGATAATTATAGCTTTTCAGATAGCAGAATAGAAGAGTCTATACTAGTTGCCGCTCAACTAATCCATAATGAAATGGAATTTCTTGTAGATTATAATATAGAAGTGGATAATGGATTATTAAGTCCTGACCCAACAACTACTCCAGTTGCTTCAAGTAATAAAGATGATGATTTTATTGCTTTGTGTTGCATGAGATCATCTTTATTGTTGACTAATAGTCTACTTAGAACTTATGCAATGAAAGCTATTTCTATCAGAGATGGGTCATCTTCTCTTGATATGAGGGGTGTGGTTTCTGGGTTAAAAATGGTTAACGATGACATTACTGCAAAATACGAAGATATGAAAATGGCATATCAAACAGGCAAACTTGGGCTTGGAAAAGTTATTCTTTCTCCTTACTCTCCGGCCTCGGATAATGCTAATCGTGGATATATAGATTATAGAGCGGGCTTTTTTAATTAAGGATAAAACATGCCAACACCAAGTGGATTAAAAATATCAGAATTACCATATGGACTATCCCCAGCTTCTAGTGGAGATATTGTAGCAATTGTGCAAAATGGTAATACCGTTCAAATTCCAGTTAGTGGAATTAGACGCAATACCACCGCAGAACTGCCAGAAAGTGGTAATCTTTATTATACAAATGCTAGAGCTAGAGCTGCATTTTCAGCTGGTGAAGGTTTGGTATATACACAAGCTAATGGGGTTTTTACATTAAATCCATCATATATAACCGATATCAACACTAGTATAAACTCTAGTATTACTGGAGTTTCAGTAGTATCTAATAATAATGGTAGGCAAAAAACTATATATCTCCAGAAGAAGAATGGTACTCGGCTCACTGCTAATTGGATAGATCAGGGGCAAGATATTTCCATTAGTGCGGGTCAAGGTTTATCGGTTCAAATTGAAAATAGTATATGGAATATTTCAAACTCAGACAGAGGAAGTTCTCAAAATATATTCAAAACTGTATCTGTTAGTGGTAGTCAATCACTAATAGCTAATTCAAATACAGATTATATTACATTAATTCCCGGAAGTAATATATCTATTGTATCAAATTCTGGCGATAGAACTATTACAATTAATACTACTGGAAGTAGTAATCCAGTAACTGGTATAATTGCTAGCACGGGTATTTCTGTGTCTAGAGTTAGTGGAGAAGTAACGATATCTAATTCAGACAGAGGATCTGCTCAAAATATATTTAAAACTATTGCAATCTCTGGGCAGTCTAATGTTAATGCCACGGGTAATTCAGATACTTTAAATTTGGTTGCGGGAAGCAATATCCAATTTTCTACAGATCCATCTACAAATAAGATTGTAATTAATGCAGTTTCAGGAGCGGGTTTAGTTGGAAATGTAACTTCTGTAAATGGATTATCTGGAACCGTAGTATTAACTACAGATAATATTTCAGAAGGAGCAATTAATAAGTATTATACGGATGCAAGAAGTAGAGGTGCATTCTCTGCTGGTAATGGCATTTCTATTTCCAATGGAATAATTACTAATTCTAGTCCATTATCCACTGGTAAAATTTTTAGTAGAGTGATTGTATCTAATCCCCCATATTCTACTGTTACATGGATAGATCCATTAAATAGCTCAGATCAATTAACAATTTTAGCTGGTAGCGGAATTTCTATTAGTGGAAACATAAATGACAGAAGTTTAGTTATCAATGCTTCCGGTTCTGCGGGAGCAAGTGCTGGAGCTGGTGGGCCAAGCGGATCTATACAGTTTAATCGTCTTGGATCATTAACGGGTGTGAGTTCATTTAATTATAATATCGACACTGCAATATTAAGTAAAACAGATGGTAAATTACAAATAGGTGCATATAACTCTACAACTAATAATACTGGAATTATTACAATTGCAGGGTCTGGACAAATTGTACCAATGCAAGTGTGGCAAGATTCTACAGGAAATATTTTATCATCTATCACAAATTCTGGATGTTTTCAGGGTTCAGTAACTCCACAAGCAGTTAGAACTGATAGCGATTTAATATTAAATAATTCACACAATGGAAAAATTATTGAATTTATAGGATTATCTAGATCAAAGGCTATACTATCTTCTGGGATTAGTGTTTCAGGATGGAATGCTAAAGTTATATCTACAAACTCAACTCAAAGTGTTGATATAGAAACTGAAAACAGAAATAATAATCTATTATATCCATCTGATAAATTTCCAAGTACAAGAACAGGTTATTCATTAGTAGAAATATATAGAAGAGATGGCGGTGATTTTGTACTATATGGAGATCTAAGTACAACTTCAAATCCCGGAGGTGGAGGTGGAGACGGAGATGGGGGAGGTATTATAGTACCGCCGCCTGCTGCGAACTGTACATTGGTTGATAATCCAGCATATGTCCAAAATTTGCAAGCTAAAAATGGCAGCGTAGCAGTTAAAAATATATATAACAACGATTCAATATATCCAACCGATTCTGTCTTTCCGTCAATCACTAATAAAAATACAGTATTAACATATGCTTGGGGATCTGAAGATTATAACATAGCATTAAATGAAACGCAAATTGAAATTAAAATTCCTGCTGATACAGGTTGTTATGATTACATAGGTGTTATTGACCAATATGGCAGTCCTATTCAATACACTCTCAATTCTCCGCCATATTTATTAACTCTTAATGTAACGGGACAAATTCCACTTTCACAAACACTTCCTGTATATGAGGAAGTATCATTTAATATTGTAACTAGTAAAACTTCAACAGCGTCCACAGTAACAACCCCAATTAAAGTAGCGATGGCAACTAATTTATCTGCAAATTCTATACTGGGACCGTACAGTAGTCGTTTAAGATATTGGTTCAATCCAAGGTGGGGTATTGATAATGATGGTCCAACTGTAAATAGTGCTGCAAGAGATAGTGGAGTAGTGGCTTCGTGGAAGCCATATGCCCCATATTCATATCCCGGTAGTTTATTAAGCGTGTCACCTACCAAATCTCCATTGATAAGAACTGGAAGTAATGGAGTGAATGGCGCTCCATATTTACAATTTGATGGCAGTGGTAGCGCTATGAATCTAAGCGTAAACTTAACTAATAAAAGTAATTATTTAATAGCTGTTGCCGCAAAATTAAGAGATACCGCATCTTCGCATCATCACTATTTATTTAATATTAATGATTATGATGGTGTGTATAAAGGTTATGGAGGTGGAGATTTAAATGGGTCGATGGTATGGAGAGCAGGAAATACTTTTAAAAAATATAGGAGTCCTTCAAATAATTGGGCAATATATTTATATGTTGTTAATGCCGGTACTTATAAATCATATTATGCATATAATCCAGACATATGCGCCAGAGAAGTAGCGGATCAACCCACCTTATACGCTGAATCATTATATCAATTGTCATCATCTGCTGTTACTAATGGTGATAGCGTCAGTACCACTGTAGGCAATTTTCCTAGTGTTTATAATTTAAATAAATTTGCATTGGCTTATAATCCTCTTGTAAATAATTCAAATTTTCATGGTGATATCGGAGAGATATTAATATATGAACTTCCCGGAGGCAGGGATTGGTATATTACAGAAGATAATTCAAATCCATTCTCTCCTGTTTGTTCTATTGTTCAGGGGTCTTATGAGGCTATTGCTTCTACCTACATATCACAACTTATATCTAATGTCAATAGCTATTTATCATTTTGGACAACATAAATAAGAAAGGTATATATTATTATGGCTGACGTAACTCAAAAAATTATATCCGGCAATGCTCAACCAAGAGATGGAAGAATTGTTTTGCAAGCCCCTTTAGCATTTGCTAGCGGATATCAAACAGTAAATCCTCCTGTAGACAAAGGTTTAACTGTATCTGCAATGGATACACGTTATACTAATAGATTTGATCGTCCTCGTTACTACTACTCAACTCCATCTGGATTAGCATACTAAAATGTCATTATCTATACCCACTGATATATTTAATATATATAATGATGCTGTAGATAACATCTGGAGCAAGACAGTGACTCTAGTCTATACAGAAAATAGAGAAGAGTGTCCAAACTGTTATTTTAATGGGTATAAGTCTAATGGCGTATATAAAATCAATGGCCCCTATCCTTTTGAGGATGGTTTCCCCTGTCCTTATTGTGACGGGGCCGGATTTAAACTGAATGAAGCCACTGAAGATATCCAGTGTCGTATTTACTACAATCAAAAAGAATGGGTTAAAGTGCCAATTTCGGTGAATATCCCATTTGCCACTGCGCAGATTGTTGCTAAATTAACAGACCTTCCAAAATTACAGAAGTGCAAATATATTATACCTAAATATTATAATAACATTGAAGCATATCAAAATCAAACATTAATAATGGCTGGGGCTTACTATCCACAGGGCTTTACTCAAAATCCTATCAAATATGTTATAACTTATTGGAATTCTAATAATGATTAATGGTAAATTTAAAATTATTGATTCAACAACTAAAATAGAAGCTAATATATTTAAATCATTATATGATGGTATGAAATTATTGCTTGGTAAAGCTAAGCCCAAAATAGAATCGCAAATTAAAGATTTAGTAAGAGAGGCGTTGGTTAAATCTCCTGAGATAAATTCATTGCAAGATGGTAAATTAAAATATGATTTTGGATTAGATAGTGATCCAACTGGGCAAATTATTGAAGCTATTGTAAATTCTGTTTATGTATATTTTAAAAATTTTAAACTTTCTAAAAGCGGATATTCTAATACATTAAGTGTGTACATACAACCATCAGATTTTAATAATTTATTAACTCTGTCTGGGGCAAATCAGATGACGGAAAAGGGTGTAGAGTTACCTTGGCTATCTTGGTTACTCACTGCTGGCGATGCTATCATTATCACCCAATATCATGTTGAGTACGATGCAGTTGGAAGGTCGGGCGGCGCACACATGATTCCGGGTGGAATATTTAAAGTAGACTCGGCTTTCTCTGGCACTGTAGATAATAATTTTATTACACGGGCGTTAGAAGGTTATGAAGATGCAATGTCTGATATCTTGAGGAAAAACATATGAGTTATAATCCCGGTTTAGTATCTATTAACAATACCCAAGATTCTAATCTATCAAACATATTATTAGATAACTTTATTGCATTTTATGATTGGGGTTTTGTAGACAAGGGCGGATTTAATAACGTATCTATTCCTAGTAGCGGAATGTATGGCGGTTCAAAACATTTACTTAAACCCGTTGACGACCCCAACTATTCAGCTGGTCAAGTCTGGCAAGCGTATAGACAAAACTGGATTTGGGAAACGGGAGTGTCAAAAACCACTCAACCAATTCAAATCTCTGGAGTTTATAGCAATAATACTTTTTTACCTTTTGCATATAATTCTACTTCCGGGCATTATGTTGGATCTGGATATAGAATTGACTACCCCAATGGCAGAATTGTATTTAATTCTCCTATACCAGCTACGTCTACTGTATCTTTAAACTATAGCTATAAATGGTTATCTGTCCAAAGAGCAGAGGGGGTTTCTTTCTTTCGCCAAATACAAACGCCAAATCGTATAGATCAGAATTTTTTTACTAGCTCTGGCGATTGGGTTCAGCTGGGGCAAAATAGAGTTCAACTACCAGCTTTATTTTTTGAAATAAAAAGAAGAAGTTATGAGCCATACCAGTTGGGTGGTGGCCAGTGGGCAAATACTGATATTATAGCATATGTAATATCCGACAAAGAATCTACATGTACTGATATATTAGATACGATCTCTTATCAAAATGATAGAGTTATTAAGCTTTTTGATACAAATAGTGTATCTAAAAGTGGAGATTTACCAATTAATTATAGAGGTGATCTCGTAGATAAATCGAATAGATATCCAAACTTATTAGAAAATCACTTTAATAATACTTGTTTTATTAATAAAACAGTAATAAATAATCCAACGCAGCTTTCCTATAGCTTATATATTGGGACAGCTAATTTTTCAACCAAGGTTATAATGACGGGCTTACCTTAATTTTGTGTATACTAGATTAGTTATGTTATAACATACGCATACATATATATATGGAGAAATAAAAAAATGGCTAGTACAGATCGTATTTTTTATGCAGTTCAGGCTGTTGGTATCGCTCCAGCTACTGGAGATGGAACTATTGCTATTGCAGCAATTCCAGCTACTGGCGCTGGTGGTAAATTAGCAGACGCAGCCGGGTTTGTCGCTACATCCAAAGGTTTTGAATGGATTCATGGTCTACAAACCGCTGGCATTACAACCACATTCAACACAGAAAATCTTTTTGAATATGGCCAACTTCAAGTTTATCAATATGTTGAAGATTTACCAACGATTGAAATCACACTTGAAAAAGTGCTTGATGGTCATAAATGTCTATACTTACAATCAGTTGGACAAGCTGGAACTGGAAATGTATTTACCGCAGCAAAAAGCACATGCAGTGCTTATATGGTAATCTATCCAGATAATTTTAGTTCTGCTTCTGGTACTGGGGCTAATAGCTTCTTGTATTGTAGTGGAATGTACGTTGGCAATGTGAATTATACTTTTGGAGTTGATGGAAATTTCACAGAATCCATTACACTTCAGGGATACGATAAGAAATGGTTTACGCCAGACACTACTAGTTCATTTGTCACACCATTTAAAACCGCAGCAACTTTTGACTCTCCGTTGGTTACGGGGATTGCTAGGCGCAATTCTATTGTATTGGCAAATTCTTCATTCCCAACTGAAGTGGCTAATAATATTCGTAGTGGGAGTGGAAATGTTCAAAATATTTCTATCTCATGTGATTTTGGACGCGAAGATAATTTTGAACTTGGAAAATATCGTCCATATACTAAATTTACTTCAATTCCTTTGCAAACGACTTGTGATTTTGAAGTTGTTTCTCTTAGCGGCGATATTGTCAATGCCAGCGGCGATAATGTAGTTAGAGTTGATGCTCCGGCAACTAACAGTATTAAAATTCAGTTAGATATCAATGGCACTGGCACTTCAACACCATCTGGATTATTTGAAGTTGATTTGGGTAGCGCTGTTCGTCTTAAGAGTGTAAACTATACAGGCGGCGATACAGGCGGTGGCAATGCTTCTGTAACATATAGTTATGTTGCGTTTAACACATTCAGTGTTAAAGATTCTCACTCCACTGCCACTGGCTACTGGACACAATAATAAGAAGTAATTAGGATGCATGAAAAGGATTTTACTTTATTAAGAATTTTAAAAGGTCGTCTCGTTTATAGACGTGGCGATCTTTTATTATTTATACATGAACCGTCCCAAGATCTAATGTTTGAATCTATTGAAATATATCAAGAGATTTATGATAAAATATATGAAAAGGGTGGCTATTTAAAAGAAGAGCTTGACAATATATTAATATCATTAAATTTAATTAATCCATTTGATGAAGATCAGATTGATAAATTAAAAAAAGACATTGATGATTTAAAAGTTCAAGCCTACAAGTCATATTATAAAACTAAAGACTTACAGCGTATAAAAAAATTAATCAGATTGACTGAATCAGTAATGATAAAACTTTCTTTGAATAGATCTAAGTGGGACCATTATTCATGCGAAGGATCAGCTTCATACGCAAGGTGGTCATGGTTAATAGAAAATAGTGTTTACAATAAAGATGGATCTCAGTTTAACTGGGACGAGGTTGATGTAAATACTATTATGCAATACTATGAGAGAAATTCTATTTCAACATCGGATTTTAGACATATCGCCCGAAATGATCCATGGAGATCAATGTGGAACATCGGAAAAAAACAGAATAATATATTTGATAAACCATCTACTCAATTAACAAGGGATCAAATTTTTCTTTCGAGTTTTTCATCTATGTATGACAATGTATTGGAGCATCCAGAGTCTCCACCAGAAGGAATTATTAATGACGATGATTGTCTAGATGGTTGGTTTATAGAACAACGGAAAAAACAAGACCAGAATAAAAAAGAGCAATCTAGTAATAATATATTGCAAAATCCTAAAATTGCAAACTCTAAAGAGATTTATATTGTTGCAGATTCTCCAGAAGAAATTGAAAATATTAACTCTATGAATTCTATGAATTCTAAAATCATAAAAAGAGATAGAGAAAATACTATTGCTGATAAAAAGTTTATTAACTCAGATTTACATTTTACGGACGTAAAAAGAGAATTGGAAGAACGAGGTATGGAATCTTTTACAAATAAAATGAGAGGAAAGTAATGGATGAATTTAGTAATTATCTAAGAAAATCTTTTGAATTCAAACAAACAAGAGAAAATAAGCAAAAGGAAATGTCTAGAGAAAGACTATTAAATGCTGCAAAGAAAAAAATCCAAACAACTATGATTGGTTCTTTATCAACAGTAGAAAAGCATTTTAGTTTTTTATGGGACGTAGAGAATCCTACAGCAGAGCAGGATCAGCTTAAAAATCTTTTCGAAGATTTAAGGTCAGAAATACTAGATCGTGGTAACACACAGATACGGAATTTAGAGAACGAATTCTCAAACTACGATATAGTATGGAAAAGATATAGTATAACACTTCCAGTAATTAACAGAGGAGATTTAGGAAATGGCGACTGAAAAATTAATTGAATCAGTGGATAATGATAATAATGTTGTGAAGGTTTTAGTTAGAAAGCCAACGCAGAGCGATCAGCGAAATGGTTCTGCGGATTATAATAAAGCTTTTAGAGATGCTATTGAATCTGGAGCTTATCTACGTGATAAATTAAATGAGCATTTGATTAAACAGGGGGTCTGGAGCGCAGACAAGCAAAAACTATCAGAGGACTTGTCTAGTAAAATAGCAGAAAAAGAACTTGTCTTGAAAAAGGGTGGAATTCCTTTGAAAAAAGCCCGATCAATTGCTATTGATTTAAAAGCTCTGCGTAATCAGTTTAGAGAATTAATTGGTACACGAGTAAATTATGATAATAACACTGCTGAGGGGCAAGCGGATAACGCTAGGTTTGATTATATGATTTGCGTAAATATATTAAACCCCGACACTAAACAAAGAATTTTTAATTCAGTAGAAGAGTATAATGACGCATCATCACAGCCATGGGTTATTAAAGCGGCAACTGAAATTGCTTCAATGTTCTATAATATAGAAGCACCCGCCGAAGATAAATTTTTACTAGAGTATAAAATGACAAATGAAGATGGTCAATTAATTAATAAGCAAGGACATCTTATAGCAATTGATGAATCTGGGGTAGAGAAATTAATTGATAAAGATGGTTATTATATTGCTTATGATGAGAGCGGCAATTCTTATAAGGTAAATTACTCTGGAGAAAAGGTAGTGGAGGTTGAAACTTTACCATTCCTCGACGATGAAGACGATGAAAAAGTAGTAATTCCAACAGAGGAAAAGAAAAATAAAAAAAAGAAAATAGATACTGAATAATATTGTGTATACTATAGTTAGGAAAGTAGCAATGTGCTGGATAGTTTTAATAGCCCCAGCACATTTTTATTCTAAGAAAAGGGGATAAATGGCTAAGTTTACTATTACCGCTCAACTTAATCTACAGGCCGGAAATGTAGGTCAAGTAGTTAAACAATTACAGCAGCAATTTCAAGGCGCAAATGTAAACTTTAATGTTAAACAAATAGCCGCTGCTCAAAACCAATTAAATAAAACATCTGTTGCCGCTCAGGGCGCTTCTAAATCTGTTAATGGATTAGCAAAAAATATTGCTGATGCAGCTAAAAGATTTTCAGCCTTAGCCATCGCAACAGGTACTTTTGTTGGATTGGCTAGGTCTATAAAAAGTGCCGTTGGTGACGCTATTGCTTTTGAAAGAGAGATGGTTAAAATTGCTCAAGCCACTGGACAAAGTGTAGCCTCATTAAAAAGTTTAGAGCAGGAAATTAGTAAAGTCT
>B570J29032_109957775_pt1 | contig 10586 bp, 23 predicted proteins | sample LakMenEpi16Nov12_FD_29032 | JGI IMG/M metagenome (IMG submission 29032)
TTACCATCAATTGCATTTATTTTAAATTTTCTGTAAACGTCTTCCAATACATGGACACTCGTTAATTTTTTTTCTACTTTCATATTCAATTATATATTTAGATATATATTAGATAATTTAAAAAATATCGCCAAAAAAGACGATATTTTTAATTATCATTAATGTTGAGGATATTACGAATTAAGTTGATTTAATTTCGCAACAATCGCATCAACTGTTTTTTGTTGTTCTTCAGTCAACGTTGGAGTTTGATTAGTAACCTGAGCTTCGTCTAAACTAACCTTTATTTCAGTTGGTTGATCAACTGTTTGTGTATTCTTGTTTTTTTTGCATCCACATCCCATAGTATTTCTTTTTTTATAAATATTTTGGTTTATTGTTTTTTATTTCTTATATTTTAATAATACAAAAAATAAATTTAAATATCAATGGATAAGGACTTTAAAATGGTGAAAAGTGTCTACACCTCAAACTACGACGCAATTACAAACATAATGCACCTTTATAACATAGAAAGGTTTGATTTAGACTGTACATATTCAAAGGGTAGTTTTTGGAAAGACTTACCTGGTCCCGTTTATAAGACAGATTTAATACCTGCAAATGATACTGTAGTTGAGGCCAATTCCGAGAACCTACCATTTGAAGATGGAACAATGAAGACCATTATGTATGATCCACCATTTGTTGTGGCAGGTGCATCATATAAAGGTAATAAGGAAGGTAGTTCCATCATTGCGAAGAGATTTGAGGGGTATACCAACTATAAAGAATTAACTGAAAATTATTACAATACATTAAAGGAATTATATAGGGTTTGTCAGAAAGGTGGAATGGTGGTAATGAAATGTCAGGATACAGTGTCAGGGGGTAAGAACCATTTTACTCATTGTCTTATTATGAATATGGCGATGGAGATTGGATTTTACCCAAGAGATATGTTTATTTTACATAACAAGGTGAGAATCAATAGTTTTGGGACTAAATGGACTAAACAAGAACATGCTAGAAAGTATCATAGTTATTTTTGGGTATTTGAGAAAGTGAAACCAAGAGTTAAATATGATTTTATGACCCCAATTATTGAACTGGATTCTGAGGAGTCCCCAAATACATAGCAACTTTGTCCCCTACTTTCCACCCATCACAGGTACCAGCAGGAAATTCAATAACATGATCACCAATACCCGTATAACGAGGTAAGGTCATACGATGAGGATCTTCAACGGGACAATTGGAGTGGATACGATTGATACGGTTATTAAGAACAAATATAATATCAAGTGGCAAGAGACAGTTTTTCATCCAAAATGAATGATGACCTTTACCCATCTTGAATACCATACAACCGTTTAATTCTTCTCTACCCATCATACCTCTTTCAATATCCTCAGGTGTGGATAAGTATTCGGCGGTGAATGTTTTATTATTAATATGAACTGACATAACTATAATTATTTGGAATTATCAAAATATATTATTATATTTAAACTATGGAAAGTATATTTGGAGGTTTAATAGAATTTGACAGTCAGAAAGAACTGAATGAATACATGGAAAATTTGGATGTACTCAGTGCAACACAAATTATCGAAAAACAAATTGAATATGTTGCTTCTCATGGTGGATTTACCATTGTTGAAAGTCATGTTTTATATAAATGTTTAATTAAATTAAAAGAAGATGCAAATAAGAATCAAAGAGATCATCTACATAATGATGATACTAACGGGGATATTAATTGAGAAATACGGACTTAAAGGTGCTGATCCTGAATTGGTAAAATATTTTGGATGGGGAGTAATAAGTCTCGGGTCATTCAATTTAGTATTAGATTACATTAGAAAACCTAAAAAGAAATAATATGTCAAAGTTTACAAAAAAATGGCAGAAGGAATTTGAGAAAAGATATTCCACTGCGGTTCTCGAATTAAAAAATTTGGAGGCCGAATATAAAGAAATGAAGGATACAAATCCTGACGAATGGTCAATAAATTATATGACCCCAAAGGAAAGTGAAATTGATTTTGGAGTATTAGGTGATTATAGTATATATGATTATGGAGATAAAGTTGATATTAGATTTAATGGTAGTATCATTAGTGTTGATTTTTCAATAACAGAATTGAAAAAATTGATTGAATTAAGAAATGAATTAATGAAAGCAATTGATACATTCCAAAGACCACTAGTGAAAGAAAAAGTTGTTGTTGATACTGATGATTGTGATGATGAAGAAGATGCGGAAGAACAGGAGTGGGAAATTAAAGCTGAAAGGTCATTAACTGAAGCGTGGACATATACCGTAACAGCAAGAAGTGCATGTGAAGCGATTAAAATGTTAGAAGAAGATGAAGATCAGGTAGGTATAAAACATAATGATGATAGTGAATATTATGATTATGGTGATATTGAATACGAATCAATTTAAACAAATATAATATGGGAAAATTTATTATTATCGCCGAACGTTATGTGGAAGAAGCATGGACCCTTCACGTTGAGGCTGAAACAGCAGAAGAAGCATTACAAAAAGTTGAAGACTGTCCTTGGGACGAATGCGATGGTGTGGAACACCAACAAGATGTTACGTCATATAGAGATGATGTTGAATACCGTTACGATGGAGAAATAGAGGAAGAAGAAAATTAAAATAATATGTTAAAAAATTATTACAAAGACTTTTTTGTCTATAAGAAGAATCATCATTGGTATATTTTACCGGCTATCATATTTTATTATGATAAGCATTCAATTTATGATGACGGTAAAATGGCACCATCATACGGTTTAACGGTTAGATGGTTATGTTATATGGTCGGTTTTCAATTACAAAAATTAGTGGATTAAATAAAAAACCCTGATGTTAGTTGTAAATAATCAGGGTTTTTTAAGGGGAATTACATCCTGCCTTGTCCGCGGTAGTTCTTTTCAGTTCTATCGTGTTTGTTGTGTGTTTTAGTAGCTTTACCACCTTTTCTTTTCCCGAAGGAAACTTTGGTTGAGGTAATCTTACCTTTCGCTTTCGCCATAATTGTGTGTTTTTTAATAAATACACGTATATTCTAACTTTTTTCGTATATTTGACATCTAAACTTACTTTATGGAAGAAATATTACTTTACCAACGATACTCATACGCGAAGATTACACCATATAAGAATTACTCTAAATTTCCAAGAGAGGTACAACCACATAGTGGAATACATAAACAATTATCGTATGATGATGATTTTAGTACCATAACTCACTATTACGATGCGGAAGATGGTATTGGATTAACTCCTTTATTAGATGGTACTAGAAAGAAAAATACAAGATACTTTTATTGGAAGGACGAACTTAAAGATATACCGGTTATAAAATACGCATCAAAACATAAATTAGATGGTGGAATGGGAGTTTTTTACACCACAAAAGATAGACACATAAAGAAATATTATAACGAACCATTCAGTGATATATTAGTAGTTATTCTTGAGAGGTCAATAATAAGAAGAGGAGATAAGGTTACAATAAAAACAAACAAATACACAAAACATAGGGGGTTTAATTGTAAGTATTTTAAAGCGAATAAATTTTCCACGTCAGTAACTTTTGATATGATTAAAGGTGATTTTTTATTAGTTACTTCAGCAGGAAAAGATAAATGTAGAAAGAAACTTAAACCTACATTTAGAAAAAACAGTTTTAATCATCTTATGAATTTCATAAAAAGTCCTGATGGACCATTTAGATTTTTGAGAAATCATATGGGTAAAAACAATGGACTATATAAAGAATTATATTATGCGTTCGACGATAAACAATTCAACCAATCATTGTATTCGGTATTCAATCGTATGATTACGTATCCAACCGATGGAACATTGTTTAGAGATTTATTTTATGACGAAGTAATGAGATGGTTTATTAATACTAAGAAAATAAAAACACCAAATGAATATAGGGATTTAATACTCAGATATTATCCAACTGAAAAGTATTTGAAAAAGAATGATAGGAAATTAGTTGCGTCAATATTAGATGTGTTTCAAATTAAATCAAAAATAACAATTAAGTTATTACATGAAAGACCTAATATAGATTTGAGATCACTCATAAAGTTATGTTATTTATTTGGTGACCAATATCAAAAATATATTGGATCTATTGGTTTTAATATGTTTGGGGTTATGAGTACAATCAATGACTTACCTTCATCATCTCTAAAAATGATGGAAAGTAATTGTAGTGATTATAAAAATCATGGATATGATATTAATGACACTGAAAAAGAAAATTTATTAAAAGTATTAACAAGTGAACCCAAAAATGGAAGTATTATAAATGAAAATTTTATTGGATTAATTGTAGATCATTTTAGAATGTTAAATAGAATTAGAGAATATGACCCCAACATTAGAATGAAAGCAAATAACATAACTAAATTCCACTCAGAACATAATGAATTATCTAAGATAATATCGGCTATTAAAAAGGGTTGGGTCATTCAATATTTTTATCCTGAAGAAACAATTAGACAAATACAACAACCAATAAAAATATTTAAATCTATAGACATAGGACCTGGATTAAAAGGAACTGATATGGATAATTACATAACTATCACACCACATGTTTTAACAAGAGAAGAAGAATATATTGAAGAAGGTAAGTTTATGCATCACTGTGTTGCGTCATATGCGGAGACAGATACGTCAATGATTATTTCCTTACGAACTGACGACCAACAAGATAGAGTTACATGCGAATTTCAAATATCAAACGGTAAATTAATACAAGCGAAACATTTTTCAAATGCACAACCACCAAAACAATTTGAATTTGTTATAGAAGAGGTGACAGATATAGTTAGAATACATGCGAGATTTGGAACACTTAATTGGTTAAAAAAAGATAGAGTACCAATTAAAATAAATGGAATAGAAATACCGGCGGAGAAAAGAGAACCAAGAAGATTAATTGATATTTTAGATTTGGATGATGCACTACCATTACCATTTTAACTACACATTTTCATTAAATCCATATATATTACTATATGGATTTATTATTTTCGTACTCCCAACAAAAGAAGGATAAGAATAGAAAGAGAGACGAGTCTATTAGTCAATGTTTATTGAGATTACATAAACATAACGATGAATTGACTTATGAAGGTATATTTGAATTTGATTACGATAGATATGGAAAAGAGCAACACATAACTTTTGAACATAATTTAGTTGTTAATTTAATTAGTGGTGATGTGTTTATAAAATACAAAATCAAAAATAATTTAGACACAGATGTTAAGATGTTTAGGAACACTGACAGAGAAAAGAAAAATGATTTTAAATTATTGTTTGATTTAATTGAGAATGGTATTATACGAGGAGAAAAACGAAGAGGATATTGGGGAGTGAAATATGAGAGAGCAGTCGAAAAGATAAGTAATTTATTTGTACAACACATATTACCAAATTTTAAATCACAATTTTATAAAGAAAAGAATTACGATTTAAAACCTTTCTATAACACCATTTATGATATGTTAGTTGATTATCATTTAGATATTAAAGGAATTAAAGGACACAATGCTGTATACTACGACATTCAAAATGATTACCCAAAAAAGAAATGGTTAGATGAAAATGATAATAAATTTCTACCCGCGGTTTTAGATAATTATGGTATTAAATCAAAATATCTAATAAAAGAATTAAGTCAGAACGTCAGACAGATTCAAATTAGTACATTAAATTATTTCTGTAAATTATTTGGTGATAATCATGTTGAATATTTAAAGAAATTTATTTGGGAGATACATTGTTATGACACACCACCTAATAAAAAATTACATTACTTAAAGAACGAATCTGAAAAAGATTATTTAGTAAAAGTTATTAATGATTGGGAGATAGATACAATTAAAACTGATTCATTAATCTATACATTAAACAAATTGTTTACAATTAGAGATCTATTAGAACAAAGAGGACTTAATCTTAAATTCAAAGCAAAGAGCGATAGTGAGTTTGACAATGTAATGGAAATGTGGTCAGGATTAAAATTACACTTTGCACGTGGGTATAAAGTAAAATACCTCATATCGGAAGATTTTGTAAAAGAAATAGAAGAAGAAATTATAATTGGTGATGAAATATTCAAACCAAAGATATTACTTACTGAAGACGATTTTAGAATAGAGGGATTTAATATGAAAAACTGTATGTCTAAGCAATTTGCACATGGTGCAATCTACTTATTCGTATCATTACAACACAAGAGAAAGAGAATTAATTTACAATATAGGAAGGGTAATCTAATACAATCATATGGTAAAGCAAACACCCCTGTTATTCAAATATTCGAAGAACCGACCAATATATTAACGGAAAGATTCAAAAAACACCCAACAATCGAATGGAAGAAAGAGAAATATGATTTCCTAACCAATTCACAATCAATAATTTAGTAATTTTATCCACATTTATTTTTTATTACAAAAATAATTTGATATATTTGTATAAACATTTAAGATATGCAAGAAAAGGAATCTAAAACAAATACACATTTTTGGATTAGTTTGGTTAAATCTGGGTTTAGAATTGGTGCGGGAATTACATTATGGAATGGTGATTACATGTCAGCTGGATCATTGTTAATCATTGCCGAAGCTCTTGGCATTGCTGAAGAAATATTTTAATTATGAAAACATTTAAAGACATTGAATTTAAAACTCACCCCAATGGGGAAGAGTTTGGAATCACAAGTAGAACAAAATTTGAAAATGGATATGAAGCGTCTGTAGTTAAAAGTGAATATTCATACGGAGGTCGAGATAATTTATACGAATTGGCTATTTTTAAAGACGGTGAAATATGTTATGACACACCAATTACTGATGATGTGATTGGTTATTTAACTGAAGATGATGTATCAGAAACATTTGTTAAAATTCAAAAATTATAAAATATGGGACTATTAAACAAATCAGAAAATTGGTGGTTAAGATTATCATTAGTTTTATTTGCATTAATTGCATTAGGATCGGCTTCGGTCATAAATAGAAGTGTGACACAAGAAAGACAAACATTAACAGATAGTTTAAACTATTATAAGAATTTAAATGATAGTTTATTTGATGAAAATTTTACATTAAACCATTGGAATGGAATACAAGAATTGATGATATATAATTTAAGTCATGAAAATCCAAAATATAAAGATTTAGAAAAAGATTTAGAAAAAGAGGCAAATTCAAACAAATATGAGTAAGAAAGAAACAGAAATATTTTTAGGTGCTGGCAATAACATGGAAATGAAATCATCTCAATATGTTAACACACATCAAACATTATATTTAACTACACCTGAAAATGGGGCGATAAGTTTGAATGTTGAGATATCGGCTGATTTTAACACAATACCCCAAGAATATCATGAAGTATTTTTAAATATGATGTCGGCAAAATATTTAGGTAGAGTTTCATTTGGTGATAATCCATTCTCACAATGCCAACCGACACCTAAAAGAAAATGGTATCAATTTTGGAAAAGTAAAACTTTAAGTTTATGACCTATTTTGTAATTGGTATTATTGGAACAACTCTTTGGATGGTGTACGAAATGTACACCGCACCTACGATGGATGATGATGGTAGAATAACTAAACCGGGTAATAAACTATCAGATTTATTTAAAAAGAAAAGATGATATTTATCATATAAACAACTAATATGGCATATTCAGATAAAGTATTAAATCATTATTCCAACCCACAAAATGTAGGGACGTTAGACAAATCCAAATCCAATGTTGGCACTGGATTAGTGGGAGCACCTGAATGTGGTGACGTAATGAGATTACAAATTGAAGTGGTGGATAATATCATCGTTGACGCTAAATTTAAAACATTTGGATGTGGTTCAGCAATCGCATCATCATCAGTAGCTACCGAATGGTTAAAAGGTAAATCATTGGATGAAGCGGTAACAATTGATAATATGGATTTAGTTGAAGAATTAAACTTACCACCAGTTAAGATCCACTGTAGTGTTCTCGCAGAAGACGCTATTAAATCTGCTATAAACGATTATCGTGTTAAAAATGGTATGGATTCATTAGTATTTGAACATTAATATGATTACAGTATCAAAAAAGGCGTTAGATCATTTATTTGAATTAATGGATAGTGAAGGTTTAACCACAGATACTTACCATCTTCGTGTTGGAGTTAAAGGTGGTGGATGTAGTGGTTTATCTTATGTAATGGATTTTGACAACACAACAGAAGAATTCGACGAAGTCATCCAACTCGAACGAGGTTTAAAAGTTGTTATTGATAGAAAATCAGTACTTTATCTATATGGAACCGAGTTGGATTATTCTGACGGACTTAATGGAAAAGGTTTTCAATGGGGTAATCCAAATGCAAGTCGCACTTGTGGATGTGGAGAAAGTTTTGCTCTCTAATTTTTATTTTTCATTTATTTTTAATATATTTTACTATGGAACAAATAATAGGAGACTACAAACAATTTGTAGTGTTGGAAAGAGCAATGTTAGACGTGTTACTTAAACAAGCGGATGAATTAAGTGAAATGAGTGATGCGTACAGCGGAGTAAGGGCTACAGAAATAAGAAATGTTGTCAAATTTATAAAAGACAATAACATTTATAACAAAGATTTTAAAATAAAAAGTTAAACAATGATTAACACCGGATCAGTTGAAGGACAAATTAGTTCGTTAACACAACGTATTGGAAGTATTTCAAATCATTTGAAATCAAATCACAAAGATCATTCAACACAAAGAGGTTTAATGAAATTAGTAGGTCAACGTAAGAGTTTATTAGTTTATTTACAAAAAAATAACCTTACCACTTATCGAGAACTAATTGAAAAATTAGGTTTAAGAAAATAAAAAGAAACAATATGCAAATGTTAATAATTTTAGGATATGTTGGATTTGCAACATTGGCGGTATTTTCTGTCATCAACATCATAATACAAATTAACAAAGTACCTGATGAAGAAAATTAAACACCCCTTAGTTAAAGGTGTAGTTAAAGAAATTGTCCCACGAATATATTGTGTTCAAGTGGACGATGACTATGATCGTGCAATGTTATTCTGTCGTTATCAAGAGTATTATGAATCACCATATAAAAAATTCAGAGGTAAACGTTTTACTTGGATGGAATATATGAGATTTTACAAAGACGCTTGGAAGAAAAGGGTGTTTACATATCCGGAAGATTGGGCGGGTTACAACATACCTTCAAACATATTGGATGGAGGAGTAGATGCATTTTATAAAGAAACCGAATATGATGAGGTAATGAACGACATTTATTATTATTGTGCAATTGATTCTCAAAATAAAAATAATGGAACAAGTTGTGATTGGTATTTGATTGGAGCAAGTTCAAAAGATAAAGGAACTATGAATCATGAAATTGCTCATGGTTTATACTTTACCAATAAAGATTATAAGAAAAAGGTAAATGAACTGATTGGTAACATTAAACCATCTCATTATGAGAAGTTAAAAAAGAAACTTATTAAGATGGGATATGTTGATGACAAGAAAATTATTAACGATGAAATCCAAGCATTTATGTCCACAGGACTTTATAATGGATTAAACACAAAGGAACTAAAGGTGTATGAAAAGGAATTTAAAAGTAATTTTAAAAAATTAATTAAATAAGTTATGGGATACGTAATTGGTATTGGATGTAGTTTTATAGTGGGGGCAATTGTTGCTTTCTTTTGGGTTAGAGGTATTGACCATATGAAAGAGAATCATCCTGATTATAAGGGAGAAGACTTGTTCGGTGATTTTGACGACGAGGACAAGGATTATTTAGGATAAAACCACAATTTGAGATATTTATATTCGTATGAAAAAAAGAACCCTAAAAGAAGAATTAGAAAGAATACACACCATTACCTACGGTAAGAAGTTCTTAATTGAGGACGATTTATTAAATAAATTAATACAAGGTGGCGACACTAACACAACAAAAACTGTGGATGACCCTATGAAGGCAGATTTTGTTGATGATAATGTTAAGAAATACTTTATAGATTTAAAATCAATAAATGAACCAATTGAACAACAAGAATTAGGTTCAATGGAATATCAGAAGAACGTAGAATTAGTTCAAATAGGGTTAATTTTATTAGGATATGAATTGCCAAGACATGGAGTTGATGGGTTATTTGGACCTGAGACTGCGGTTGCGGTTGGAAAATACAAACAAGATAATAATATCGTATCTGAATCTTCATCTCCATATAAGGGCGGTGGAAACATAACAGTTAATAGTGATGTTGATAGTAATATCGACGAAAGATTACAGGATAAAATTGAATCTATAGCATCTGAATATGGTAAACCATTTAGAATTAAATCGGGTTATAGGGACCCTAAAAGAAATGCTACCGCCGGTGGTGCGAGTGATTCGGCCCATCTTAGACATAATGCGGTTGATATTGGATTACAAGACGAATCAATTGAAAATACATTAAAATTTATTGCAATTGCATCTAAAAATGGTATTGGCGGGATTGGTGTTTATGGTCCGGGTAGT
>B570J29032_109957777_pt1 | contig 10586 bp, 5 predicted proteins | sample LakMenEpi16Nov12_FD_29032 | JGI IMG/M metagenome (IMG submission 29032)
TAATTCATTACCACCTTTATCTTGTAACAATGGTACTGCTTGATTTCCCATAGAAGCCATAAAATGTGTACCTAAATCTCCATTTCCAAACTCATAAGTTTTAGGATTAGGTGAAACCATCCTTTGAGCTGCTGGATTTTTAAATTCGTTTTCAGTAGCCATTCTAGCTTTCATCATAGCATTCATAGCATTTTTGTCAACAGGTATTTCTTCTGCTCTAGGACCCGCTGTATTTTGTGGACCACCATCTTGTGCTTCAGGTAATTCTTCTACTACATAACCACCATCTCTATATGCTTGTATTTCTTCATCAGTAAGATCAAGATCTTCATAATCAGCTTCTCCACCATTTTCTTTAGTAGGTAGATTAAAACCATAATTTAATTCATAGTGACTTAATGGATTAGGATTAAGATTAATAGTACCAAGTTTAGAACCACCCTTCTTAGCCATAGGTGTTTCATCTACATAAGATGCACCAGGAAAGTTATAATCTTGATTAGGTTGCATCATTGATCCAGGACCAACATTAGGTTGAGCCCATACAGGATAAGGTACACCTTGCATAGTAATATCATTACCAGGGATTCTAGTTTTTTGACCTGGATATTTCCATTGACCTGCTGGATCAGTTATTATATCTTTTGGTTTACCTGGTGCTTTTGCTTTACCTAATTCTGATACAGCTTTAGATAATACTTTTTTATTGAATCCCATTATCTGAGTGATATTTGATTTTTACTATTGCTCAATTTAATAATCATATTAACATCCTGTGAATCAGTTCTGCTCAAATATAAGAAATTTAAATAATTCCTGAATTTTTTTCTTTGCAGTTCTGTTTTATTATAATTTAAATTTGTTGGAGTTAATGTTTTTATATATCCATTAGCTTGTGTTACCCATATTGATTCTTGATCATAACTTCCTGCTAATACTGTAGTACTAGGAACTAATGGTCCTGTTGGAGGATAATTAGATCCAATTGGGAACTCACCTCTATTTCTTGTTATATCCCAGAATTGATTAAATCTATATTTGTTTTCTTCTTTAGAGAATAGTATATCTATAGATGTAGGATTAATAAGAGGATATGTATTAGCAAGAGTAATATTATTTTTAGGAAAGATATTAAGATTTAAGTATCCTGATACTTGTTCTGAATTAAATATTACTGCTTTATCAAAATTATAATCCAACACATGGAATTGATCTACACAGTTATTAGAATGATTTTTATAGCATTCAAGTATATACTCTATAGATTTTAAAGTGGTAACTGTCTGTCCCGTAATAAGGGGTATCTCAACTTCAAATGGATGTTGAACTCCATAAAATTTACAGTAACTATTACATACTGCATTATGTTTCCATACTTTACCTCCTTTAGTTGTTGCAAAATATTGTCTTGCTGGTAATACAAAGTCTGGATGCCAGTCATGAAAAGATATCCAATGTTGACTTTTAGGGTCAAAACTTGTAGTCCATGAAGCACTTTCAAATATAAGTGGATTACCTAATTCAACTTTTGCTATACCATCTACTAAGAAATAATCACCATAAGAAAAATATACTACTCTATTTGCATATTGAGGTTTTAATTTATAATCTTTTTTACAGAAATATATAACACCATTATAATTATCATATACTGCTTGAGTACCAATACCTGCTACAGGATTATCTGTATGTGGATATTCTGGAAAATCTTCAGTAAGTTTATATGGTAAGAATAAACTAAACCACCATTTCATTCCTGCTTGAGATATTTCTGTTAAACCTTGAGCAAATGAAAATACTCTTCCTTGATTTTGAGACATATAATACATTCCTGCAGGAGTACCAATAACACCAAATTTATTTTGAGAAGACCCATACTCATACTCTACATCTGATATAGTAATATTTTGAGGAGGATTAGAAAATAAGCCACCATCACCTATAGTAAGTTTAGTACCTAACTCAGTTGTAAGAGTATCTACACCTTGATACATTAATGGACTAGCATTTTGGAATGTAATAAACATACCAGTTTTAGCATAAGGTTTTATACTAGTAATTCTATTCTTAAAGTCATGAAAATTATTTACTAAATATACAAACCAAGAATCTTTTGTAGACCAGTTTTGTTGTGGTAGTGAATATACTACTCTATCAGGATAATAAGTATAACATAATTGGGATACAACAGGATTATAATATCTTGATTGTAGATTACCTTGTGAAAAATATTGTGTAAATATTTTAGATATACTTAATGAATAGTCATATGCATAATAGTTACCCTGTGTTATTGTATTAGGGTCCATATTAAACATTTCTGGTAAATTAGTATATGAATTTACATCATAATTTTTTTGCCAAGTTTCTAAACCAGGTTGTCTAAAATCTACTATTACATCTGACTCAACAAAGAAATCTCTTACTGAAGAATTAGCTAAATAAAAATATGAATTTTTAGCACCAAATACTCCAGGATATGTATCTGGAAAACCTGATGCTGTATCATTTGAATACTTATATTTACGTATACTATTTACATAGTAATCTAAGTTATAAAAACCTGTTGGTAAAAGCCCTGTTCCAGCAGGTGGATTAATTAAATCTGCAATTGAACTTGGTGTAAGATCACCTACATCATATTCTTCACTGTTAGCCCAAAATCTTGGTTCAGCTATCATATGTCTTAGAATATAATTATATTCATAACCATCAGGTTGTCCATATAACCAGTCATAGAAAAAGAACATGTTGTTTTTTTCAGTATATCTATTTACATAAGTGTCTCCTCCAAATAATACAGGAGTTTGAGTTATTGTTTCTAAAGTAACTAACTTAGCTGCAGTACCATAAGGAGTACTAATAGTACACCAAAAACTACTAAATGTTACTGGTATATTTTGATTATTATAATTTAATTTTTGTTCTGAAGGTGTAATAGGTATTTCTTTAAGTGAATCAAGTTGACCATATTGATTTCTTAATCTAACTTTGATACCAACATAATGACTTGCAATACTAAGATTAAATTCATTAGTCTTTTTTGATTTCATGTCAACTGGTAATCCAATACCTGCTTGTATAGCAGTACCCAATGTTACAAGTGAAGTATCACCATATCCTGTAGCTGTAGAAGGATTAAGAATATAATCAGGTCCAAAATTTTGATTTAAATTATTAGTAGTTCTTAAAGTAACAGTTGTCTGTCTTTGAAGATTATTAATTATATAACTAATTCCACTGAAAGGCTTAAGACCTTGAATATTATTTTTTAAATATAAACTATCTTCAATATTAAATCTTTGTCTTTTACCTGTAACTGGTGCAGCAAAACTACTATAGAAACCTTCTGCAATAGCTTGTAATGCATATTGTCTATATGGTATTAAAGCATATACTAATCTAATTGTTGTATTTGCTCCTTCTGAAAAATAAAAAAATGATTGTTGAACAAAATTAGCAATACCAAAAATACCTGCATATTGATATTTAGGTACATCTTTAGTATATGATCTTCCGGTAACACCTGTACCACCTAGTCCTGCACTGGTAGTATTTGCTGTTATATATGCACCATATATACCTGCAAAAAGCGGATTACCAAGAGGATTTAAGGCATCAGTTAAATATAAACCTGTACTTAAATAAGTACTTAATGCAGCTTGATAAGTTGTTTGCCCAACTTGCATAACTCCTGCTGCAACATGTGCTGCTGTTACTACTGCTCCTAATCCATCACTACCACCTGTTGCTGGAGTTGGAGCAGCTTCATTAATTGTCCATTTACCTCCTTGTTGTAATGCAAGTTCAATAACACCGGCTAATATAGCTGCGGCTACTGTTATATCAGCTAATAGTTTAAATTTTGGATGATTATTAGGTTCTTGAAAATACTGTACTGAAGTACCTCTTAAACTACCATATATTTTTAATTCAGTAACAGATAAATATGGATTTCTAAAATTAGTATCTGGTGAATGAAAAGTCATTAAATTAGTTGGTATTGTTTGATCTACAATTTGATCACTACTATTTGTTAATTTAATATATGGATCATTAACACCTGAAACATTTCCACCTAATAAACTTGAAAGTGGTCTAATGGTATTAAAAGGATAATTAGGATATAAACCAATTCTGTTTCCAGTATTGTTACCTTTAATATTATAGGTACGCATATTATTAACCATACCTTTAGCAATAATACTTCTGTTACCCTCTCTAGACCCTCTTAGTATTTCATAACCTACTATTCCTGGTATATCATTACCATCATTATCTTTTGGTAAAAATATATTAGTAAAGTTTACACCCATTAATCTAATACTAGTACCTCCATTAGAATAATGATTTGTAAGTAAAGAACCTGCTGTAATATTATCAGGAAACTTATGATGTCTTATTGGTTCAGCACATAAATCAAATTGTGGATCAGTTGTACCTGACCAACACTGAGATGATGAATCCCATATATCATGTCTATTATCTGGATACTTTTCTGTTGATTCCCAGTATCCCATTCTACCTGTTGCAATAATTTTACCACCATCAGGTAATGTTGTTACAGGAGGTAAACCACCTAAAGTTGCTGTATTATATACTTCAAATACTCTATCATTTGTATCTAAAACATCTATACCTGTTGCAGGAGCTGTTTCTAATGACCCTTTGTATTGCATTGGGGCACGTCCAGGAATATGATATGATGAAGATTTATCTCCAGTACTATATACCCATCTAATAAAGAAAGCATATACTTCATCTCTTAGATAACTTGTATTGCTTCCTCCTTTTACATAATAATCTGCAGGATATTCAACTGATACCCATTGTGATCTTATTTGATTAGCTAAAGGTTGATAGTTAAAATCAAATTTAGATCTTGGTGCAATTTTTAATAAATATGTATTAACCTCAGTAATCTGATCTGATGTTTCATATACAGGAGATCTTAATGGAAGTACTTCAACAGGTATAGTAATAAGATCATCTTTAATTTGATCTAAATGTACTACAGATGTACTTGTAGAATATAATCCAATTCTTTTTGCTACCGCACCTTGGTTAATTACTTGTATTACTACTAATTCAAATTCATCAAAATGTTTTGTATCAGCTGTAATTAATATATCAATACATCCTTGTACATCATTAATATTCCAAATTGGTTGAGTATTACTTGGTGAAAAATAATCTGTAACTCTTTGACCTTTAATAGTATATGCAAGAGTTGCAAAGTATGATCCATTTCTTAATACACCTCCACCAATACCTGGTACAACTTGAATAGTTGGTGTATCCATTAATCTTGAAAGTCTTAATTCTTCACAATTTAATGTAGTTAAATCTTTACATATAATACATCCTACAGGAATATAACCACCTGGAGCTGGTACTATAATATTATTTTCATCTTTACATTCTTGATTCCATTGAATTCCTGGCCATTGAATATTTACACCTGATCCATTTGCATATGTATTACTACCAATCCATATATAATCAGGAGTTGGCCATAATGCATCATCTCCAACATTTAAATATCTATCAGGATTTCTACCATCAGCAAAATATACAGACCATGAACAGTCTTCTTTTTCTCTTGATGCACCTGTAATTAAAAATTGTTTATCAAAATTTAAACAAAGATCTTGCACCATAATTCTATATCTACAACTATCTTCTTCAAATAATCCTATTTCACATCCAGTAGCTGCACCAACTCCTGATGTTGGATGTGCTACAGTAAAAAGGACCCATTTATCACTATATAAATGTATTGCACCTATAATATATTTTTTACCAGAAAGTGTTGCTCCTGCTTCTGCACATAATATATTTGATGTTTCATTTGATAATGTACCAACATTACCTTCTAAAGTATTGTTAACTGCATTACGTGCATGAGTCCACATGCCCTCACTTACAAATGTAGGATCTGAATCTTTATTTAATCCCTTTATAAAGGTGTTAGTTTTATTTTGACTTGTATCTTGTATATTTTTCTTTGCCATAACATAATAATATTATAATATCCGCATACTGTTATAGTTAAAACTTTTAAACATGTCATAGTATTTAGAATACTGTGCTCTTCTGTTAGCCATCCATAACCCTTTCATCTCTGCAAAGTTAGGTGTATTAACAATTGATAAAGCATAATTTCTTGCAGCTTTTAATCTTTGTTCTATAAGTTGTAATTTTTGTACTACATCTTCACCATTAAGATATAAGTTTTCAAATATTCTTTGCTTTACAGCATATTCATAATACTCATTAATTTCATCATGATCTGGAACTAATAAGTTACCATTATCATCTTCTAGTGCTCCTTGATAATTAATATATACTTTACCACAATCAAAAGTAGTATGTAAGAAACCATCTTTAATCCATGCTTCATTAGCTGCATTAAGATAAAGATTAGGACAATCACATTCTATTTCTCTTGAAGATCTAAACCTTAAAGGAATTAGTGATTCATATATTCTTGTTTCTCCAGTAGGTATTACTTGAATTAATTCAAATGCTTCACCTTTACAGTTAGAAAATACTCTTGGTCTTATACAAGTATTACCAAATGGATTATTAGGATCATATTGTGGAACTAATATAGGAGTATTATTAAATGTAGTATCTGCACAAGCAATAGTATGATTACATGGGTTAGCATTACAAGTACTACAATTAACTGTAGGGGGTGCACATATATCTACTGTACTTGGTACTTCAGTATAAGGTACTTCCATAGTAGTAGTACCTCCAGATTGATATCCTACCTCTTGTCTAAATGATCCACATATTGACCCAAAGTTCATTACATAAAAATCATCAGGTAATTTTACCTTATGATGTTCTACTTCTAATATGGCTTCTTTAGTCATATTAATTCTAAGACCTAAATCATATGTTACTCTTTTTGCAACTTTAATTAGTTGTTGAGGCTCAATTAAATTTTCAAGAGCATATGTATTTAAGTCAATAGTAACATCTTCCAGTAATTGGTCAAATGTTCTAAACTTGAGTGTATAGTTAAAGTCCATTATCTTAATGAGTTTTGACTATCATCAGGACCATTTGTAGGTACATTAATAGACATAGTTAATTCTTTTAATACATATTGTTCAATTTCACCAAATAAGTAATCTGGAAACATTAATTGGTCATCATTTCTGAATCTACATTCTTGAGATGTATCACATGTAAAACCTGTAATAGTATCTTCAAACATACCTTCTACTTTAATTGCTTCCCATGGAACATTAGGCATATATAAATAACCATCTAAATACCAGAAATATTTTCTAGTATTATATCTGAAACTATTTACTTTAGTCATAGAAGAATATGTACCTGGATCAGTTCTAAATAATTCTACTGATGTATCTAATGAAGATACAGTACGTATAAGTGGCCCATTAAGTCCATCAAAAAACTTAGGTAGTCTTTCTTTAGTTCTTTTAATATAACAACCAGAGGTAATACCAAAGCATCCTGCCTCTACTTTATCTACATCTATTAATTCAACAAATGTTAAAGTAGAAAATATTGAACTTATCTTCATTAACCTGTTCTGATTATCTTCTCTCTTTAAAAGAGATTTCCCATATTTTGAAATTGCAAAATATATTGTTCTATCAGTTAAGAATGGATCCTCCTTTACAGCTTTAAGTGCATTCCTAACTCTTGATATTGCTTCACCAATTGTTGTCATATATCAAATTCATTATATGTTTTTAACTTTTCTTTTTCAACACTTTTAAAATATTCCTTTTGCCTAGACTTAGTAAACATCTTACGTATTTTTTTCATTGGATCAACCTGTATATACATAGGCCAATTTTCTGAATATGTTTTAGCTACACTTCTTTTAAAGTTTCTAGATCCTGCAAAGGCCCAACATTCTCTATTATTAAAAGTATACTTAGTAGCATTATTAGTATAAAAGATTTTAGCAAGTTTGCCATCTGTATCCCAATTTGTATTTGTTACTATTACTCCATATTTTGTTGACTTGCCAAAATCAATGTTTCTTCTAAACTTACTTGTTTGACATGTACCAATAAATATGTTACCTAAATTCTCTGGCAACTTTACACCATCCCTGGTTTCAATTACTGTTTCAAAAAATAAGTTATGAAATGTTGTACATATTTTATATAAGTCCTTAGTGTCTACATCCTTATACTTAGGATACTTTTCTTTAAATGCTTTATAGAATTGTCTATTTAATACATGATATACATCTTGTCTAAATCTTTTACCTTTTACATCTGGTCCCTTAAATATTTTACTTTCCATACCTTATACATTAATATACTAAAATTTTCAGACTTATAAAAATTACAAGTTAAACAAATATAATATATATAACTCATATATAAAAAATAACCCCGGTAATAAAATACATACCGGGGTCTCGTTGTTAGCCACAGAAACCAACAAACTGCGACAATATTTTTAAATTAACCAATCATTTTACCATTTGCTAATTCTATATTCCAAGCATATCCTGTTCCTAAATCTTGTACACAAGTTAATGTTAAAGATTGATTTTTAAATAACACATTAGTTCCTATTGATGCAGTATCATCAAAAGTTAATAATGGTGACGTGCTTAGAACACCTGTATATTCAAGAATAACTGCTGGATCATAAAAAGAATAAAATATAACATCAAATACTCTACCTTCTAAAATTTGCCATGTTGATAAACTACCTCCACCACCTTCTGTAGTAGCACTGATTTTTATAATATCTCCTACAACTACTCCTGATGAAGGAAGTGTTAAAGATGTAAATGCCCCTGTAGTATCTCTAATAACATATCCATTATTAGCTGCAAGTGTTACTACAGGACTAGGTCCTGTTATGGTACTCCAAGTTAAACCACCACCACTACTAGGTGTTTGCCATTGAGCTTCTCCATTTCCAGTTATACATGTTAAAACTTTACCTACTCCTTCAGTACCATCCTGTAATCGTAAAGCATATTTACTTAATGAAGTACCTCCTACTATAAATGTACCACCAACACCAACTGCAGGAGCATTTGCTGTAACTACAGCCAAAAGTCCAGTATTTGTTAAACTTGAATTATTAACACTTATTTCTAAACCTCTGTTTTCTTGAGTATTAGTACCAGTATTAGTAATATAAGCTCCATTTGTTATACTAGTTGCATTTAATAATTGGTCTATTCTAACAGTTGTATTTTTTGAGGCATTGCTAACATACAAAAGTGCATTAGCAGAAGGGGCTGCTCCAATTCCAACTGATACACCATCATCTCTAGTAACACCTATTCCAAGTGTAGTTCCATTTGGAGTCCAACGTGCAAGATAATTAAGTGTTCCAGAACCTGTAACTCCACCACTTGATATAACAGATAAAGGATTTGCAAAAGTACCATCACCTGAAAGTGTACCATCTACAAATATTCCTGTAAAACTAATTATTGGATTAAGTGGATCTGCATTATTTACATATACACCACCTGCACCATTATCAGTAACTGATTGTATACAGTTTAAAGAATTTGTACAAAAAAATAATACAATACTTTCTAATGCCTCAGCAATTGAAGAATCTTGTGCAACAACAATATTTGATCCACAAGTAATATTTTTTAGTGTATACATTACACATTGTGCATCAAAAAATTCTGCACACGGTTGTGGATTAGGACAATCTACTGGAGTTGGGCAAGGAGGTAAAGAAGGGTAAGCATCATCACATCCGCATTTTATACATGTATTCATAATATTTTTATTTATTTAACTTTTTGTATTGACATTCTTGCAACATCACCGGGAGTTGATGCATATACTGCATTTGAATTATTAAGTACTCTAAGACATAATTGATCACCTGCTGTTATAGGTCTTCCTAATACAGTTCCAGTTACATCAACATATTGTAATGCATTTGTTATTCCACAAGTAGCAGCTATATAATAACTTGTTCCTGAAGTAATAGTAATACCAGCACTAATACTTCCAGAAGTATAATTATCTTTTAAATGTACCCAAAAACATAAATTATATATTCCTGTTGAAGGACAAGTCCAAAAACCTGTTAAAGGATTATATGCAGCAACATCATCATATTCTATATTAGTAAGTTTTACTAATACACCATTAGATAAATCTACTAAATTTGATGGTGCTACTATTGGTAAAGCTGGAGGAGTTACCCATGCAGACATTGCAGGTGGTACTATTACATCTGCTGTTAATGTATATGTTGGTCCAACACCTACTGATAAATTTACTGTTGCTGTATCTGCAATTGATTGAGCTTGAGGAATTACATCTGCACTAACTATATAAGCTGGTCCTCCTGTTACATTCATAGTAATTGTAGGAGTATTTAAACCAGTAAGAGTTGTATGTCCATTTCTTAAATCTTCAATACATGCCCAAATATTATTAATGGTATCACATATTTGTACTGCCGGTGTTACCCATAATCCTGCATATTGTGCAGACATTTGTGCAAGAGGATTTGCTATAGAAAGATCAGTAGATGCAACAGTTTGATTTGTAATTGCAGTTGCTAAGCATCCAGCATCTCCTGTTGTACTA
>B570J29032_109957774_pt1 | contig 10585 bp, 2 predicted proteins | sample LakMenEpi16Nov12_FD_29032 | JGI IMG/M metagenome (IMG submission 29032)
GCAGCACGCAGGGACCGAAGCTCTGCGGTTCCGTCATTGATTTCGATGCCAGCCAGCTTAAACTCTCGCCGTTGCTTTACCGACCATCTTCCAGGAGGTAGGTCTGATGTGGTTGTACCAAGCCAAATGAGACGACCGTAGTAGTCATTAATTTCTGCCAAAGACCGAACACGAGTTGGGCCATCCTCTGCGGTCTGACATGGCTTCGATTCGATTCCGCGGTCCATCACCTCTTCCGTAAGCCGACCCAGTTGGGGCTTGGTAATCGTGTTACCGGAAAGCTTACCGGAAAGTTCGACTAGGCTTCCGAGTAACGAAGCTTGTGTGGCCGCTTCACTTAGGGCAAGTGCAATTTGTTCATCAGATGGCGATGGTTTTCCAAGAGTTTGATTCTCGTCCTTCCAAATTAAGCTTGCCCGACCGATGGCCCACTTAGCAACCTTTTTGCATTGCTTGGCAACCAAGGCTGTCGAAATCGGGTCCCCCTGGGGTGAACGTTGGCCACTAAACCAATCTAGAAGGCGTTGTTTCAGCTCCCCAGGTTTCTCTGTGTCGTTTTCCGAACAAGCACATAGTTCTTCGAAGGTTTGCTGCCAAGCACTGCTCCCCAGGCCAGGCTCTTTGCCGAGAGCCCTCGCTAAATCCGAGGCAATTGCTCTTGGAAACGGAATTATGGGCAATGTCAAGAAATCCAATAGGCATTGTGGATCAACAGGCTCCCAACATAACTCTAATGCCAATGGTAAAACCTGCAGAACAGGATGTGCCCGCGTTTGCAGTGTAGCGCCCATGGTCGGTAAACCGATCCGGCGCAAACAAGCATCCAGTCGTACTGCCAGCGAATCATCTTCACAGTAAACTATGGTGTGAGCCATCGTTTTAGGTGATTTCGAAAATGCTGCCGCAAGGAACTCTACAGCGGCGGTCTCACTGCGAGCTTGCGCTACCCGTAGACTTAAATCACAGTCAAACGGGGATTCCACCAATCCCCGAACCACATTTCCAGCCCGATATAATGCCATTCCATCGGGAGCTTTCGGTAAGAAAGCTTCGGAATCGCATAGACTTAACTTCTTCAAAACTGTTTTCCAAGCCATCGGCCACGATTCGACACAGTCGGCCAAATACAACTTATGGTCAGGCAATAATTGTCCAGCATCGAGAGCATTGCTGACTTCTGCTATCCTTTCATATTCCCCAGAAAAAGATTTTGCATACGCCGCCTCAGCAGCAGCAAGATCCACGGTAATTTTAGGGCATCCTTGACTCATTTTACCATCCCACCCGGACATCAAAAGCTCATCGCGTCGATGCAATAGATCCGAGGCTGTTTCCCAGCGATCCGTAGCAAAGCTCTGCGCAAAACAAGGTTCAATTACACTGTCCAAAGCATCTGCATACTGCATCACACGCGCTGCTCTATGCACGTCCGTTTGTGGCAATCCGAGCTGTGTTTCCAACCACTTTAATAACTCAGGTGGCCCGCCCACAATGCGGTCCAGTGAATAATATCCGTTGAACGCTACAGTGCGCTCAGGAGTTAAATGAATAAGCAAATGAGTTGATGAAATCACTGTTGGCACCTATTAAACATGTTTTCAGGCAAACTTACGCAGAGTAAATTGAATTCTTGACTTGGTTAGGAATTTCAATCACTTTAATCTCGATCATAAATTTTCTTCAATTATTAGCAATCCATGATCATTAGTTTGCGAGCTTGGCGACACCTAAATAAGTAACACATAAAATTTCCGCCAATCAGCCTGCAAACAAAGGCAATGTAAGGCAATCTCAATTACATCTTGATTTAGGCCGTTCTTAACGTGACCTAAAATAATTCGTTATCAGCTTATTACCTGAATTCAACTTTCATTTAATCGATAGTTATGTCAATTAAGTAAAAGAATATTAACCTAGCTTAAAATCTAATTCACTAAAATCTATTAAATAAAGTGACAACTTATCTTTGAAAATAAAATTTTTAAATTGATAATTTAGCATTTTCATTATTTTGTCCCCACCGTGCCGGCTGTAACCCGCATTTCTAGTTTGATTCTGCAATTATTCGAGCAGGGAATTTAAAACCCTAAGTGAATTTGCGTTTTGGCATCTGTGCTTCCTCAAAAGAATACCGACTTTTCATAATAGGGACAATTGGCAGGGTTAACCCATAAAACAATCTTAATTTTTATGTATTATTTTTTTAGAAAAATCAAAAAAATATACTATTATTGATAAAATAATTTACAATATTTGAATTAAATTAATCAATTTCTTTGAAAGATTGTGGTTTTAGCTATGAAAGTAATTGTTATTAATTGTGGCGATTATGCAAACGAGAGTGAGAAAATAGCTATTGAACACCTAAAAAGTAATTTGCAAAATAAGCCAGGTGATGATTTATGGATACTTTTATGCAATTTATCATTATCAATTAACGACAATTTTAAATCTTCTGAAATAGATATCATTGCAATTGGGCCGCCGGGGGTAGTGGTCATTGAAGTTAAACACTGGAAAGAATCTTGGTTTAATAGTAATTCTTCTAAGGTTGATAAATATGTTGATATACTTTCCGGCAATACCAAGAAGGTTGCTACTATAGTTAAAAGAGATTATCCAAGAGTGAATTACATTGATTGCACGTTTCTTATTACAGAGGATCCTCAATTTTGTCGCAATCTTTTTGGGGTGCAAAAGAAAGGAGTCAGTTTTTTTCCTTTAAATAACTGGAAAGGGGCAATTAAATTTGATGACACGCGTAATGATCAAAGGTTGAGTGCAAGGGACGTGGAATCTATTAGCAAAAAATTGTATCCAAATAGTAATATTTACATCGATGGTTCGCTTAAGCGCTTTGAAAACTACATCGACCTTAAGCTAGTTACGCCAAAAGATCAGCGTTTTCAGCGAGTTTATAAAGGGCGGAAATCTTCAACCCAGGATCGTGCTGTCCTGTATCTTTATGATTTGTCTGCAAGCAGTGATAAAAACCCCGAAAGTGTATCTGAGCGCCCTTGGGCAACAGTTCAAAAATTATCGCAAAAACAATACTCTTGGATCCCTAGTATCCTAGATTCCTATCAGGAAGCTCCCGGATATGCGGGCGAGATGTATTTTTTCTCGTTTATCGATCCCGCTGTTCCTAGCCTCGATGAACGAAAAGGCGACATAAATTGGACGAACAGCAGTCGTTTAGATTTTGCTCAAAAAACAGTGGCCGCATTGTCTCAACTACATATGTCGTCGGAACCGGGGGACGCGATAATTCATCGGAACTTGACTCCATTAACAATTTTAGTTAAACACGATAATTCTCCCATTTTTACTGGGTTTGAACGTACTCGGATTCCACAAACTCAGACAGTAGCACCAAGTCAACTGCCGACAGACATTCCGGAGTTTAATGAAGTTGCGCCAGAAATAAAGTCGCAAGGCTTTTCTGCTGCGGACTTTCGTTCAGACGTTTATTCGCTTTGTATGTGTTTGAGGTGTCTTTTTGATAAGGAAATTCAATCGGAAGAGGAGAAAAAAGCGGAAAAATTATTCAATAAAGGTTTAGATCGGTTGCCAGAAAATCGCATAACACTTAAAGAATTAAACGATTCTATCTTGCAGTTAATGGGAAAAGCGCCACCTCTTCCGCCTCCGCCACATGCCCGTTTTTGGACCGAAGGTCAGGAAATATTGTTTCAAAATCATAAATATAAAATTATTAACAGGCTTGGTGTGGGTTCCTTCGGCATTACGTTCAAAGTCGAGAAGGTTGATAAAGATGGTGAATCTGGAGGTTCTTATGTTGGAAAGGTTGTCCATGATAGAGAACGAGGCATTCAGGCTTTAAGGTCTTATAATTTGGTTCAATCTCACCTTGGCCGGCATGGCGCATTAGCAGCAATTTTCGCTTTTGCTCCGAATTGGGACGAAAATAATTTTACCGTTTTGATGTCCTGGATTGAAGGTGATCCGCTTGCTGACTTTAAGGGAATATTTGCTTTATGTGTAGAAGAATCCGGGGAGGAATCAGTTGAAGCTCTGGCAGTGCGGTGGTTGATTCAAGTTTGTGAAGGCCTTCACAAACTCCATGAAAATAATCTAATTCATGGTGATGTAAGTCCAAAAAACATAATCAATTCTAAAAATAATCTAGTTCTGATTGATTATGATTGTATTGGCAAGATCGGGGCTCGAATAGATTCGCCTGGAACACCCTTAGTCTCCTCACCATCATTTCAAAACGGACTTTTAGCCGCTGCATCCGATGACTTATATGCTCTTGCTTCTAGCTTTTTTTATGTAATTTTTGATAAAGACCCATTTCAATATGATAATAGTATTGACAAAGCTAGAGGGTTAAATTGGGATAATATTGATAAAAATAAATTCCCAACCTTAGTTAAGTTTTTTAATAAAGCTACAAGCCCCGATCGAGAGATGCGTTTTAGCGGTGCAATCGATGCGATCGAATCTCTTAAAATATTTCAACAAAAAGGCCCGCTGGAAGTTTCGCTGAATCCAAAGGAGACAGTTGAATCTTTTGAAACCCTGGATGGTATTCCTGATAAAACTATTAAAATTGTTCAAACCGAGCTTAAAGAAAACTGTGTCGATTGGTTGTACTCGGTGTTGCAATCGTACCCCGGGTCAAGATATGGCAACGCCGAGACGCGGGGCCTTGACTCGGAATTTGCTACTGAAACATACGTTGAGACCAAGTTAGAAAAATCTTTGCTCAGCGATATTATGGCTAAAAAAGTTAAATTAGTTATCCTTTGCGGTAATGCTGGGGATGGAAAGACTGCACTTTTGCAGCATCTTGCTAGTGAGCTTGGTTTAGGATCTATTAAATCATCTGAACGCATTTTGAAAAAAACCATTAAGGGTGGCATTCAAGTTTGTATGAATTTGGATGGGTCTGCTGATTGGAATAAAAAGTCAGCAGGTGTATTGCTCGATGAGTTTCTTGCTCCATTTAAAGATGGCCCTCCAACGAATCGGGACATCGTTCATTTATTAGCAATTAACGATGGGGTTTTGCTTGAGTGGATAGAAAGTGTTGAAAACGATAATCCGGGTGGTACGAAACTAAGCTCTGAACTCTTTGCCCATTTGCAGGGTAAGGCGACAATCCAAGAAACTTACATTAGGTTTATTAACTTAAATCAACGTTCCTTGGTTGGTGGCGTTACCCCTGCTGACAGCAAGGGTGTAAAAACCATCAAAACCGAATTCCTTGATCAATTGATCGACCATTTGTATGGAGGAGAAAAAGCCAAAGCGATTTGGTCCCCATGTCAATCATGTTCGGCTAAAGAGTGCTGTAGAGTCTATGAAGCGGCTCGGATCTTTGGGCCTGCTGATGTTCCTGGGGCTAAAAACGACTCAATTCGTAAACGGTCTCGCCAGCGGCTTTCCGAGTTATTGCAAGCCGTCCATCTCCGGGGTGAGGCTCATATCACGGTCCGAGAATTGCGAGCAGCGGTTGTCTATATTCTCTTTGGTATTAATTCCTGCGAAGACTACCACGCTAAAACAGATAGTTATTTTCTTCCTTATTGGGATCGTGCGTTCTTAGATGATTCGCCAGGTCGCCAGGGAGATGTGCTTCGTGAAGCTGTAAAATTTGATCCGGCCCTTGAAGCGCATCCGTTTATTGATCGCTATTTATTGAGCAATGGGATTGCTGATAATCCAATAACAGCTCCTCATTACCCTGGGCTTAAAATTGAATCAGCTCGTCGAAGGGCATACTTTGAATGGACTCCGGAGAATATTAAACAGATTGCAAACAGCGGCGAGGACGAAGTTGTTCTAGATTTGGCACGAGGAGGGCATCTGCAGAAGTTTCGGGATCTTCCGTTATTTCAGCATGAAGAATTACAAAAAATCTGCGAATTACTCTGCCAAGGAATCTCTAAACTGGGAGATCTTCCACCTCAGGCATTAAATCGTGGTAAAGTTGTACCATTACCGATTACCTCTCGTACACCCACGGAAACAAATTTTTGGGTTGAAAAAAGACTAGATAACTTTCGCCTCGAACCTGTGTTGCATCCTGAGATGGGAGGCATGGAGCGGTTGCACAGACAGGCTTTATTGATCTATAAGTATCAGGCAAACGGCCAAGAGGAACGATTGTTGCTAGGATCAGAGTTGTTCTACATGTTGCTTGAACTGAGCAATGGTTATCAGCTTGGAGATGTCTCAACAGATGATTCATTTGCTCATTTGTTGATTTTTGTTCAAAGACTTGTAAGCGAGGATGAGAGAGAACTCTTCGCATGGAATCCATTGCAGGATGAAAAGATTTATAAAGTTTTTGCGGAGGTTGGAGATGGTGCGGGAGTAGAGCAAACACTAGTTATCAAATCAATTACTTCCGGTGTGCAAATATGAGTAAAAAAACAGCCCGTGCGATTGTTGATGACGTGTTTACACCTAATATGACTCGCGTTATTTGGACAGCCAATTATGATAAGGTTCTGCCTGTTTCAATCAATGACTTTGATCTTACTGCCGTGCTTCCTGCCGTTTTTTACATGTTTCGTTTTGGAAGACGTAGGGGCAAAGGAGGTTTTTATATAAAGTTTGGTGGGGAAAAAGGTACGGAAAGAGAAAAAAAACGAGCTGCTACCATCGATCGTGTTACAAATATTTTGGTTCAAGATAAATTGAAGTTTAGTGGTTTTGAAGATGAAACTGAAAAGGCAATTCTTGGCGATTTGCTCCTTTGTTTTTGCCTCGGAAACGTTAAGCGTTCGCTTGGAAGAACTGAGCAGGTGCAGCGCGTTGCACCGACACATTTTATGTCTAGTTGGGTGGATCTTCCAGACGATGTCGTAAATCTTCGATATGTCCCCGAAATGATTTTTGCGATGCTTGCTGGTCAAGATGGGGCGGAAATAGAAAAAACCGGACCTGACCTTAAATCAACATGGTTTCCAGTTGCCGGTTGTTATGATCAAAATGTCCTGATAAAGGCATTTTATCAGGGTGTGCAAAATGCTGGCCTAGGGGGAAATCAAAACTCCGATAAATTTAAAGAAGAAACGAGAGATATCGGTCTTGACCAGTTATTAATGGTTCGAATTGCTCAGCATTTGACCCCCCCCGCATATCTTCTCGGTTATGCTAAACCTTCTAATCAACATCCTATTGCCGAGAAGGCGGCTAGACATTTCTCCGAGGATATGCGCAATTTTGTGCGGAGATACTCAGCTCTGATTCCCCGTCAAGCATTTGTTGGTTTATTGGAATCTTGCATTTCGGTCGGGCTTACGACGATCATTACAAGTGTTACTGAGATTCTTTTTGCTTGGTCTAATACCGGAAATATTCTAGACCAAAAGGATCAAAAGCCAATCCGCTTATTCGTTGACTGTTCAAATGGTGTTGAGCGAAAACTAAGGGCACTAGCCGAACAGTCCATGGACGATTTCATGCGAAGAATCGAGCGTTTACCCGTTTTGTTAATGGCACTTCGAATCTTGGACTACTACGGAAGTAATGATCCTAATATCAAAAAATTAAATATTTCAACGCGACCGCACGCCACAAAATGGCTGGACCTGCTCGGAAAGTTAATGTTCAAATGCCAGACATTGAAGGAATCCAGCGAAAATATTGTTTACGACCTTGGTATTAAAGCAGAAGCACTTAGAAAAGAGCTTCTAGCGGACTACCCAGAGGCTGCTGATATGTTACAAAATCATGCGCAACCAAACATCATCTGGCGCGTGGCCGAATCGCTTACCTCTTTACAAGGCTCAAAAAATACACATGGAAATGTTGTGTCTTTAATCGATTCCGCACTTATGACCGGTCGTCCGAATGGCTTAGCATACAAGCGAACTACAAGTCGTAAAGATGAAGTGAGTGGTAGTTTAAAGAAACGCGATCTTCGTTCGTTGGTTTTTTCGGATTCTGTCTTGGAGTACCTAGTGCATCTTCTTGTATTAGATAAAGGAAAAAGGCAATCATTTAGGCCTATTTCTTTCAAGGACTTTGTTGAAAAAATTTATGAGAGGTATGGTTTCTGTGTCGATGTAGTGCCGGATGGCATGACTGTTTCGAATGACCTCCTAAAGAAAAATCGGGAGGTGCTCGAAAAGCGTTTGCGAGAATTGGGTTTGCTAGTTGGTGTCAACGATGCGGAATCTATGAAATATGTAAAACCCCGGTTCAATCTACCTGAGGAATAAAATGTATTGGACTCCACAGCACGCCGAAATTTTAAAAAAAGCGTTCGAGGATACTTTAGGCAAACCCAAACAGGGTACTGTTGCGTTTGTTCGTTGCCTCATGCCCGAAGTAGTCCTTGCTCTTGCAACCGATCAAAATTTCAATCCGAAAAATTGGAAGGTTTTGCGTGTTGGTGAGAAAAGCAACGACCAATTACGTACAATTACCGCTGGTCAATCTGTTGAATTGCGAGAAAAAAAGGATGATGCTCTACTGTTATTAGTAGATACCACCGAGGCAGGTGCTGGCATGGATGGGATTTATAGTGCTTCACTCGAGGTGGGGGAGCTTGAATTGTTCACCAAAGCTTTGACACTTGCCTACAGTAAGGTGACCATGATATTGTCTCGCGACGCGCGAGAATACGCTGAGAGAGCCCTAAGGAAGGCGAAAGGTTACGGCCAGCGCTTTAGCATCTCATCTTGGACTGAATTCGACTTTCTTGTGCGTATTTCTGCAGAAAAAAAAGATCCAGGTGAATTTCTTTATCTTCTTGGACTCTGGCCCGTTAAAAATAAAAAGGATGACCCGAATCTTATGGGGGGCCTCGATATCTCCCGATTATTCGTTAATCGGCTCCTGGGGACTGACGTTGCTGGTCTAACCTCTTTGCAGCGAATTGATTCGCTCAAGTTAGATAATTCTTCACCCGACCAAATTAGGAACTTAGAGAAATTCCTGTTGGATGCTTCTACTCGACCAATCTACCTTGCTCTTGCAGAACTGGAACAAAAAACAGACCTTTGGGTAAATGCCTTAAAGATTGCTAATCAAGCTACTACCATAACTCGCCTTGAACTGATGTCTTGGCGAAAACCAAATGGAACAGTTTTAGCATGGTCTGGTCTTAAAGGGGTTGACCATGAATCTCCTATTTTTCAACTCGATTTTAGAGCAAATGATAATCGTAAGTACTCTAAATTGGAGGTCCGATGGGAAGTTTGGCCCGAAAATCTTGGAAAGGGAGATGTCGCCTATCGGGTTGCTATTGTTTCTGATATGGATGAAGAAATTGCATCCCGTGAGATTTTCCATCCAGGCACTAGCTCTGTCAAAGCCCGATTTTCAGATGATGATTTTTCATTGCTTCCTGAAGATGCATTGATCCATGCGAAGATCAAAGTTTCTGTTTTAGGTAATGACAATTTTGAGCCCAAATCGAGTGAAGAATTCAAGATTTGTTTTGGTGAACAAACTGTCTCTGATAAAAGTAGTGGTGGCACAAAAGTGCGGACATTAAGTGAGGGTGTCATTGACTTTGACAGCCGTGAATTGATTGCTGCTACTGTGGAAGAAAATAAGGAGTTGCAGTTTGATTCGAAGGATTTCGCTCTCTTTCACTGTCAAGGTGGTAAGCGTTTCAAGGTGCCTTCACCTCCGTTGTTTCGTGAAATCGAAGGCCAATGGGCGAACCAATCTGGGGCAATTGGACGCTGGCGTGTTAAAGTTCGTGCTTCGGGTTCTCGTGCTTCCGTTGCTGAATTCGTGCCTTATGTAATTCCGGAATCAGCATCCGGAAATTGGCAAAAACAGTTAGATCGCGTAACGGCAGCCAGTGGAAAGTTTGTAGACCGCTTCAAAACCAGTGGCGTAGGTCAGATGTACGACATTAAATCCAAGGTATTTGAAAACATAAAAGAATACATTATTGCTTGGATGGCTCTGCTCGAGGTAGGTGATCCATTAGTTGCATTGGCTAATACCGTCGAAGTACAGTCGCTCTCTGGGGAAACGATAGGGCTGATAGTCTTGCCTAGTCACCCTCTTCGTGTGGCATGGCATGCCGCCTACGACAATCTTGTTTTGCATGCAAAATTCGAAGAGAAGATGAAACCGAAAGACATTCGCGAGGAATTTGCTCTTTTGGACGGTGCGATGTTTCCACCATTTCTTCCAGGTTTAAAAGGAGGTAAGTCTTTCGTTTTCTCAGATATGCTTGGGTTTCATGCCGTTGGAATGATTTACGAAGATGATAAAGAACCTAAAGCTTCTGTTGCATTGTTAGCACGAGCATTGGGTGAAAAGGAAACTGCAGAATCTGTGCCCACTGTCGGCAAACAAAGTGCTAAGGTTCTTGGTGACGAGATACTTAGTTACATTGAATGTCACAATTACCCCCGCCTTGTGCTAATTCATGCTCTTCGAGCCGGTGATGGCTTGACTGTGGCAAAGGCGCTCGGTGAAGTGCAAGGCCAATTGAACAAATCGCCTGACGCGGAAGTTGATGATGACGTAGCGAAAACACCCACTGCATTTGTACTCGACTTCTATCCTTCGGATAAAAAGTCCTCTATTGCAGGACGGTTTATCGCGGAGACTCGTGAAAAGAGGCGGAGTGGGGCGG
>B570J29032_109957772_pt1 | contig 10583 bp, 13 predicted proteins | sample LakMenEpi16Nov12_FD_29032 | JGI IMG/M metagenome (IMG submission 29032)
GCGGCGTCCAGTCCGCCTTGGCGATCGCCTTCGATCCGTTGGGCCAAGTCAGCACCGCGTGCTGCGGGAACAGGCGGGCGGCTGCATCGGCGGTGCCCTCCCCTTCCACCACCAGCACCGGGGATTCGGGGCGCTGCAGCAGATCTGGAAGTCCGTAAAGCGGCCTGGGGGTGGGCCAGTCGCAGGTGAAGGCGTCGCGGCGGCTGGGGCGATGCCAGTCCCCATCAAGCCAGACGCGATGCAGGAAGGCCTTACCGCCGCTGCGCAGCCGGATCCGCTGGATCCAGAACAGCACCTCCCCAGCGCCATTGCGGTAGGCCCACTGAGCGGTGGCCCCGCGGTTCAACGGCGGCGGCGGCGCATCGGCGGGCGGCTTCTCGGGCATGTGCCAGGGCTTGCCGTTTCGGCTAGTGCCCCTGTCGGAATTGGCATCCTGCCCATCAGGCACAAGGCCAAGGAAAGCCTCCACCTGCCGGGCGGCCTCCACAAAGCTCCAGCCCTGCCGGCGCATGAGCAGGTCGATGCCGGAGCCCGCACCACCGCGCTGGTCCTTCCCGCCGCACTGGTTACAGAACCAGGAGCCGCTGCCGTCCTTGTCGTCGAAGCGGTACCGGTCTGTTCCGCCGCAGAGCGGGCAGGGCTGATGACGATCGCTCAGCTCCGCGTCGTTCAGCCCTGCCAGGGCACCAAGAATCTCCGGCCAGCGGCCCCGGGCCGCAGCAATGGCATCGGCCATGGGATCTCGCTCACCAGCCCTGGCTGGCGACCGCCTGGTTCCCCGTAGAGCCGCAATCAGGTGCGGGCACCAGGACATCACGGTGGATCACCGCGTCGAGCACCTGGCGCAGCGCTGCCGAGCGACTCAGGGAGCCGTGCCGACGGCGTGCATCAAGCCAGGCCAGCTGCTCTTGGGTGATCGAGACGCTCACCGGCAGGGCGTAGTCGGACATGGGAACTCCGCTCGTGAACTACAGCCTAATACCCTGGGCCAGCTCTCGCTAGGCTGAGCCAGGAAAGGCCAGCGGCTAGCCACTGCCCTGATCACCTGTGATCCTGATGGCCCCGATCGTCCTGCGCGACTACCAGCAGCAGCTGCTGGCCGATCTCCGCGCTGCCCTCAAGCGCCACAGGCGGGTCTGTGCGGTCATGCCCACCGGCGCGGGCAAGGGCCAGACCATCGGTGCCATCGTCCAGGGCGCGGCCGGCAAGGGCCGGCGGGTGCTGGTGCTGGCCCACCGGGCTGAGCTGATCGAGCAGCTCACCGGCACTGTGCGGGACTGGGGGCTGGAACCCGACGTGATCGCCCCCGGCCACGCGCTGCAGGGCCGGCAGGTGGCCGTGGGTTCGGTGCAGACCGTGGCCCGGCGGCTCGAACGTCTCCCGCCGCCGGATCTGATCATTCAGGACGAGGCCCACCACCTGGTCGCCGGCAACGTCTGGGGCCGGATCATCGAGGCCTGGCCGGGCGCCCACCTGATCGGCAAGACCGCCACTCCAGAGCGTCTCGATGGCAAGGGACTCGGCGTGGAGGCCGGGGGCTATTTCGAGGCCCTGGTGCTGGGGCCCTCAGCGGCCTGGCTGGTGGAGCAGGGCTGGCTGGCCAGGCCGAAGGTCTTCTCCTGGCCAGGGGCCAGGAACAGCAAACTCAGGCGCCGCATGGGCGAGTACGACCTGGAGCAAGCGGCCCAGGCTTTTGGGGACCGGGCCGCCATTGGCGATGCAGTGTCTCACTACCGCCGCCGGCTGCACCCGGGCACGGCCATTGTTTTTTGCTGCACGATCGAGCACGCCGAGCAGATGGCCGGCGCCTTTCGCGCTGCAGGAATCCGGGCCGCGGCAGTGAGCGGCGGCACGCCGGCCGAGGAGCGCAAACGCCTGATCGCCGGGCTCGGTACCGGCGAGGTGGAAGTGCTCAGTAGCTGCATGATCATTTCCGAGGGCACCGACATCCCCTCAGTCGGCGGCGCAATCCTGATGCGCCCCACAGCTTCCTTGTCGCTCTATCTGCAGATGGTCGGCCGGGCCCTCCGTCCCGCACCTGGGAAGCAGGTGGCGGTGATCCTCGACCACGTCGGCAATGCCCATCACCACGGCCTGCCGACCGATGAGCGCGAATGGAACCTGGCCGGTCGGCGCCGGCGCGAGGGCGTCTCGATTCCGATCAAGGACTGCTCGGTCTGCTTCTGCAGTTGTCCCAGTACTGCGCAGGTGTGCCCGGACTGCGGCCACCTGTTCCTGACCGAGGAACGCGATGAGCAGCGGCGCGGGATCCGACAACTGGAGGGCGAACTGGTTGAAGTCACGGGCGCAGCCCGCCACCGGCCCAAACCCAACCAGCAGCAGAGGCCCCGGCGCACGCACCCGGCAGCCGGCTGCCGGACCTTCGAGGACCTGCTGCAGAGGGAGCAGGAACGTGGCTACAAGCCGGGCTGGGCCAGGCATGTGTGGGCTGCACGCCAACAGCGATAGCCCGGCCCGGCAACAGGAGGCATGGCATCCTCCCCAAGCGAACACGAGATCCAGCAGCGCATCCGCCTGGCCTGCGGCCGCGGGACGGTGCGGCTCTGGCGCAACAACACCGGTGCCCTGGTGGATCAGCAGGGGCGGTTTGTGCGCTTCGGGCTGTGCAAGGGCAGCAGCGACCTGATCGGGCTGCGCTCCCTGGAGGTCACTCCAGAGATGGTCGGCCAGCGGCTCGCCCAATTCGTTGCCCTGGAGGTCAAGACAGAGAGCGGAACCGTCAGCACTGAGCAGCGGGCCTTTCTGCAGCTGGTGCAGCAGCTGGGTGGTTTGGGGGCTGTCTGCCGTTCGATCGAGGAGGCGCGGACGGTTCTGGACCTCAGTCCCCCGGGAGGGCAAGGCGCATGAACCGACCCGAGTTGCGCCGGCAGCTGGAGGCCTTGGCCCGTCGCCATCCCGGCATCCACCCGTACACGCTGGCCCTTCGCTTCCAATCCCAAACGGGGCGTGTTCTCACCGGCCAACAGGTCAAGCAGCTCTTGGCCGAGCCAGGAAACGACCGAGACCAGCCTTCCAAGCTGTAACAAGCTATGGCTAGCAGTGCCAAGCAGTGCTTAGGATCGGGCTATGGCACAAGCAAAACAGCCCGTCAAGCGCACCTACCAGGCCGTCCTGGACTGGCAGGACGAGTCCCGCAAAGCCTTCGGGAAGATGCTGCTCAACTGGCGCCGCCGTAATGGCTGGACCCAGTACACCGCCTGCGAATGGGGCACGGAAGCCGAGTTTGAGGTGATCTCCTACGGCAACCTCTCGGTGATCGAGCAGGGCAAGGCCGGTGAGCTGCGCCAGAAGGCTTTCTTCCAGTTGGAGGAGATCAACCGCCGCCTCGATGACGGGGCCAAGAAACTGGCCGGGGTCACAACCCAGCGCCTCAAGGACCAGCTGAGGGACGCCGAGCCCCTGCGCGGCGATGACGGCAAGCTCTGGGATGCGGTGGATTTCTGGAGCTGCTACATCGGCTATGTGCCGGTGCCCAAGGCTTATCAGAGCGCTCCGGCACCGACCCTGACGTCGAAGCGAGCCGAGGAGGTCTGTCAGAAGTGGCGGCAGCACGTGCGCCGCGTGATCAAGGAGGGCGGCCTCGATGTCAGCCAGGCCCTAGAGCAGCTGGTCAAGAGTGCGCCGAAGGAGCACCAGAAGCGTTTCTCAGAGGTGCTGGCCATCGACGACTACAGCTCGGTTGAGCTGGCGCAGCTCTGGGTGGATGGTGAAGAGTTCCTGCCTGAACAGTGGATCAGCGCCTGGGAGCAGACGGCGCTGTCCGCCTAGGAACTCACCTAGGCAGAGGCAACACCGGCCCGGACAACCCTGAGGAAAATCAAGGGTTGCACCTAGCATTAGCTAGCCGCTAAGCTCAGGCCAGCGGGCACAAGCCCGGCTCTCAGTTGCCATGACGCAATCCCACGCACGCGCAGGCGTGTCACCCGACGCTCTCGAGCTGCTCAGTGAAAAGGGCAGCGCCGAGCGCGCGCTCACCGCCGCCCTGGCCTCCTTTCAGGAGCAGGTGCAGGCCGTTCCATCCCTTGATCTGGCTGCCGTGGTCGAAGCAGCCAAGCCAGCTTTCTCCTCCGGCATTGCCTTCAGTGCTCAGCTGGTCGATGTCCGAGGCCGCCACAAGCTGCGCGTCACCGTGATGCACGCCGGCGGTGCTGAGGTCGCCAGCGAGGAGTGGGCCGACGCGGTCGACGACTTACTCCAGGCCGCTGGCTGGATGCTGGCCATGCTGCTGGGCATTCCTTTGGCCAAGCAGGCTCGGCCTGTAGAGGCTGAGAACAACGAAGCGAAGAACCTCGCAACCGTCGGGGCTCTCGATGCACCGGCTGGGCCTGAGTCCAGCAAAGAGGAAGACGCGGCTCCAGGGGTTGACCTCGATGTCGCTCTGGAGCCGCTCACGCCCCAGGAGATCGAAGCCACCCACCAGCGAATCCTCGCCCTGCCCCAGGCCGCTCGCCAGGCGCTGACCAAGGCCTTCCGCGAGCACTTCCAGGTGCCGCGCAATGCCCGTTCCATCGGCGATCGCATCACCCAGCACCAGCACGCCGCCTTCATCGATCACTTCCTTGAGGAGTGCGAAGAACAAGGCCTCGATGGCGTCGCGGCGCCGGTGGAGCCATGAAAGGCCTTCGTCGTTACGGCGAGCAGCCCCGCTCCCAGGCCGGTCGCCATTTCATCCAGACCCAGGTGCGCACTGACGTCTACTTGCGAGTCCGAGAGGTGATGGAGCGCCACAACCTCTCGGCCAGCGGTGCGGTGCATCACCTGCTGCGCGAGCGCTTTGGCCTGCCGCCCCTTCCCCCGTTCGATCAACAGCCCGTTTCCACTGTTCAACCCGATTCAACCCATGGCTAAGGACATCTTCCGCACACCCCTCGCCGAAGTGCGCTGGGCCCACCTGATCACCCCAAGGCACCAGCTCGACAAGAGCAAGCCCAAGGCCTGGACGGCCGACCTGCTGCTGCCCAACAGCGACGAGAAGGCCCAGTCCTTCCTGCTGGCGATGGAAGACCAGTTCATCGCCCTCCACGGAAGCCGCAAGCGCCGCGCTGAGAAAGGCTTCCCCTGGAAGCCCGACAGGGAGCAGCCCAGTGAAATCACCGTGGTGCGCTTCAAGGTGCCGCAGTTTCAGCGGCGCGACGGGTCTCTCTCTGAGGGGCCCCGCATCGTTGATGCCAAAAAGCAGCCCTGGGATGGGTCTGCCATCGGCAACGGCTCGAAGGTGATCGTCGCCTTCGACATCTACGACTGGGACGGGGAGAACGGCTGCGGCATGACGTTCCAACCCCGCGCCGTCCAGGTCGTGGAATTCGTGCCTTACGAGCAGGTTGACCCCACCGACGGCTTCGAGGAGGTCGATGGATACACCACAGGTAGCGCCGCAGAAGCTGGAGGCACTACTGGTTGGGGCGTGGATGACGACGACGAGGCCCCCTTCTGATGGCCTCGCCATACGTCCGCAACAACGGGGCCGCCGGGCCCCGTCCCCAGTTGCCTGCCTTCTGCCGCACCCGGCGGCCCACCACCGTCATGGTCACGGCCTCCAGCCTGGCTTGCCTGCGTGGCTTGGTGCTGCTGGGGCTGGCATTTCAGCTGAGCACCTTGCTGCTTGTGATCGCCGGGCCCGTGACGCCGCGGTTGTCCCCGGCCACCGTCACCAACCACTTCCGACTCGATCCCGATCCCAACTCGGCCCTCAACAGGCCCGTCACCGCCTTACCGATTTCAGACCAATGAACAACAACAACACTTCGTCCCTCGTGCCCTTTGAGTACGAGGGACGCCAGATCCGCCTCATCAGCGATGAGCTGGGTGATCCTTGGTTCGTGGCGGCTGATCTGCTTGCCTCGCTCGGCCTCGACCGCAAAGCCTTGGAGCGGCTTGATGACGACGAGAAGGGTGTGAGTTCAATTCACACCCCTGGGGGCGAGCAGGTCATGACGATCGTGAATGAGCCAGGGATGTACAACCTGGTGCTGGGTAGCCGCAAGAAAGAGGCTCACCGGTTCAAGCGCTGGGTCACTCACGAGGTGCTGCCGGCAATTCGTCAGACCGGGAGCTACACCGTCCCAGGGGCCCTCCCTACTCCGGCATCCTTGCCCTCAGAGAAGCAGGACAGCGTCGGCGCTCTTCTGCTGATCGGTCAAGCCATTGCACGGCTCCCTGGCGTGAAGGCCGGGATCGCTATGGCTGCCACCCTCAACTGCATCCAGGAAAACACTGGCCTGGCGGTGAAAAGCCTGCGCCGTGCGTTGCCTGCTGCCGAAGAGCCCATCTGTTCGCTGAATGCCTCTCAGCTGGGTCGAAAGGTGGGCATGTCGGGCCGGGTGATGAACCAGCACCTGGCGGCATGCGGGCTTCAGACCCGCAATGCCCGCGACGAGTGGGAGCTGACGACGCGGGGTCAGGAGTGGGCAGAGGCCATGCCCTACTGCCGGCATGGCCACAGCGGCTACCAGATCCTCTGGAATCCCGATGTGGTCAGCGTGCTGCAGGAGCTGGCCTGATGGAGAAGCAGTCGACGCAACCCGCATCTGGACGTCACCAGGTCTGGGTGACGACGGCAGAAGCCTGCGCTGCTCTGGGGATGAGCCGGGAAACCCTCCGCCAGCTGCGGCTGCGGGGGGTGCTCACCCCAGGCAAGCACTACCGCCGCTGGGGCTGCACCCAGGGTCGGGGGCCACTGCAGTGGCACCTGGAGAACGTGGAGGCCACCATCACCGGGTGGAGCAAACGCAACTTATAGAGATCTTGTGGAGCCTGGATGATTTTGATATGCGATGGCATGCAAAAACCTTATGAGCAGAGCCGCGTTCAGGAAGGGAAAGATAAACGTTGCCGTCCTCGCAGACGCATAGGGAGTTGATGCTGTATAATAATCGAGCGGGATTATAAAAATGTCATGGAGCAACGCAAAGTAGCACCAACCCTGCATAGCGCACTAGACATCGTCAAGAGTTCGCTAGAGAAAGGGGATGATCTCAGGTCGCTAGCTTCTGCGGGCTCGAGCAACGCAGGCAAGATATTGTCAGGCCAACACAGTGAACTCTCAAAAGGTATCTTCCAGCTGATCGTCTTGGGGGAATTCAAGAACGGTAAGAGCACGCTGCTTAATTCCTTTCTTGGAGAAAAGATCTTACCCGCAAAACAAGCGCCAGCAACCGCAGTTATCACAAGAATCTTTCACGGATCCCCTGATAGCGGCGTGACCGTGTACTACGCAGATGGCAAGCAGAAGTCACTTGGTCTTACTGAGTTCCAATCAGAGTTCATGCTTGACATTGCCGATCATGGATCGCATGCTGAGGATCGCTTTCGCGACATTTTATATGCGGATATCCCCGTAGACCTAGACTTATGCAGAGATGGGGTGATTCTCGTAGACTCACCTGGGCTTGCTGAAAACCCTGTCAGAACAAAGGCAACTCAAGACTTTTTTAAGTTTTCTACTGGCGCGATATTAGTACTTGATGCCACTCAGCCACTCAGCATCGAAGAGGTGAGATGGGCCAAAGACCTCTTTTCGAACTTTGGTCCCGAAGGTGTTTTTATTGTAGTGAATAAAATTAATCTTGTTGATGACGACGAAATCGATGAGATCAAAAGTTTATTCCACGCGCGCCTAAGAGAGATCAGTAATGAGACACTCGGCCGCGAGCAGCAAAATCGTATTTACTTTGTCGATGCCAGAACAGCGCTTCGCTCCAGAACGTCCGGATCCGAAGATCTTTTCAGAATCAGTGGGGTTTATGAGCTGTTAAATGACTTGTCTATATTTCTTTCATCCTCTGGTCGGGAGCGCATTGCATTAAAAAGACTGCAGACTGCATCCAATGACTTTCTCAATGAACATGAAAGACTTGTTAACGACTGGAAAGCGGCTGCAAGCTCTTCACTGGAGGACTTGAAAGCCAGAAAAGCAGAAAGCCAAGTCAGGCTAGAAAATTTAAAGGACAAGGCCAGGCAGATAGAAGAATTATTTACTGAAGCCGGAATTATCATTGCCGATGCCACTTATGAGAACCTTGAACAGTTTATCAAGGAAAGACAAAGCAAATGGGGAGAGGAGTCAATCCAAGGCCTACCCCTAACCGGCGTAAGTGCTTGGGATGGCTTCAAGGCGCCTTTTGAAAGGCTCTGGGGATTCCTGCAAGGCAAAGGCAACGATAAAGCCCACATCGAAAAAGAGATACAGAAAGGTATCGAGATCTATATAAATCGCATTCTTCTTGATTGGGCAGAGCGTTTGCCTAGTGACTTAAGAATACAAGCTGCCGTCACGAAAGTTAGAAATAGCGTAGATCAAGGCATTAAGGAGATATCAGTCGACCTTGAATCAATTAAAGCGCTATTCGCAGGTGTCCGAAATGCCGATACTGAAGCAGATATCAATCGTATCACTCAAGCATTTATCGGCGTTTTAATGCTTGATCCTTCACAAGTCTCGGGCTCTATTCTGGGAAACGGCAACTGGCAGTCTTTCTTGACGAGATTTATCATTCAAGTTGTCATAACAGTCGTTTTAGGGATATTCGCGTGGCCGATTGCAATTGTTTATTATGTGATGCAAGAATACTTTCATATTGCAAACCAAGTAGATGGCTTTGCAGACAAGATGAGAAAATCTATAGGAGAGAAGATGTTTCCCAAAATCCTTGAAGAGTTAAGCATCAAAAGACTTGACATCAAGAAGCAAGTTTCTGAAAAGTTTGCAGAATCTGGCCAGTCAGTACGGCTTCAGATTGTGTCCGAGATACAAGACGTCCAAGACCAGCAGAGTGAGATAGTTCGAAACATCGAAGAAAATAGCTCCAAAGTGTGGGAACAAATCAAGAAGTCCTACGCTCTGCTAGATGAAATCAAGAGCAATACAACAAGCATTAACGACTATGTCCAGTTATGACAAGATTTCTCAATATCATAATTGGTGGCGAGAGATCATCTGGAAAAACTACGCTGCTAAATCATCTCGTCAGTGGGCTTCCAAGTACTCCTTTTCCAAGAGGAGTACGAGGAAGGCAATCGGAGGCTAATCGAGCTTATCTCAATTATTCGTTCGGCGATCCAGAAGGCAGCCAGTTGGCTCCAGTTCTGCGGTTGAAAAGCATCGGGTCTGCTCAGCATGAGATAACAATTTCCACTAATGATTTTGAGTCGCGTCACTTGATTGCACTTGCAGCGGGTGAGGTGAGCAAGAACATCTTGATGAAGGTATCTGACGGTGAGCATGCATCACTAGAAGTAATGGTTTCATTCGGATTTGTTGGTTCTGTCACCTTTGCCGCTGAGCTTGGACAAGCTGAGCTACGCAGTATTCCTGATAATGGGATTCACTCAGTAGTACGAAAGCAACTTCCTGAAGACGAGCGACTGGTGTACATACATATTTCTTCGGCGGTGAAGCCTTTGGCTCATATTGAAAGAGAGGTAATCCAAAAAGTCTCCTCTTCTGGAATCCCAACTCTTCTTTTGATCAACAAGGTTGACTTGATCGAGAGTGACGAAGACTACAGAGATGTGGAGGAGTTGATGCTTAATTTTGCTTCGAGGATCAAAGGCGCTTGCATAGATTGCTACATGTGTTCTTTCGCAAGTCATGAAGATGGCTCTGGCATATTTTCGCTTCAGAGGGTTGGCGAAGCGCTATCTTCCCTCATCGAGCGTAACAGCAGTCAGCCCACGCTCGAATGTCAGCCTAACGTTCAAGAGCCTGAAGAACTGACTTCTTCTAAGAATCAACAGGGAGAATGCGCAATACTTGATGATTATATAAATGACTTAGAAGAGGACAGTCTAATATCTTTTACACCACCCGATTATTACAAACTGCTGCTTGACAGAGTCAACAGCCTGGCCTCTGATCCATCCGCTTTGCTTGAGGAGATTAAGGCAATACCACCTGGCACAAGAGCAGAAATCTTGAAACATTGTAGGGGCTATATTTCCCCGCGTGCGCTACCACTACTTGTAAAGTCTCTTTTGTTCGGGGGAAAGTTTTAGTTCGCGTCTTGGCCAGAGAAACTCACTGTAAAAAACGATACTCCCTCTGATGACTCTCAACCGGGGCGGCCTAGTCGTTGTTCCGCCCTTGCAAAGGCGTCATCCACCACGTCATCCCCGCACCAGCGGCTGTAGGCCGCCAGGTGGGTCTGCACGCTGTGCCCCATCGCCGCGGCCACCACCTTGGGCGGCAGGTCGCAGATCACGTGGGCCCGGTGTGCGTAGCCATGGCGGCAGGAGTAGGGCACCAGCTTCTCGCCCTTGGCCTCGTACTCACGCCGTAGCTCCTTCCAAAGCGGTCGATTCATCAGGTAGTGACCCATGTAGCCCCCACCCAGACCAGGCTGCATGGGCGGTAACTCCTGGGTTGGGAAACGCTCCTCGATGCGCCAGCCGTCTGCCCAGTCATCACAGGGCAGCGGGCGCAACACCCTTGGCCGGGTCTTGCCGCGGGAGGCGACCTTCTCATACGTGCACCAGAGCCGACCCTGGCGGATCTGCAGATGTTGGAGCTCCTCCGGGCGCAGTCCGTAGGCCGCCATCAGCTGAAAGGCAAAGCGCCAGCGGGC
>B570J29032_109957771_pt1 | contig 10580 bp, 10 predicted proteins | sample LakMenEpi16Nov12_FD_29032 | JGI IMG/M metagenome (IMG submission 29032)
CACCTGTTGGGCCTGTCTCACCCGTTGGGCCTGTTTCACCTGTTGGGCCTGTTTCACCAGTAGGGCCGGTTGGCCCACGAGGCCCAGTACCACTACCGCCACCGCTACCTTCTTCACTTGTTCCATCTGTATTATGAGGGTCAATTAGTTTAGATAATCTTATTTTATAAATATTACAAGCATCACTTGGCTTTCCTTCTTTGAATAAAACACCAATTTTACAAGCTATATCATCAACCGCATAATAAGTAATTGAATAATCTGCAATAACATTTGAAATAAGTGTTCTTGGAATATAATTTTTGCCCGTGGTTGGGTGCCCTAAATATAAAAAAGGTTCTGATAATTCCCCTGTATTACCATTAATAATTGCTTCTGCGTTTATTTCTAAACAATATAAATTATTTTTTTTTAACATAATATCTTCTGTGGATAAAATACCTGGGGTTGATTTACAATTTTCATCACAATATACAAGTAAATATTCAGGATCACCTGATTCAGATTTTACAGCTAATTTATTTACACTAAAATTATTATTTAATACTTCCCATCCTGTGAATGTTAAATCCGAGGATACAAACATTTTATCTATATAATATATATATATTATTATTATTTATATTTTTAAATTATTTCCCACATTCTGGCAATTCTTTATTTGAATTTCCCAAAGTTGATTTAAATGTTTTATTTTGGAAAAATAAAGCAGGGCGTGCTGTATAACATTTAAATTTTGGATTCAAATAAAATTGTGTTTGTATTAAATGGTCGCCGCCCATTGTTAATGGCAAAGATATTTTTATTAATTCTTCCGCAACTTTTCTACTATATACACAAGCGTGTGTGCATAATGGATATGAATCAACTATTAAATTCTTACTAATTGGCGTATTAATATTACATTTATCAAAACATCTACCCAAATTAAGATAATCATACTTTTTATTTTTCAATTCAACATTAAATATACTTTCTATTCTTAACATTAAATTCTTTTTTTCTTTAACAAAATCGTCTGTTTTTAATGTAATATCATCTTCAAATATTAAACAATGTTCCGCCTTTGTATCTAAAAATAAATCAAAAATTTTCAAATATGATAATTGTAAAGCCAATTTACCTTTTAAACCACGCAAATATTTATCTGAATCCGTTTTATTATTCTTTGCCGCTTTTTCTAAATCATCTAAATTTGTATCTTTCGTCCAACCCTCATATTTTAAATGTTTATGAAAAAAATAATTATTTAATTTATTATCTTTTAATAATTCTTTAAAACTTGGCAAATCTTCTATTAATATCGCCGGAATAAATTTCGCCTTTATTCCTAAATCTTTTATCATTTTTCTTATATATGTTTCTCTTGAAGGTATATATATTACATATATTTCATCAAAAAATTTATTTAAATTTGACATATATATTATATAAACAAAGAAAATATATTATATATATATATATTAATCAAAATCATCTGGCGCATCTTCTGGCGCATCTTCATAGTATGCTAAGGCAAACCGCGAATAATGTATTTCGGTTAATTCAACAATGTTATGTGATTTCATAAACTTTGGATTCAATTCGCGAAATGTAAAACACATTAATACATTCATTGAATCCTCATAATTATATATACTATATAATTTAATTTCCGAATATGTATGTTGATAAAAAATATTAAAAAAATTCAAACAAGTATAAAGGTCAAAAAAGAAATACTTTCCATAGTATATAAACCCACAAATACTCATATCTTGACTTTTATAAATATATTTCAAATATTTATTTATATTATTTGTATAAATTGTTTTATGCAGTGCTCCACAACCTTTCACAAATAACAATTCAGAATTAATATTAATTACTTTTTCTTCAAAAGGGGCTTCTTCAAAAGGGGCTTCTTCAAAAGGGGCTTCTTCATCTTCAACCCTGACAGGATAATCCGCAACAATAAAATCGCGCTTGACCATTTTGCCTTATATATGTTTAGTCTTAAAATAAATAATATATTAAATTTAAATATAATCAATTTTTATTTTTTAAACCCTTTTTATCTCCCTGGCATTCCGGTAAAGATTCATAATGCCCCAACATTGTTCCTAAATCAGGATTTTGGTCAAATAATATTCCTTTTACAGAGAAACATTTATACAAAGGATTATTATAATAAAACCAAGCCATAAGCCAATCTCCGGAATTACTTAAAGGTAATGAATTTAATAATGTTTCTTCTGCTACTTTTCTACTATATGCTACTGATTGCGTACAAAATGGGTGCGTTTCAATCACTAAATTTTCACTAAATTTAATGTTTATACTACAAATATCTTGACATCTTCCTAAATTAACTATATCCCAATTTACATTTTCTAATTCTTTACCAAATATTGATTCAAAACGATTATACAATTTTTTAATAGCTTCTTCTTTGTCTTTGCCCCCAGGTAATATTAAATCATCTTCAAATATTAAACATTTATCAGCTTTTGTTTTTAAAAACATTTCAAAACATTTCATATATGATAATTGTAATGCCAATGTTCCTTTTAATCCTTTTACAATTGATATATATTTATTATTATTTTCTATTTTTTCTATTGAAAGTGGCGAAGGGTATCCATATATTTTTGATTTTTGTAATCCGGTTAATAAAAAATATTTATTAATTATATTTTTTTTTAATAATATTGATAGTTTTGGCAAATTATCTCTATTAATGGCAGGAACAAAGGTAACTTTTGTATCAATTTCTTTAAAAAATTCCCTTATATATTTTTCTCTATTTGGCATATATATTACATATATCTCTTTAAAATATTTATTTAATGGCGATTTCATTATATTATATAATACATAAACAAAGTTAAAATTTATATTATTTTTTATTCTTGCGCAACTTCCGGAACTTCCGGAACTTGCGTCATTTAGATGTCTTCTTCAGGAACTTCAATCAAATTGCCAAAATAACGCATAATATCAACACCAAATGACCTTTGCCCAGGATGAATACTATATGCCATAAATTCATATTGTTCTTGAACAACAGTCTTAAAAATTTGACTGTTATCCTTAAAAACATTGAATTGGGTTTCAAGTGGAATTACTTGCCTCTTACGCTTTAAATCAATATAAACATATATCAAATCTTCACATATTGATTTACAATCAGGCGGCATTTCAACAGACAAATCAGTTGGCAATTCCGTGAATCTTTCCACAAAAAAAGCACGCGCCATTTGGCATATATTATATATAATAACAAGAATATAATAAGGAGGAAAAAAATCAATTATATATTATATGTTAGAAATATAATATATAATATAATATATATTCCATAGCCCCATAGCCCCATAGCCCCATAGCTCCATAGCCCCATAGCCCCATAGCCCCATATGAGAAATGCCGGTAATAATATGATGATGCAGAATCCAAATCAAATGTTAGATATGTTAAAATTTAGTATGATTGGTTCAATATTTGGTAATAATAAGGAACAAAGTTTAATTTATTCTTTAATGATATTTATATTTTTATCATTATATGAGATGTTATCAGAATTTGGTCTATCATATGTTAAAAGTTTTAGAGAGAATTTTAATAAAAAATGTAAAGAGAAAATATTAGATATTGGTATAAAAGACACGGCGGAAAATGAGATATTATTAGAAAAGAATTATAATGATAAAGGTAATAAAACAAATGAATCTGAAAAAGTTGAAGCAATAATTAATTATATATCAAAGATAATAGATATAAAAAAAATGATATATAAAAATGCGCAATTTATTGTAAATTATAAAGACAAAATATTAATTAGTGATGATATATATTTTCAATTGGAATCATTAGTATTAGATGATAATAATAATTTGGGATTTATATCATTTAAAATTTTATCTAAAAATAGAAAAATAGATGTATTAAAACATTTTATAAAAAGATGTGAAGAAGATTATGAATTAGATAAACAAGATAAATTAAAAGGCAAATTATGGTTCTTTGATAATATTCCAAATATTAAACAAGGCGACAATAATTTATTATATTTGCGTAATTTATTTATTACAAATAGAAATGAAAAAAATATATTTTTTGATAATTCAGATGTTGTTTGGCGGCGATTATATCATTTTATGAATAATAAATCTTGGTATGATATCAAAGGTTTGCCATATACATTGGGATTTTTATTTTATGGAAATCCTGGATGTGGTAAAACCTCAATGATTAAAGCAATAGCAAATATTACTCAAAGACATATTATTAATATTAATTTTAGTAATATAAAAAAGAAATCGCAATTAAAACAATTATTTTATGATATTGATTTATTATGTACGAATAATTATACAACGGAAATATTAAAAATACCGATTAAAGACCGTCTATATGTATTTGAAGATATTGATTGTGTTAATAATATTAAAGTTTTAAAACAAAGGGATTTTAAAAAACCCGCGACTAAGGCCGAGGGCCCAAAAATTAAACCAGATAAAAAGTTTGACCATTTATCACAACAAATGTTTAATTCTAATAATGTAACAAATGAAGAAGAAGAGGATGATGATGATATTGATTTATCAACAGTATTAAATATATTAGATGGCACTTTGGAAAATCCTAATAGAATTATTATTTTTACAAGTAATTTTCCAGAGATTTTAGATAAAGCATTAATTAGACCCGGGCGTATTGATATGATGATTGAATTTAAATTAGCGTCACATAAAATTATTATTGATATGTATAAATCATATTATGAAGAGGAGCCTGACAGTGAATTAGTTAATAATATTCCAGAAGATTTTTGGACGCCAGCGGAATTAAGTCAAATTTATTTCAATAATTTAGATAATCCTAAAAATTCATTGGAATTTTTGGCTAATAAAGATAATAAGATTATATTTCAAGCTAAAAATATGGTTGTTGAAGAACCTGTGGCGCAAGTGGCGCCAAAGATATCTATTTGTGATTTAAATGATAATGTTGATTTCCCACAAAATATTATGGATTTTATAAATATGAATAAAGCAAAACAAGAAAATAAAGAAAATAAAATAATTTCAAATGATTTAATGGCGCCCCAAGTGCCCCAGGCGTCCACATTTTGCTTAACACAAGTGCCCCAAGTGCCCCAAGTGCCCAAAGTGCCCCAAGTGCCACAAGTGCCACAAGTGCCCCAAGTGCCCCAAATTAATATTATGGACAAATATGATGAAACAACACAAATAGATTTTCCAACTTTATTTAAACCTCAAAAACAATTAGATTTCATAATTTCAACTAAGCCGCATTTTATTAATAATGACGATTGTTTAAATAAGATTAATATTGAAACAAAGGAGATTCCGGAAGATTTTTATTCATTTTATGATTATAATTATATTTGCGACTATATGAGAAAGACATATGATGAAGATTTTGGACATAAATATAATAAATATCAAAATAATAAGGAACCTCTTTTAATAATTAAACATTATTTTGATTATATAATAAATAATGAAGAATGGGATTATGATGAGAAATCAGCGATATTAATCACATTTAAAAAATCAGTGCCGCCCTCAACTAATAATGATATAATTCTTGAAATTAATAAAAAATGGAATAAGAGTATTGTATGTATGTTTAATATGCAGATGGATTTTAATTCTTGGTTTAACATTATTGATATAAATAAAATAGAATTATTTGAAGATTTAATAGAAAACATATTATTTTTTTCTAATACAAAAGCCTTTGTTAATTATTATATGAATAATATGGATATAATTAGCGCATTTGTTTATATATGTAATAAATGTAATATGCCACAAGTAACAATTCCGAAAGATATATTTTATTTTTATTATGATTATACTTTTACAAAGAATGAAATAAATGAAGATTTTAATACATATAATACATTTGAATCTTATATTGAATATTTAAGAGAAAACATTACATTAAATTTAAAACAAGCTAATGATTTATTAAATAATAAAATAGTTAAATTAGAATTAGTTTTAGAAGCAGATATTGAGACCTCAATATATGATAATTGTTCTATAAATTATAGTAAATTATTAAATATAATAAATGAACAAACAGATAATGAATTAAAATTTTATATTAGAGAGATATTATAAATATTATATATATGTTATATAAACCTTCAGCTTGTAAGATTAACAAAGATAATGTAGCAACAATAGATAATACAGATACATATTATACGGTTATAAAACCGACAGAATTAAATCCTAAAATTATTAATAATTTAATTAATAAAATTAATAAATTGGATAAAGAAGATCATAAAAAAATATATATATTTTTAAGAACAAATGGATTAGAAAGTGATATTTTTTCATATAATAATACAGAAACATATTGCGACTTTTATTCTATTCCGGTAAAATTACAAAAAGAATTATTTACCTTTGTTGAATTATTAATAGATGATAATAATAGAAATAAATATATTGGGACATTAATTAAATAATTATATACGCCATTATATATGTCATTATATATATTATATATTATATATTATATAATGGAATATATAAAAGATATTAATAAATTAAAATCATTTTTTGATTATCATTTTGTAGAAAAAATTAATGATGAAGATATAAAATTAATAAATCATTTTCAATATTATTGTGACAAGATTTTTATATTAAATTTAAAAGAACGCCCGGATAGATGGTATAAAACACGTGAATTCTTTGATAAACATAAAATAACAAATTATGAACGTTATGATGCTATTAATGGCTTTGATTATAAAATACATAATCAATTTTTATCACTTAATTATAAAAATATTAAAAACAATTATAGCACTAAAAATAAAATGAGTTTTCCTGGCTCATATGGTATTATTTTATCAACTTTAAATATTATTAAAATAGCAAAGCAAAGGAATTATAAATCAATAATATTATTACAAGACGATTGTATATTTATAAAAGATTTTTTTAATACATTTCAAATTGTAATGAGTGATATTAAAAATTATAAATTAGTATATTTAGGGGGCTCACAACACGATTGGACAAATATTTCATTACAAAAATTAAAATTTCCTTTTTATTTTCCTAAATCGCCTTGTATGGGATGCTTTGCTGTTATGATTAATTCAACAATTTTTGACGAATTAATAAAAACAATTGAAGAAACAAAATTTATGCCTATTGATGCCGGCGCTTTATCAATTATTCAAAAAAAATACTTAAATGATTGCTATGTTCTTTATCCTAATCTTATTATTTCTGATATTAGAGATAGCGATATTAGAATACCACGACCATTAAATAATAGTAAATTTAAATGGGAACCTAAATTATATGATGTAATGGACTTCTAACTTTGCCGGATATAAATTATATAAAAAATCAGACTTTACACGTTTCAAACTATTTTTCAAATATAATTTTTCGTGTTTTTCTAATTCTTTAACATTCTTTTTATCTTTTAAATATATATAATAATTATTATTATATAATTCCCACATTATTTTAGTATTTGCGAATTCTTTGTTTAATATTTTTTCTATTTGTTTATTATTATTAATCATTAATTTAATACCATAAATAGAATTCATTAGCGCAAAGAGATATATAAATTGAATATAATATATATAATATATATATAATATATCTTTAACTAATATATGTCACAACAATGTATTAAATATGAACAATCAAAAATATTAATTGATAAATATAAACCACAAGATTTTAAAGATATAAAATATAGTTGCGCAACTAATGAACAATTACAATCATTAATTACAAAGAATAATATGCCACATATTATTCTAAAAGGTTTTAGAGGATGTGGAAAGAAAACAAGGTCATTATTATTTTTAAAAGAAAAATATAATCATACTGTATTCAATTTAAATACATTAAATATGGAATTTAAACTAATTAATAAAAAAAATCCAATTGTATTAACAGTATTATATAGTCCATTTCATTATCAAATTAATTTATCACAATATGGGGTTTATGATAGAATCATATTAGAATTATTTCTAAAAGAAATTATTAATTTTAAACCCATTAATAATATCCCATATAAAATTATTATTATTGAAGATGCTGATACATTATCTATTGAAGCACAACAATCTTTAAGAAGAACATTAGAAACAAAGATACAAACCACGCGATTTATCTTTATTGTTAATTATGAATATTTTTTTATTGAAGCATTATATAGTAGATGTATTGTTATTCCAGTTGTATCACCCGGAAAAATGGATATTTTTAATATTATTAATAATATAGCAAAAGAAGAAAATATTACATTAACTAATAAACAATATAATGATATTATTAATAATTCCAATAATAATATTAATACCGCCATTACCATATTAAATAATTATCAAACCACAAATAATATACATTATATTACAGATAATAATCTATATTTATCAAAATTAGCAAATATTATCCTTAATATTGATAAACACCTTAATGATTTAAATGATATTAGAATTTATCTAAATAAATTATTAATTAATACTATGACAGATATTGAAATTATGAAACACATATTTAAATTAATTTTAAAATTAAACAAAGATAATAATAAAATATATAAAATAATTTCAATCAGTAGCAAAATAGATATTCTTTTAAAAAATGGCAATAAATCAATCTATTATTTAGAATTATATTGTGTTAAATTAACACAACTATTTATTTAATTTTGTTGGCTTGAGTTATTTATTTAATATTACATTTATTAAATCATTTATTTTATTATATTCATTATTTAAATTATCTAATCTACTATTTAAGATTTTATATTCATTATTAATAATTTCTAATCTTTGCTCACATAATTTTAATTCATTTGGCGCCTGTGGCGCCTGTGGCGCCATTTGTTGCGTAAGTTGCGCCACAGGCGCTCGTATAATTGATAATGAATGAATATAAAACACCCGCCCATTTTTACATATTTGATTATTTTCTTTAATTGTTTTTACTATTTTAAATTCGCCATATTTATTTATTTCATTTATTACTAAATATAACAACGGAATAATTTTATTATTTACTAAACTATCTATAATACCATTATATGAAGGATTATTAAATTGTTGTTCTGTTGGCGCACTACCACAGCAAATTGTTGCTAATAAACATTTATTCCAATAAATCATATTAATCGGTTTATCTTTACCAGGCGACATATATTGTATTAATTCAAGACTTTCATTCTCATTTAAATTCGCCAATGATTCAAAATTATTATTCTTATTCATTAAATAAAAAAATAATTCAAATGTTTCTTGTTGAAATTGGTCTATATCCTCTATTTCTTGTTTCTTTTTAGCAAAAGTTGTTGGTATATCATTGTTTTGATAATAATCCCAAATTAACGGCCGCGCTTGTTTCTTTGTATAATTAGATTTTATATTTATAATAATATTTTTCTCATTCTCTAAATTATTATATTTACAAAAACTTTTCATATATATTATATAATATATATTATATATTATTTTCAATTTATAATTGAGTATATATATATTTATATATTATATATAATATATATAAATGAATAAAAAGTTAAAATATTTTATTCTTTTTATTAGTATAATATTTTTTTTTGCCGTTATTGGCATTATTGTTTATTTTCTTTATAAAAATGGCATATTAACTAATTCTAAGGCCTCAAAGGTAATTCCTCCTGTGCCACCTACTCCTACGCCGCCAACGCCGCCAACGCCGCCGCCACCGAATTCCGGAAATTGCGACTTTTTAAATGACCAAACTTTAATAAATTTTAGTAGGTCGCCACCATTAGCACCCAATCCTCAAACATTAAGAAAATCTAATGGAAAACCAATGAGGGCATATAAATTATCATTATATCACGGCGGTTTTCTTTTTAATGATTCAAACACCTCTTTGGAATTACAAACACAATTATTTATTCAATATTTAAAAAAAATGGCCTCATATGTTGCTTATGCTAATTATGATATTGTATATTTAGAAACAGTTGCTTATACAACTACAAAATATCCATATTTAGACCCCGAAATAATTTATGAAAATCTAATTAAGAATTTACCACCTTATACAGCCATAGGTATATTAGGATATATTGACCCAAAGGATTCCGATTATGCCCTTGTATATCAAAATACAAAATATAATATTAATGTTGATTATAGAAATATAGTTGGCGGTTTTGGTTCAACAAAGGTTCAAAATCCCAATTATGGTAAATGTAATATGACCGCCACTTGTTCCGACGATTTTAATAGCTTACCCTGCACTTTATCAAATTATAAAGAAGTATGTCCTTTGAAAACCCCAAATGCTTGTTATAAAAATAGTTGTATATCTTATGCCAATGGTTGTCCCTCTGATATAGAACAATTTTTAGCATATATTAATATTATAAATTATATTGTAGCAGTTAATAATTCCAAAGGAAGTAATTATCAAATGGTAACACGTATAATATTTGACGGCGAATCTTTAAGTAATTATGGTAATGATTATGGCGCAATATGTCAATTAGTTCAAGCCGCTAAATTATTCCCTTATTTATCA
>B570J29032_109957770_pt1 | contig 10579 bp, 10 predicted proteins | sample LakMenEpi16Nov12_FD_29032 | JGI IMG/M metagenome (IMG submission 29032)
ATCTTTTACGAATGGACAATAAATGCCCCTTGAGCGCACCCCTGACCCGTCCATATTGCAACGAATCCTTAGATTTGTGAAATCAGTAATCCCGATCCTTGCATTAGCAAGAGCTCTCAGTGCAATTAGCCGGAGGGTGAACTCTGCCATTCATAAATTGCAGTTTCTTATTGAATGGGGTGTCGATAATCCAGAGCATTTTGACCACTTCCTTGAACAGCATTACTCATGGCGGAAAGATAAGTATTCCATTGGCTGGGAACGCGGAGTCCTCTCAAGTATCGCTCTACAAAACGGAGATCAGAAATTACTTCCAAGAGTTCTTGAACTTTGTTGCGGAGACGGGTTTAATACTCTTCATTTCTACTCAGTACATGCAGCCGCAATCACGGCGGTTGATTTTGATGTTGATGCCATCGCAAATGCTAGAAAGAGAAATTCAGCAAAAAAAATTGATTATCAATTATGCGATATCCGAAATCAGATTCCGACAGGTCCCTTTGAAAACATTATTTGGGATGCTGCTATTGAACATTTCACTGATCTGGAAGTTGAGGGAATTTTCTCTCAGATCATTACATCGTTGGTGCCGGGAGGAATGCTCAGTGGGTACACATTGTTGGAAGACGATGATGGAGGAATGCATTTGCATCAGCACGAGCGTGAATTCACCAGCAAAACAGATTTGGCTCGCTTACTCTCGCCACATTTCAAGAACGTGCACGTTCTACAGACTTCGATGCCCACCCGAGAAAATCTCTATTTCTTTGCGTCAAATGGGCCCCTCCCGTTTGAGGACTCAAAAAATCTAATTATGAAGAATCCTTGACCTCTTTGGTCAGCAAAATGGTCAGATTGCAGCAGCTTTAAGACCATCAAAATGTTTAGTCCGAGAAAGAGCCTTATCGTCCAGTTACCCCTCGAGGTGAGATAATAGACACCATGGATACACGAGTAGCCCCAGTTAACTACGACGAGCATTTGCGGTTTAGTTTCAATGAAAAAAGTTGGGACGTCCCAACCGATTTAGTATCTGCGTTTACAGGGGCGTACGACAACGTTCGGCAGGGACAGGCCGACCATGGGAAAACGCTTCACGATGTGCTCCTTGCTCTACATAAAAGTTTTCTTTCGCAGACCGAAGATAACGCGGAAAGATTTTTTCTAGCTGAGCTTTTCGCTGATTTATCTTTTCTGGTTTCTGAACATATTGTTTTCTATAAAAAAAAAGCTAGGCACAGCGGTGGACTAGGGCCGCTAAACACTCGCCAAGTCGACATATCTGACAACGGTTTTTACGTAACCTGTATATCTGAAGCCTGTCTGCAGGATATTCAGAACGTTTCTGAACCGCTACTACGACAACTTCGTACAAATGCGAAAAGTGGACGCCTAGAGAGAAGCGACCTGAGCGTGAACTCGGGACGCGTACCACGGAAAATAATTCGACTACTTAATCTTGAGTTTCGCAATTCGGGGGTTCTTGCCTCTCTTGCCCCAATTGCTCACAGGAAAATGAAAGTAATCGGAGTGGCATACGAAATAAGTGTGGCTGGATCAAACTGGTGGAAACCAAAAATGGAGTCGGGCGAACTTTCAAAAACCCTGTACGCACATGTGGATCGAGGAGTAGATGCGCCTAAAGCAATCGTTTATCTATCAAACGTTAATGCGCAAAATGGCCCAACAAGTTGTTTTCCAGATGCATATGCAGAGTTGGACATCACGGGGTTACAAGATTTCATCGGAAGATCAATTGAGACTATTGGCCGTTCAGTGAATAGTCCGCTTCGTAGTCTTTATCAATTCTCGGGTCCTGTGATGGATTCTGAGGGATTTCGTAGGCATTTTATGAAACTCCCAAGCTCGATGCGATTCAATTCACATTTTGGATGGGACGTGAAACCCAAGTCTCAGTTGGAGAGTTTCTTGGTGGACAAAGAGGCGAAAATACTTGGGCCTGCTGGTACGACGCTTGTGTTTGATGGAGCCCGGCTCTTGCATCGCGGAGGACTCATAGAGGAGGGTGAGCGAATCGTATTGCAAGTAATCTTCGGACACGTCAACCTTCGAACCCGGGCTAAACAAATAGTGAATTTGATCAAGAGAACTGTAAGGAAATCAAAATGAGTAATGTGATCGCACTTATTTCTTCTAACCCAAAGCTTCAAATGTGGAAGCGTCAAATTGAGATGAAATCTTGGAAATTTCGGGGATTACAAAACGCGTTGCCAGTGACGAATTGTGTCGATGTTGGAGCCTCCTATTATCCGCATACGTCATGGTGGTTATTTCTTGGAACAACAAATTCAAACTGGGCTGCAGTAGAACCAAACGAGAAAAATCTCACCTATATGCAACATTGGCCATGGAAGGCCAAGAACCGAGCTGTGGTTATAGGCCTTAGTGAACTCGGGGGGAAACAAGTACTGAATTTGACAAATGTCGATAGTGGTTCAAGTTTGCTCGAACCAGTGATCCCTGCTTCGATGAAACACCGACTGGGCGCAGCCGGTGAGTCATATTTTTTTCCAGTAACTAAAGTGGACATTGACACAAGAACTCTCCATTCCGTAATAACTGAAATGGGCGATTATCCGACAGTAGTAAAGTTGGATACGCAGGGGTCAGAGCTATCCATTCTTAAGTCAGCTGTAAACGAATCCACCACAGCGGGTATCGTCGGCATAGAAATAGAATGCTCACTTCTCTCAGACCCTCTCTACAAGGATTCACCACGACTATGGGAAGTAGCGCTTTACTTGGAAAAGTTTGGCTTTGAATTGATTGGGCTGGATGTTTTCCCCAGACGGTCTACAAGCAAAAAAATTTCAAGTTCACCAAAACAATTAGTTAATGAGTGTGACGCAATCTTCGCACGGAGACGTGATCTCATCCTGGAGGATTCCATTGAGAGCCGGGCGGCGCTGCTGGGCTTTTATGTAACCAATAATTTCTACCAAGAAGCCCTACTCTGCTTACAACCAGATGCACTTCTGTGTGAGTACCTGGAAGGCAGGGGACTTAGAGCGGAGACACTATTGACCACACTCCAGAGGATGAACAGATAAGTTCCGATTGATCCAGCACCCGTGGCGTTTTCATAAATCCACTAGATTATTCTTATGAGTACATCCTCTATACAGATCACGGGTTTTACCTTGACGAGCGCTTTTTTCGTTGGGTTTGTGTATTTCTTGGCGCGGAGGTCACGACTTAGTTTTCGATATGCCTTGGGGTGGTTGTTACTATTCGTACCCGGATTTTTTTCTGTTGTCCTGCTCCCATTAACAGCGCCGATTTCCAATGCTTTGGCAATTACACCAGCCGCACTGCTAGCTGTCAGTTTTATGACCGTGTTAGTCGCAATTTGTATACAACTCTCCATCAGCATTTCGGGGCTTCAGGAACAAATCAGAACCCTGTCTGAGGAGGCGGCGCAACTGCGTCACGCATCTGACGCTGGGGTAGAGGGGCAATAATGAGCTCTCCTCTATCGAAAGACGATGTACTGGTGATAGTCCCAGCGTTTAATGAGCAGGCATCAATTAGCGCTGTCTTGAGGACACTGCGCGATAATAATTATCAGGTACTCGTGGTAGATGATGGATCACTTGACAACACACGATCAATTGCCCAGGAAGCGGGTGTAGATGTTCTGACTCTTCCCTTCAACCTTGGCGTAGGTGGAGCATTACGTGCTGGGTTCAAGTTTGCAGTTAGTCATCAATATCGCGCTGTAGTTCAAGTAGATGCAGATGGACAACATGATGCATCACAAATAGTCAGCCTGATAGAAAGTGCTAATGAATTCGGTGCGCATTTAGTGCTAGGGAGTCGATTCCAACGATCAGGTGAATCTATGACGGTTCCAGTTGTGAGACGGCAAGTCATGCGCCTCCTTTCCGCGCTAGCTTCGCGGGCCACTGGCACAACAATTACTGATGCAACGTCTGGATTCCGCCTCATCCAAGACCCCTTGTTATCTGAATTTGCGAAGGTCTTCCCTAGTTACTATCTGGGTGATACCTATGAGGCATTGATTTCGGCGGGTAAGGCCGGTTTTGTTGTCAGAGAAATTCCGACAGTCATTGTGAACCGCACACATGGAACGTCGTCTGCGTCCACCCGACAATCAATAAAGTTTATTTTTAAGAGCGTTGTAGTTGCCGGCTTGGGGATTCATGCTCGTATTAGCGATCATAGAAAATAATGCTGAAGGCACTTTTCTTTTCACCATATGCAGACATATGGGTACATAGTTTGCCTGAGGCTGAAATCGCAGAAGCACTTCATGATGACGGATGGGAAATCTTTCGCATTACCTGCGATCGGGACTTTTCTGAACATTGTGTGTCAATGGCAGCGAAAGGAATTGACTTCGCTGATGATTTCGATACAAAGAATGCCGTGTGTTCAAGCTGCATACACCGACAATCTCTCCTACAGAAGTCATTTGGATTTGAAGATAGAACTATCGGATCTTTGATTAGTGAAAAGCATCTAGTTGAAATTACAGATCTCCTTGGAGGCGTTACACAGAATAATTGGGCGAACTTTGAAATTGATGGTGCGCCACTCGGAAAAATGGCTTTTTATGATTTCTCACTAACAAATAAACTCAATACCACAACAATCCCCAATCAGCTTTGGGCCTCGTATTTCAGTGATTTACATAATTCAGTTAAGACATACTTTGCGGTTAACGCTTTGATGACTGAGAAGAAATTTGACGTACTCATTACATACAATGGAATGTACTCAACCAACAATGTGGCGGGCTATGTGGCACGCAAATATGGGTGCAAGACGTGGTCTCTTCATGCTGGCCACCACTTAGTTGATCGTTTTGGAACTATGTACATGTATGAAAGTACGACGTTGCCCGTCCTGGCATATCAGACAAGAGAATGGGATGAGGATCGCTCATCTCCAGTTCTTTCAAGTGCTGCGACCAAAGTGACAAACCATATTTTAGAACTCTTTAAGGCATCCAATAGGTTTGTGTATTCATCGCCGTTAGCCGACATTGATCTGGAAAGTCTTCGACTCACCCTTGGTGTGTTACCAAATCGCAAAGTGTTACTGGCAACGATGTCTAGTGCCGATGAAATCTTTGGTGCGAAAATGGCGGGAGTCCTGAGGGACAGTCCAGTTCTGCCTCTTTTTAAGGATGGATTTGAGTGGATTAGTTTTCTTGTTGAACAATTAGTAGACCGAAAAGATTTACACTTGATAATTCGCGTGCATCCACGAGAGTTTCCAAATAAGCGCGAATCAAAATTGTCCCCGAATGCTAAGAATTTGCGAGAACTTTTATCAGGACTCCCAGACAACGTCAGTGTCAATTGGCCAGAGCAAAATATTTCACTTTACGGGCTCGCACACATAGTGGATGTAGTCTTGAACTCATCCTCGAGCGCAGGAATCGAGATGTCCGCACTCGGCTTGCCCGTTGTACTTCATCAAGTCGAACACATGTTGGCGTACGATCCCGAGATGCATCCAATAGTTGATCGTAGAGATCAGTACATGATTACTGTTGACAACGCCCTACGGAGAGGATGGTCTATAGACAATATGCGAAGCGCTTATCGGTGGTGGGCTTTCGTCTTTACTAGAATCGCAGTGGATATCAGCGAAGGTTTTGTGTATCCGTCAGCCGGATATATTTCCGCTAGTGATGACGCGAAAGCGAAATTCAAGAACAAAATCCTGACACTTGCAGTTAAGTATGGGCCCAGTATTCAAGAGCGGCGCCATTTGTTCAGCCGCAAGAAGTTACGTAATGGGCCACTTTTTAGTAAGGCGGTGACTGGTAAATCTCAGGTCTTAGTAGCCCCACGACTTGTTGACCTAAGAGAAGAGTTAGATGAAGATTTAATCCTTGCTCGGGAAGCAACGAAGCTCTTACAGGTTTTGCGGACTACTTCTACAGAGAACTCGAATTTGGTGCTGAATCTCCAAGGGTTCGTTTCAGGGATCTAAGACAACTTAGAGTCGAGCGATTTGGCGAGAATTTCCGCCCTTTTCCAATCATCAAAAGTATCGATGTCTATAGTTCGCCATGTCGGGATTGGGTACCCAACAGCATTGCTGTGCATCTTGGTTTCAGACAACCAAGACTCTGTTGAGCCCCAGTAAAACTGTCCCGCATCGTGAAAAGTCGTTACCAGATCCTGTGTGCGCGTGAGTTCATCTTTGGGATTAACGAAACTAAGTCCTCCGTTATTGTCCATAAGGAGGGCACGTTGAATTGGTGACTCGAATTCAACAACTGGATAGCAGAATTTGGCATTTGAGTCTAAGAAAATTTGCAAAGATCTTTGTAGGTCGGTCGTCTGAAGCAATGGGACACAGGGGTAGATGCAACAAACATAATCAGAAGCCCAGCCAATATCTGAACATTTCGTGATTGCGTGTTGGACGACCGTAACCGTAACTGTGTAATCATCTGAGAGAGAAGCGGGACGGAGAAATGGAACCTCTGCCCCAAAGGAAATTGCTACTTCTGAAATTTCATCATCATCAGTGGACACAATTACATGATCGAAAAGCCCTGATTCCAAGGCAGTGGAAATCGCATATGTGATCATTGGTTTCCCGAGAAACGGCTTTACATTCTTACGCGGTATCCGCTTACTGCCACCACGCGCCGGAATTACTGCAATTGCATGTCTACGAGTATTTATGTTCATGTTTGAAACCGCTCTTCTATGAATTGACAAACTCTCTCCTGATTAGCCATCCAGTCAGCTCTCATTTGTACCTCTACTGGGGCCCGTGATCTAATCAAATCTAAAGTGGGGCAGGTAGCAATTTCTGCAATCTTCGCTGCCAAACTTTTTGGATTACTGACTTGGAAAAGCCAACCATTCCAGTTATCGGTGACCCATTCTTGATTTGAAGGAATATCACTAACCAGAACCAGTTGGCCAGTTGAAAGCGCTTGAAGCATGGAGATTGAAGATCCGTCAGATCTTGAAGTGGAAACATAAAGATCGTGTGAGTGAAGTACTTCAGCAATGGCAGACTCTGGAACTGGCGGTAACCAGTCAATTTGCTCTGTGACCTCAAGAGTTGAGGCCAATTCAAGGAGAGATTTCTCTTCACTTCCGGCACCAATGATGGTTGCTTTGATAAATAACTCTCCAGATTTTTTTAGTATTGAGATTGACCGGATCAAGGTTTCTAGGTCGTAAATTTTCTCTAAAGATCTGAGGCTCAGAACCCTAAAAGTTCCATCGGGGATGCGAGGTAATTCCGGTTGAAAATCTTCGAGTTCAATTCCCCAAGGACATATCAAAATGTTTGCAACATCACCACCCAAATCAACGGCAATACTAGAAATTGTCTTGGAATCTACAATAATTCCAGCTGAAGCACGAATTGCATCTTGGGCCCGAGAAAGGTCCTCAAATGACTGGTGAATATCAAACAACAGATCTGACGCCCAAGACATCAATATTGTTGGAGTGCTTAAAACCTGTGTGCAGATAAAACCGATAGTAGGTATTGGCCCAGCTACAACGGCATCAACGCTTATTGAGGGCTCTAGCCTCTGTAAGTCTCGAATAAAATCTAGAAAATTAGAATTTGACAGCGGCACTTGTGTGCCGATCCAATCAATCTGGTCAACTCCTATGGGAATTCTTTTATCTTCCGATCGATTTTTTTTACCATCAAACCGAAGGAAATAGACTCTATGAAACTTTTTAGCGAGACATTTTAGAAAACGAATATCATGTGGGGTGCAACTCTTGGAGGCATAGAGTATGGAACCACTGGATCCGTTCTTTGCTCCTAGCGGAGATAATCCCATCGCAACTCCTGACCGAACTCTAAATCCACGCCCAATTTTTTGCCTATCACAGATTGTAACTGGTCAGGGGTGATAGCTCCTGGAGTCGCTGGGCGGAGAATTTCTAAGTCATTTCTGGTGATCACATGGCCGGTTGGTAGATCTTTCCCGGCACGTATACATCTACGTTGGACAATCACACTGTCTGCTTCATTATCGGCCAAGAATTTTTCACTGGAGCCAAGTGCACTCTCTAATAGGCGCGTATGTTCGACCATCTCTTTCCACGACTCTGGAGTTAGCGCAAAATGATGATCGGGGCCTGATCGGGAATTGTCATCTGTAAAGTGTCGTTCAATGACGCGTGCACCTAATGCAACTGCGCCTAGAACTGCTGTCACACCGTGGGTATGATCCGACAACCCTACAACCACGTCCGGCCATAACTTCTTGTACGTAGTAATTACATTTAGATTGAGATGTTGAAAATTAGTTGAATCCCCAGTGTAATTTGTGTTGCATTGTAAGAGAATGACATTCTCGTTTATTGCGAGAATTGCATTCATTGCTTGTACAACTTCTTCAAGAGAGGCTGCCCCAGTAGCTACTATCACGGGTTTTCCCTTCGCTGCTATGTATTCAATTTCCTCAAGCCAATCAATATCCCCTGATCCAATTTTAAATGCAGGAACATATGGATCCAATGCATCGACAGCGCCAAAATCATATGGTGATGAAAAGAATGTAATTTCAGCTTTGTCACATTCATCCTTGAGAATCTTGGTCCAGTCAGTTGGAACTGAAGCATCCTCATACACTTCAGAAACACTTTTAGTCCATGACGCCTGGTGGCTCTTCACTTCATTTAGATGAGTGAACCCGTAATCAGACACAATTTTGCTGGCTTCAAAGTGCTGGAATTTTGCTGCGTCAGCACCAGCAGCTTTTGCAAGATGAATTAATTCCCTCGCACGGTCAATAGAGCCATCATGATTGGCTGCAATATCTGCAATGAAATAGGTGGGGTGGTTCTGGCCAATAGTTTTACCGTCAATATTTATGTTCATTTTCAATCCTTCAGTGTGTTTCTGATATTAGTTCAAGAGATTTTTGGTAGCCCGATTTAGTCAAATTCTGGAGTTGCGCAAGCGCGCTGTCTATGTCGAGCAAGTCAGGGTCATGAACTTCTGAGGGCAACAAATTCAATGATTTACCTCTCACATTCTTTTCTAAACTTTGTTCAATAGAAGTCCGGACAATCAGTTGAGGGTCAAAATTGAATTGCCGAGCTATTCGGCATCCAAACTCGTACTTTGAGATTAGTTCTGAGCCGAATGCATGAGAAATCCCCGTCCTATTATTTCTTAGCCATTCATAAGTGATTGGCCAAAAATTATTGGCGGCTATTGGTCGAAACATCGAATCATAGAATCCCCCACAAGTTTCTTCTTTCTTCAACGAACGCACAAAAAACTCCAGAAGGCTTCTTGATCCCGTTGGGCTCCATCCGATTATATTTGTCCGTATTATGAGCGCATTTGGCAAGGATTTCATTATCATTTCCTCCGCCCGCGCCTTGGTTTCGCCGTACACATTTATAGGAGTTGTTATGTCCTCAATTTTGTAGAAATCGTACTCACCACTAAAGACTGCGTCAGTTGAGACATGGACGAGTTGTGCACCCACGTCTCTGCATCCAATAGCTAACTCGTTAGGCATCTCGGTGTTGAGACGAAAAGCAAGTTCAGGGTCTTGCTCACATTGATCAATGTTTGCTAGGGCAGCACAGTTAATAACCAAACTTGGGTTGATTTGGTGTACTAGTTCGAGTGCGGAATTCGGCAATCGTAAGTCTGCCTGAACTGAACGAATTCCTGGCACTTTAATTTTGTGCAACGAGGAATGAGCAACACAGTTGCTGTGACTCTGAAGCGATAGCAATGTATTGGAACCTAGAAATCCACTTGCCCCGATGATCAATATCAAGTTTGAGTCGTCATAGCTTGGTGTGGGAGTTATGGCGAACATCTCTAGAGAATCGGACTGAAACTCAGAATTAATCTATGGCTTGGTGGCTAGGGCAAGGTCGCGGATCTGGTCCACGCTGAGCCACTGGTCATTGGTATCAGAACAATACGAGAAGTCCTCTGGCACCAGTTTTCCGTTTGCAAAAGTTGGTGACTTGAGCCAACTGTCCAACATGGGAGCGATGACGTAGTGATCATCGAATTCGTATGTGCGGCGAGAGTCATTTTCAGAAATCATCTCCTCGTGCAACTTCTCGCCGGGACGAATGCCAATCATTTCAAGCGTGGCGTCTGGTGCTACAGCCTTAGCTAGATCGAGAATTGTGGCTGAGGGAATGCGAGGAACAAAAATCTCTCCTCCGTACATTCTGTCAAATGCATCCACGACAAACTGAATAGCCTGCGGAAGCGTGATCCAGAATCGAGTCATTCGGTCATCAGTAATAGGAATCTTTCCGGTGGCTGCAAGACGCTGAAAGACGGGGAGTACTGACCCTCGACTTCCCATGACATTTCCATAACGCACAACAGCGAATCGAGTGGATGAGTGGCCTGCGTAGTTGTTGCCGGCAACGAACAACTTGTCTGAACATAATTTTGATGCGCCGTAAAGATTGATAGGGCTCGAGGCCTTATCTGTTGATAACGCAACTACTCGTTCGACTCCTGCGTCAATGGCTGCGTTGATGACATTCTCTGCACCCATGACGTTTGTAGCAATGCACTCAAACGGGTTGTATTCAGCGGTATC
>B570J29032_109957768_pt1 | contig 10575 bp, 8 predicted proteins | sample LakMenEpi16Nov12_FD_29032 | JGI IMG/M metagenome (IMG submission 29032)
TTCTAATATTTGTAATGTGACAAAAAATTGGTACAAAAAAAAAAAAATCAAATGCGAATACGTTTCTAATTGTTGGCCCAATCCTAATTATTTTAAAAAAAATAAAAAATTTTTACCTGGTAAAAATATTGATATTTGCACAAGTATTGGCGGCTTAAATGCAACTGGAAATTATAATGGTTTTAAATATTTATTAGAAGAGATTATTCCTAGAATAAAAGATAAAAATTTGAGATTTAACATATTCGGTAGAGGATCTTTTCCTGAAAAATTTAATAGTTATAAAAATAATACTTTATTGCAAATAAAAGGATTTGTAAGAGATATAGATAAATCAATTCTTCGTAGTAGATTTTGTCTTATTCTTAATAACGCCTATAAAAATTCATTAGTTGGTGGGTATACAAGAGTAATTTATTATTTTTCAATGAATAAATGTTTAGTCGCACATAAAAATTTAAGAAAATCTATGCCTGAGCTGAAACATAATTTTAACTGTTTATTAGGAAGCAGTCCAAAAGAAATGATTAGGCTTTTAAAAATAGCTTCAGATAATGATCATTTAAGAAAAAAGATCGAATTAAATGCATACAATACATATATTGAAAAATATACTCCAAATATTGTATTTAATAAAATATTAAGTTTAAGTAATGAAAAAAAAAATTAATTTCTTTTATCCAAAAAAAACAGGTCTTGAAATTCGTTTATTAAAAAAAGCATTAGATGGTAAACTTTTTAATGATGGAATTATAACTAGAAAATTTGAAAATAAGATAAAATTTTTAACCAACAGAAAATATGCCGTTTGCGTTACCAGCGGCACTACTGCCTTATCCATAGCTTTATTGTCTAATAATATTGGGGCTGGTGACGAGGTTATTATTCCAAGTTTTACATATATAGCTACAGCAAACGCCGTTACCTTTACTGGAGCCAGAGTTGTTCTTATTGATGTAAGTATTAATAATTTTATTTTAGATATAAAAAAAATTTTAAATTGTATTAATAAAAATACTAAAGCGATCATATCAGTCGAAGTGAATGGAAGATCACCGAATTATGAAATCTTATCTAAAATTTGTAAAAAAAAAAATATTTTATTAATTACGGATAGCACAGAAGCATTAGGATCATTTTTTAATTCAAAACCGTTAGGGTCGTTTGGGGACGCATCGTGTTTTTCTTTTTCTCCATCTAAAATTATATCTACAGGACAAGGAGGAGCAGTTGTAACAAATAATAAAAAAATTTATGAAAGAATTATGCTACTTAAAAAACAAGGAATACGGAACGGGACCGGAGGGAATGATTTGCATAAAAATTTAGGATATAATTTTAAATATACAGATATTCAGGCATCTATAGGCTTAGCTCAATTATCTCACTTTAAGAGAAGAATAAAAATTTTTAATTATAGAAATAAAATTTATTTAAGATGTCTGAAAAATATAAAAAATATAATTATTCCAAAATCACAAGATAAATGCCTGAATTTATGGTTTGATATTATGGTTACAGATTTAAATAAATTAAAAATTTTAAAAAATGAATTTAATCAGAGACGAATAGAATATAGATCTTTTTGGTATCCAATAAATAAACATACACCTTATTTAAGTAAGAAAAAATTTAAAATTTCTAATTATATATTTAAACATTGTATTTGGTTGCCTTCCAATTTTGATTTAAATGAAAGAAAAATAAAGGCTATTTGCTCAATTATTAAAAAAACTTTAAGTTAAAAATATTAGTTGATGAGCATAAAAAATTTAAATTATTTAATTGCACAGTTTAATGCAAAAGATAGAAAAAAATTTCCAGGCTCGATGTCGCCTATGGAGATATTAGTATTTATATTTTTGTGTATTACAAAAAAAATTGAGGTAGTGATTGAATCAGGAAGACAATATGGTTATTCAACATTTTTTATATCGTTATTTTGTAAAAAAAATAAAATTAAATTTATATCTATAGATAATGAATCTGATGCAATAATTAATAGTTTTTCAAGAAGATTATTAAAAAACAATAAAGTTATTTACAAAAAAAATGATTTTTACAAATCAATTGATAATATCATTTATAAAGTTAAAGGTAAAAGAGTGGCATTATTGATTGATGGACCAAAAGGTATTAGAGCACATATTAAATCTTTTTTTTTAGGAAAAAAATTTAATAATCTAATTTTTTGTTTTTTCGATAACATGCCCAAAAGTTATTTATCCTCCAAAGCAATGTTTATGTATTCAAAAGTTTTTTGTTTTGATAAAATTTATATAGAAAATAATCTAAATAAAGTTAGCTCAATAACTAATTTTCAGATCAAAGATTTAAAAAAAAATAAAATATATAATAAGTTTAAAAATTTTTTTTTTAATAATAAATCAGATACTGATTTTATTTATGTGTTTTCTAAAGATAGAAAAGAATCTATTTTTTGTTATTTGCTAATAATTTTTTTTATTATCAAAAATATATTTTATAGAGTTATTAATAGATTGCTAAATTTATTGATAAGAAATTAAAATGTATAAAAATAAAATCTGCGTTTTTGGTTTGGGTTATGTTGGTCAAACATTGGCTATAGCTTTAGCTGAATCAGGATTTCATGTTTTGGGAATTGAAAAAAATAAAAAAATAGTAAATAAATTAAAAAAATATGAATCAAATATTTACGAACCTGAAATTAATAAAAAAATTAAAAAAATAATTATTAATAAAAAATTTATTATAAAAAATAAGTTCATAAAAAATGATATTTGTAACACTTATATTATAACTGTCGGCACCCCATTAAAAAAAAATAGACTTATCAATGTCTCAATGATTAAAAAAGTATCAAATGATATTGCTCGCTTTTTAAAAGATGGTGATTTAGTTATTTTAAGATCAACAGTAAAGCTAAAGACTACAGAAAATATCGTTATTCCAATTTTAAATAAATCAAAAAAAAAATATTATATTAGTTTTTGTCCAGAAAGAACTATTGAGGGGCATGCTTTGAAAGAGTTAAAGTATTTGCCGCAAATCATTGGGTCCTTAGACTACAGATCTTTTTTTTTATCTCAAAATATATTTAATAAAATTACTAAAAAAATTATAAGAATAAAAAATATTGTAACTGCCGAAATGATTAAACTAGTTGACAATGTTCAAAGAGATATAAAATTTTCTATTTCAAATGAAATAGCTATGTTATGTGATTCATTTAACATAAGTGCATATGAAGTTATTAAATTTGGTAAATTACAATATCCTAGAACTAATCTTTATTTTCCAGGACCTGTAGGAGGACCCTGTCTAGAGAAAGATACTTATATTTTATCTGAGTCTTTTAATGAAAAAAAACCTAAACTTAGTAACACTGCTAGGACTGTAAATAAAGAAGTCCAACCTTTTGTAGCAAAAATGATAAAAAAAATATTAATTAATAAAAATAATAAAAGTATTAAAAAAATTGTTATTTGCGGATTGGCATTTAAAGGAATACCCGAGACTAATGATGTAAGAGGAACTACTGCTGTTCCTTTAATCTATAATATTAGAAAAAAATTCAGAACTGCAAAGATTTATGGTTATGATTTTAATATTGACCCTGACTTTTATAAAAATTACAGTATTAAAAAGTGTAGTTCAATTAAAAGTATCTTTTTAAAAACTGATTTACTAATTTTTCATAATAATAATAAAAAGTTTTCTAAATTAAATCTAAAGTTATTTTCAAATCTAATGAATAAGAATTCTCTTATATATGATTTGTGGAATAATTTTTCTTCAAAAGATTTAGTTTTAAATAATAATGTTTCATATACTGGTTTTGGAAACCTGAGTAATTTGAAATTATAAGATATATAATGAGAAAAAATTTTTTAGTAACAGGTGGATCTGGTTTTATTGGATTTAACATAGTAAAAAGTTTAATAAAAACACACAATGTTACTATTTTAGACAATAATTCTAGAGGATCTTATAAAAAATTTTTACAGATTAAGAATAATAAAATCAAAATTATTAATGGCGATATAAGAAACTTTAATACTGTTTATAAGTCTTTGAAAAATATAGATGCTGTTGTGCATTTAGCATATATAAACGGAACAGAATATTTTTATACAAAACCAACAGAAATTCTCGAGGTTGCAACAAAAGGTTTGATCAATATTATTGATGGCTGTATTAAAAGAAAAATTAAAGAACTATACTTAGCATCTAGTTCTGAAGTTTATCAAAAACCAGAAAAAGTTCCAACCAAAGAAGATGATGTTGTTCTAAAAATACCAGATATTTATAATCCAAGATATTCTTATGGTGGAGGAAAAATACTAACTGAATTATTTGGAATTCATTATGGTAAAAAATACTTTAAGAAGTTAATTATTTTTCGGCCTCATAATGTGTATGGTGAAGACATGGGCCAAGAGCATGTTATTCCACAATTTATTAATAGAGCCAAGAATTTAAAAAATAATGATAATTTTTTTATAAAAGGAACTGGAAATGAAATAAGATCTTTTATTTATATCGAAGATTTTGTTAATGCATTTAATTTATTAATAAAAAAAGGCAAGCATTTGCAGATTTATAATATTGGAACAACTAATAAAGTTAAGATTAAATTTTTAGCTAAAATAATTGGAAAATTAATGAAAATTAAAATTAATATTAAAAATAAACCTATTGCTTATGGAGGGACAACTATAAGGTGCCCCGATATAACAAAAATAAAAAAGTTAGGATTTTATCCAAAGATAAATTTACTCGAAGGTTTGAAGAGAACTATAGCTTGGTATAAAGATAAATAATTATGTCAAAAGAATCTTATCCTATTATTAGATGTCAAGTTTCAAATTCTAGGAATTTAGAATCTATTTTAAATTTAGGTTATTTGCCACCTGTTAATGATTTTAAAAGAATTGGTTCTGTACAAAAAGAAAGTAATTTTTATCCTACCGAATTATTATATTGTAATAAGTCTAAATTGTTTCAGTTAGGCTATGTAGTAAGTAAAGATATTTTATTTCCTAAAAGCTATCCTTATACGAGTAGTACAACAAAAATTTTAAGAGACAATTTTTTCGATTTATCAATAAAATGTAAAAAAAGATTTAATTTAGAAAAAAAAAATTTAATTGTTGATATAGGTTCTAATGATGGAAATTTGTTATATCATTTTAAAGATTTTTCCAAAGTTCTAGGAGTAACACCCGAAGAAATTGGTAAAATTGCAATAAAAAGAGGCATACCTACTATTTTAAAATATTTTGATACAAATATTTCAAAATTTATATTGAAAAATTATGGAAAAGCAAAAATTGTCACAGCCACAAATGTTTTTGCACACATCGATAATCCAAACTTGTTAACAAAAAATATTATTAATATTTTAGAAGATGATGGAATTTTTATTTCAGAGTCTCATTACATTTTGCCATTAATTCAAACCATACAATACGACACAGTATATCACGAACATTTAAGATATTATTCTTTGCAAAGTTTAAATTATTTATTAAATAAAAATAATTTATATATTTTTGATGTAGAAGAAATTGGTACGCATGGAGGATCAATAAGAGTTTATGCATCAAAAAAAGGCAAATATAAAGTAAGTAAGAATGTTAATTTTATTTTTAATAAAGAGAAAAAATTTTTAAACTTAAGTGAAATTAGAAAATTTAAAGATAAAGTTTTAATTTCAAAACTACAGTTACTAAATATGATTTATAATATTAAAAAAAGACAAAAAAATATTTCCGGAGTAAGCGCTCCATCAAGAGCAAGTACTTTGATAAATTATATAGGTGTAGATGAAAATATCATTGACAATATTTTAGAAGTTCCAGGATCTTATAAAATTGGAAATTATCTTCCCGGAACAAGAATACCAGTGATAAATGAAAATTTTCTGTTTAAGAATAAACATCCTGATTATTTGCTACTTCTTTCGTGGCATATCAGTGAAGAACTTATAAAAAATCTTAGAAATAAAGGATATAAAGGAAAATTCATAATTCCTTTGCCAACACCAACTATAGTTTGATTTTAAAAATATTATAATAATTTTTATTGTATAAAGAATAGATTTTGTTATGAAAAAAAAAATCAATATTATTATTTTTGGTGAAGGAAGACAGGCTAAATTTTATAAAAAAATACTTTGTAAAAAAAAGTATATAAATCTAATTAATAATAAAAACAAAAAATATACTTTTAAAGAATCTATAAAAGAAAAAATAGATTTAGCTATAGTAGCGAATGCTACTCCCTATCATTTTAAATCTTTAAACTTTTTATTATCAAAAGATGTAAATATTTTATGTGAAAAACCATTTTGTTCTAATTATGAGCAAGCATATAAAATTTATAAAAATTCAAAAAAATATAAAAAATTATTTTATTTGAATTATCAATTTAGATTTGAAAGTCATATTCAATTTATCAAAAAACTTATTATTAGTAAAAAATTAGGTAAGATTAAATCTGTAAAAATTGATTGGATTACTAATCAAAAAAAAGCTGATGATAGACTATATTCATTCAAAAATTCTTTTAAATCTGGTGGAGTAATCAAGGAATTTGCTAGTCATGTTATAGATTATTGTAGGTGGATCTTCGATAATGATTTGTTTGTTAAAAATTCTTTTGGAAAAAATAATATCAAATACCTTAAAAATATAGATGGTGTTTTAAAAAAATGTAGCGGGTTTGATTATAGCGAAGTATTCTTAAAAAATGATTTAGATATTAATTTTTTTATCAAAATTAATAATTTTGGTAAAAAATCATATCATAATATTTATTTGGAAGGAGATAATAGTTTTTGTTCAATTGTCCATAATTATCCATTTCGTGATACCGATATAAAGATTATTTATAAATTTAAAAATAATAAAAAAATTTTTTATAAACATTTTACTAGTTGCCAAAATTCTAGAATTTTATCTACAAATAAAATTTTAAATAAAATTATTTTAGCAATTCTAAAAAATACTAATAATAATTTAATAGCTAATTTTAAAGATGGTTTATATGTTCATAAAATCATAAAAAATATTTACAATAAAAATAGAAAATCAGTTTAATAAAAAAGTATGTTTATTTACAACTGGATCTGCAGATCCTACTCAAGAAGGTTCTGAAATTTATAATAATTAATCCACATATTTTAGGAAAAATACTAATAAATGAAAGACGTGCTTGTGAAAAATATTATAATTTAAAAAAAAAATACCTCTTCTTTTAAAGAAAATTAATTTATAGTTTTCTTATTAATGAAAAATAAATTGTATAAAGTTTGTGTTGTTGGTCTAGGATATGTTGGATTGCCGCTTGCTATAGAATTTGGAAAAAAAATAAACACACTTGGATTTGATATTTCAAAATCCAAGATTAACGAGCTTGATAATAAATTAGACAGAGATAAAATTATTAATGAAGTAGATTTTAAAAAATCTAAATACTTGAATTTTTCTCATAATTTAAGTGATTTAAAGAAAACAAATATTTTTATTATTTGCTTACCAACGCCAGTGAATAATAAAAATCTTCCGGATCTCAGTATTTTAAAGTCCGGATCTAAAATTGTAGCAAAAAATTTAAAAAAAAACTCAATAGTAATTTACGAATCTACTGTGTATCCAACGGTGACAGAAAATATATGTTTGCCAATATTAAAAAAATATTCAAATTTAGAATATAAAAAAGATTTTAATATAGGTTACAGTCCAGAAAGAATTAATCCTGGAGATAAAAATCATACTCTAACTAAGATTACAAAAGTTGTTTCAGGAGACACTAAAGCAACAGCTGCAATAATAAAAAAATTATACCAATCGATTATTAAAAAAGTTTATGTCGCTAAATCTATCCAGGTTGCGGAGTCTGCAAAAATTATTGAAAATACTCAAAGAGATTTAAACATTGCTTTAATGAACGAGCTTTCAATTATATTTAAAAAGATGGGCATCAATACAAAAGATGTTCTAAATGCAGCTTCAACTAAATGGAATTTTGTTAATTTTAAACCTGGTTTAGTAGGAGGGCATTGTATAGGGGTTGACCCTTATTATTTATCTTATTTTTCTAAGAAAATAGGACATGAGCCCAAAGTTATTAATGCAGGAAGAAATTTAAATAACAATATGACTCAATATGTATTAACTAATATTTTGTTATTTTTAAAAAAAAATAATATTCTTTTAAGTGAATCTAAAATTATATTTTTAGGATTAACCTTTAAAAAAAATTGTACCGATATAAGAAATAGTAAGATTATTGAAATTATCAATTTTTTAGTAAAAAAAAAATCTAAAGTTCAGATGCACGATCCTCTTGTAGATAAAGAAATCTTAAAAAGAAATAAATTACAATCAGTTAATTGGAAAAAACTTAAAAAAAATTCGGATATTCTTGTAATCTTTTCTTATCACGATGAATTTAAAAAAATTTCGATTTCAGAAATGAGAAGTAAAATATCTAAAAGTGGAATTATATTTGATATTATGTCAGAATTAGATGATAGACAAATTAAAGATTTAAGAAGGAATGTGTGGCAGTTGTGAAAAAAAATAAACTATATATAATTGCTGAAGTTGGCTCTGTTCATGATGGGTCTTTCGGAAACGCATGCAAATTAATAGAACAAGCGGCAAAATGTGGTGCTAATGCAGTAAAATTTCAAACTCATTTTGGCAATTTAGAAAGTATAAAAACCGCACCCAGACCTTATTTTTTTAAAGGTGAAGATAGAATTAAATACTTCGATAGAACAAAATTTAATTCTTTTGAATATAAAAAGTTTATAAATATATCAAAAAAAAATAAAATCGATTTTTTGTCCTCGCCTTTTGCTTTGGAAGCTGTTGATTTTTTGGAAAAAATAAATATTAAATCTTATAAAATTCCGTCTGGTGAAATAACTAATTTACCTCTTCTCGAAAAGATTAAAAAAACTAAAAAAAAAGTTTTTTTATCTACAGGTATGAGTAACTGGAAAGAAATTGATCAAGCTGTTAATATATTAAAAAAAAACTGTGACTTAACAATAATGCAATGTACATCCTTGTATCCATGTCCTGATAATAAGATTGGAATTAATGTCATTAAAGAAATGATAAAGAGATATAAATTACCAGTTGGTTTTTCTGATCATACTTTAGGTTATGAAGCTTCCATGGCTGCAGTTATGGAAGGCGCCACAGTTATAGAAAAACATATAACTTTTTCAAACCATATGTATGGAAGTGACGCCTTTAATGCCATGGAACTTGATAAATTTAAAAGTTTTTGTATTTCTTTAAAAAGAGTATTTGTGATTAAAAATATTAATATAGACAAAAATAATATTAATTATTTAAAAAGAATAAAAAAAACTTTTGAAAAAAGTATAGTTTTATCTAATGATTATAAAAAAAATAAAATATTAACTTTGAATGATTTAGCTTTTAAAAAAGCTGGCAATGGTATTTCAGCGCAGTTTTATAAAAAAATTGTAGGAAGAAAATTAAAAAAAGATTTAAAAAAAGATCATTTGTTAAATTACAAAGATTTAAATTAGTTTTTAAATATATCACTTATGAAAAAAAAAATTTGTATATTTATTTCTAATAGAGCTAATTACAGCAGTATAAAATGTGTACTGCAGGAAATTAAAAAAAACAAAAAATTAGAATTACAATTAATTTTAGGATCCTCGGCTATTCTAGATAGATTTGGTTCTGTAAAAAATGACATTATTAAAGATGGATTTAAACCTGATTTTTTAATCAGCATATTAGTTGAAGGGTCTACCCCTTCCACAATGGCAAAATCGACTGGATTAGCTATGATAGAATTATCCTCAATTTTTTCAAAGATTAAACCTGATCTTGTTTTAACAGTGGGAGATAGATTTGAAAATATGGCGTTTGCCTTAACAGCTGCATATATGAATATTGTAGTTGCTCATACGATGGGTGGCGAAACATCAGGAACAATTGATGAAAGTATTAGGCATGCAATTACAAAATTTTCACATTTGCATTTTCCAGCAACCAAGGACGCTGCCAAAAGAATAATAAAAATGGGAGAAGATCCAAAAAAAGTATTTTTAGTAGGATGTCCAAGAATTGATTTGGTTAAACAAATTTTAAAAAGACCTTCAAAAGAAGTATTAAAAAATTTATTTCAAAAAGATGGCGTTGGTGAACCTTTTGATATTAACCAACCCTTTCTTTTAATTTCACAGCATCCAGTGACAACAGAATTTGGTTCGGGAGAAAAACAAATTATAATGACCTTAAATGCTATATCTAAGATTAATTTGCCTTCAATTATATTATGGCCAAATCCAGATGCTGGATCAGATGATATTTCTAGAGGTATAAGGAAATGGAGAGAGAAAGGTTTGGCTAAAAATATGTATTTTTTTAAAAATTTAAATGTTGAAAAATATATTCACTTAATGAATAAAACCAGTTGTTTAATTGGTAATTCTTCCAGCGGAATAAGAGAAGGGGCTTTTATAGGAACACCAGTTTTAAATATTGGCACACGTCAAAATACAAGATTATCTGGTTCTAATGTTGTTCATGC
>B570J29032_109957767_pt1 | contig 10573 bp, 7 predicted proteins | sample LakMenEpi16Nov12_FD_29032 | JGI IMG/M metagenome (IMG submission 29032)
CTCGAAAAGCAGCAGATAATTGATTTTGGAGTTTGGTATTCAGGAATGGAACAAGAAAAAGTAAAAAAAGCATTTGAAAGATTTAAAAACGAAACAGAATGATTAATGCAAAAATAGTAGCAGATTCTTTAAGTCCACAAGGACATAGAATTACAACTATGGAAGTTGTATTTCCAAGATTTATTTTAGCAGAATTGAATACTCACAGAATGTTGTCAAAAAATTCAGCATCAAGTAGAGCTATTCCATTTGAAAAAATGGTTAAATCAGTTCAAGAAAATCCTTTTATTCCTATTGCTTGGCAAAAGCATCATAAGGGAATGCAGGGTAGTGAGTATAAAACAGGAAGTTCTGAAATACAATTATGTATAAATAAATGGTTAGATGCCAGAGATAATGCAGTTCAATCTGCTAAACTATTAAATCAGTCAGAATTAGTAACTAAACAACTTTGTAACAGATTACTTGAACCCTTTATGTGGCACAAAGTACTGATTACAGCAACTGAATGGAGTAATTTCTTTGAGTTGAGATGTCCTTTGTACTCATTATATAGTCCTCATGGTGAACATTTATTTAAAAGTAAAAAAGATGCTATAGAGTATTTTAAAGGTACAGGATACAATGATGATGAAATTGAAAATTGGACAGATTTAGATTGGTTACAAATCAACAAAGGTCAATCTGAAATACACATGATGCAATTAGCTGAATGTATGTGGGATGCTATGAATGAATCTACTCCTAAGCAATTGAAAGCAGGTGAATGGCATATTCCTTATGGTGATACTATTAATGTTTTAGGAGATACTGATTTTAAAGAAGATGTATTAACTAAAATTAAAATAGCAACAGCAAGATGTGCAAGAGTGAGTTATACAACAGTAGGAGAAGATAGTAAAGAAATACCTTATGAAAAAGATATTGCTTTACATGATTCTTTAATTGCAAGTGGTCACATGAGTCCAACAGAACACATTGCCAGAGCTATGTCTGATGAAGAGTATTATACTTTCATAAGAGGTAAAGTTGATACTTATGAACCAACAAGATATTCTACTGTAGCAGACTTAACAATAAATGAAGTTCCAGGTACAGAAAAACTTTTTGGTTGGTGTAATAATTTTAGAGGATTTATTCAATATAGATATATGATTTAATTATTTCTTATATTTGTAAATTCAATAACAATTTAAATTAATAAATAATGAAAAAGCATTCTCTTCATTCTTCATTTTATCCACACATTGATTCAGAAAAATTCACTAAAGTTGTTAAGAAATTACGAGCATTCTTTAGTGATAAAGGATTCTTAGAAACTCACACTCAAAACAGACTCAGTATTTTAGCAGCTTGTGAAGATCCTTTTAATATTAGAACTTTTGAGTATGAGAACCAAGTATGGCCTCTTCCTCAAACAGGTCAAATGTGGTTGGAACATGATTTGTTAAATAATCCTGAATCAATAGGATATTTTTGTGTAAGTACATCTTACAGAAATGAAAAAGAACCTATTGAAGGAAGACATTGTATGATTTTTCCAATGTTTGAATTTGAATTTCATGGTAACTTAAGTGATTTATGGATTGTTGAAGTTGAACTTCTTAATTATTTAGGATTTAAACAACATGAAGTAGCAAACTATGAAGAAGTTTGTAAGAAATATAATGTAAGTATTATTGATTCTTTTATTGAAGGAAGAATGAATCAAGAAGGAAAGGATGCTATACTTTTAATGAATTTTCCAGAAAGAACTAACCCATTCTGGAATATGAAAAGGTTAAATGATGTTGCAAGAAAAATTGATGTTATCTTACATGGTCAAGAAACTATTGGTTCTGCTGAAAGAAGTACTGATAAAGAACAAATGCGTGAAACATTTTTTACTATTGAAGGAGGAAAATATGCTGAAAAGTTATTTGAACTCTTTGGTTACAACAGAGTAATAGCTGAGTTAGATGAGTTTTTAGAGAACAAATTCTTCCCAAGAGTAGGTGGTGGAATAGGTATCACAAGACTTATCAGAGCTATGGAAATTAGTAAATTACTGTAATATGATAAAATTCACTAAGAAGTTCAGTAAATATGAATTAATTGTAGGCACTAATAGTGTTGACATATTTAATCATTTTAATGTAAGTAAATTACATGGACTTACTAAAGAAGCAGCATTAGCTTATAAAGAAACTCCCAATGATGCTTACATTATGGGTATGTGTAATTATAGTCCTGCAAATAAGTTTCCCTATGTATTTATTAATACTAATAGATTAAAAGGTGGATACAAAGATGCTACAGCAATTATGCATGAAACTGTACATTTAAGTTTACTTTTACACAATTGGAATGTTGAAAATAAAGAAGAAGAGATAGTAACTGATGCTGAAAAATATGCAAATCAAATACTATCTCTCATTAAGCTGAGTAACCTAATTTGATCACTAAATTAATTTTTATGAAATATGTATTGGCAGTTTGGTTTACGTTCTCCACTGTTTATTGTAACACCTACACAAAAGAAGTGGAAATGGTGTTGGAAAAAAAAGAATTTGTAAATTGGTTAATTAATTCTAAACCTAAACATACTTGGAATGATGTTGATTGGTTAGCTAAAATGATGATGTCAGAAGTTGCTGATTCTACTGATAAAGAATCTATTTATCTTGTTGGTGCAGTAGCAGTTAATCACACAACATTATTTGGTTATACTTTATTTGAAGCATTACACAGAAAACAAGCATTTTCAGGTTTAAATAATGAAGCATACCATTGGTGGAGAGCTGAACCTACAACAGTACATAAACAAATAGCTATTGACTTAATAACCAATGGTGTACAAGAAAGAGCTTGTAATGTTTTTGCATTTTGTAATATGTCACTTATATCTAAGCATGCACATAATTGGTTTAGTTCTTTTAAACTTTATAAAAAAATAGGTCAAGTTTCTTTTTTCTCTTATGAAAAAGCTGTAAGTTTGCCTTAAATCAACTTATTATGTACGTAGAAATTAAGAAGAAACACGAAGATGTAAAAATACCTACCTATGCTACAGCAGGTAGTGCAGGATTTGACCTATATGCAGATTCCTTTTTAAAGTTATATTCAGGTAATACAGAAGTTCTTTTAAAAGATGTAATGAGATTTAGCATCAGCAAAGGATATATTGTTCTAAGACCATTTGAAAGAATCTTAATTGGAACAGGGTTGTATATGGCTATTCCTGAAGGATATGAATTACAAATTAGAGATAAAAGTGGAATTGCTTTAAAACAAGGTTTAAAAGTAATGAACTCACCGGGTACTGTAGATTCAGATTATAGAGATGAAATTGGTGTAATTATAGGTAATCTTAGCAATGCTTTAATGAGAATTAACCTTAATGAAAAAATTGCACAAGCTGTACTTGCTAAACATGAAACTGCTGATTGGATTGAAACAGTAGATTTAACTCCTACTAATACTGAAAGAGTAGGTGGTTTTGGAAGTACAGGGTTAAAATAAATAATAAATTGTCCTGCGTCTTATAATTGTGAAAGGTTGGTAGAAATATCAACCTTTTTTAAACCTTACTTCAATGACATACAAAAATGTACTTATAGTTGTATTGATTTTTATTATTGCATTTATCAACAGATGTAAACAAGATACTTCATTAAAAACTATACAAGAATTAAAATTACAAAATCAATTATTGACTGATACTGTAGTTCATTTTAAAGATGCCAATGGAAAACAGTCTTCTAAAATTAGAGTATTAGAAGTAACTAATATGAATCAGATTAAAAATCTTGATTCTCAGAAAAACTTAGTTACATTATTACAAAGTGAAGTTGCATTATATAAGAAAAAGTTACAAAGCAGTGTTGGTATTACAACTATTACAGAATTTGATACTATATTTAAGACTGATAGTTTTCACTTGGTTACTAACAGTAAGGATACAATTTCTATTCAATCTTTCCATTTTAAACACTCTGACAGTTGGATAAAAATAAATATTAAGGGGGATTCCTTGAATACTCAATTCTCAGTAAAGGTTGATAATCAATACTCTGTATCAATTGTTAAAGCTAAAAAAGGATTTGATGCAATTGTTAAAAATTCTAATCCTTATTCTACCACTACTGAAATCTTAGCTACAAAACTTAGTTTACCTAAACCTAAGAAATTTGGTATAGGACTTGTAGTAGGATATGGTATAACCTTTCCTTTAAAACCTTCACCATTTATAGGTGTAGGTTTGTCCTATAACATCATAAGATTTTAGTAACTTTCCTCTCTATATATTTAAAGGTCTTCCCTACAAAGGAAGACCTTTTTTATTTACTTAGTCAAGTCATCATCTTGTGATTGTTCTTTTTCCAATGCTTCCATCTTTTTCTTCTTTTCTAAAAGAATTTTTTGAGATTGTTCTTTAAAACTTGATCTTCTTTCCATCCTTTCTTTAGGTGTTACTTTTTCAGGTTTTACAGATTTCTTAGCATTTTTACTGGTAGTATCTTTAATATCTTTAGGTAGTGGATGTCTACGATTAACTAAAGCATCAATTTGTTTCTTTGAAAGTTCTTTACCTTCAGGAAGATTTTCAAGTTCTTTTCTATAATCTTCTCTTTGTGCACTAACTACTTTTCTTTCAATTCTTTCTTCATCCCAAGCTACCTGATCAAAAATTGGTTCAGTAAATACTCTTTCTGATTCTTTACCAAATCCCATATATGAATCTCTAAACAAACTTGGAAGTATAATTTTACGAAATTTTTCTCCTTGATCTGAATTTGATACCTGACCATCAAACCATTTTCCTGCAGATTTTAAAAATTTATTTACATCAGTAATATAAGTCATTACTCCATTATTAGAAACCATGTTTTTATATAAATCTATAGGATTAGTATACATTGTTGCTGATTGAGATAATTGTAATCCCCTATTTACTAATAAATTATGCCATTTTCTTTTATTAGAATCTTCTTCATCGTCATCATCCCACAGTGTTGCATGAGCAAGAATTGTAAATGATATCCAAGCTAAGGTCATAGACAAATCTGCCATAAGAGATTTCATATTTCTTAAATCTCTTTCAGTAAACTTACCATCACTAAGTAATTTTTCATATCCTGAATTTTCATTTATAAGTTCTCTACCTGAAAGTAGGTTAATAGGTGTAGCTATAAATTTTCTCATTAGTAACTTAAGAGTAAGTATTGATGATTGTGCTATATTAAGATTTGATCTTACACCAAATATTGATGCTAAACCTAACCCTGCTACTGCTCCTATACCTATACCCCATCCACCACCAATCATCATTACCCCTGTAAGTGCTCCATGTATTGCACCTGATGCTTTAGTGTGTGACCACAATCTACCTTTTTTACCTTTCTGTCCTGTTACAAGGTCATCATGTTCAAAAGCAATTCTACCATAAATTTGCATAGAAAGCCAAGTTTTAAACATAATTAATGCTTTACCTACAACATTGGATTTTAACATCATACCACGTAATTGATCATAGTTACCATGTGCAGTTACAATAGCATCAGTTACCTTAGTTCTAAATAAAGTATAAGTTTCACCTTTATTCTGTTCCCAAGCAAGTATATTTTCTTCAGTTCTAAAATCAGGTTTTAATTTACCATCAACATTTAATGCATCCCATACATTACTTTCTTTACCACTAATACCTTTAATAGGTGTATCTAACATAATTGCAACCATCAAGGGAGTCTGATTCATATACTCAGTCCTTTTAGTTAATTGCATTGGTGTAATTGCATTGACTTTTGAAAAAGGTGTTTTTGTACTTGCTTTCTGTAACTCATTAGTAGCATCCTGAAGAATATCAAATTTGTTAATTAACAAACTTGCTTTCTTTGCACCATTAGGTGTTACCCTTGATTTATTACCAAGTATACCTTTTATAAAACTACCTGATACAATATGTGCTGCTCTATAAAAATGTTTAGATTGAAAATGATCACCTGTTGATGCAATTATTAAGTTAGCAATTTGTCCTTCTATAAAGTTAGTAATTGCTGATTTAATACTAAAACCTAAGTTGATAAATGTAATATGACTTAATAAGTTAGTAAAAACTGCTTCGAAAGATGCTCTTTTACCTAATGATTCTCTTATATCTTCTAACTCTTTTTTCAATACCGGATTTGATTCTTCATTAATCATTTTATCAAGCTCTTTCTTGAGTTTCTGATCTTTAAAAGTAAGTAATCTTCCTGAAACTATACCCATAAGTTTACCAGTAAGTCCTTTTCTCTCATTTAAAGGTAGAGTACTTGCAGTAAGATGTATATCACCTTGATTACCTAACACTACTCTATTATACCAATCTTCAAATTGAGAAATTGCCTTATTTCTAAGACCTTTTATTTCTGTTTTACCATTTATTTTAAGAGTTTCTGACATAGAAGTTTTTACACTTTTACCTGTTTTACCATAATGATTTTTTAAAATATTAATGTAAGGCAACATTTCTTGTCTTGCATTATATTCATGAGCCATCTTAGAATAGTATTTGATAATTTTAGGTAAATTAACTGAATGTTCTTCTACAATGTTTGCCATTATAGCTTTTTCAATAATTTGTCCTACAGGAATACTTTCACCATATTTCTTTTTTAATTCTACACCATCACTAAGCTCTAATAAATCAGTAAGGTATTTAACAGCTTTAGATGACAGTTCTGAATAAGCAATAGATGATTTATGATTAACTGGTTTACCATGCAATTTAGCAAACTTAATCATTTCAACTCTTGATCTTTTATCAACTTCTTGTTTGTTGTCACTGATAAATGCAGAATTTACTTTTGGTTCACGTTGATTGGTAATTATATCAACATTGTCATAAGTGTTTGATTCTTGTGCATTTATACCAAATCCCATTTTTAATTCCTGATAATATGCTGCTGCCATTTTTATCAACTTCTTAAAGAAACTGATATTAGGGTCAGCATAAATTTCAGTAATTGCTTTTTTTACCATAGGTAATGAGTTGGAGAACAACCTTGATCTAATTTCTTCAGGAAATTGTTTCATGATGTTGTCCATCTCTTCAGAAATCAAATCATAGTATTCCTTTAACTCAGAATGAGCTTCAATTACTTTAAATGATTCATCATAATACCCAGTAGGGGTAGTAGTTTCTTCCATTACATAAGTATCAGAATCTGCACTAAGTTTTCTATTGGTTACAGCTTTAAATTTTCTTGGTATAGAGTAGTTATATTTATAAGTAGGGTTAACTACTAAACCTTTATAGGTTATAAAACTTGTACTGTTAATATTAGCAGAAGAAATAAATGGATTGTGAGCCATTATATCCATTTGTAATTGATCAAAATCTTTCATTTCCAATTCACTCTCAAGACCTACACCCCTTTGTTCTAAAAATGTTTCAGTATAAAGTTGTTTCCATTTTAAGAAATTTCTAATACTCTTCTTTTGCCCTTCCAATTCTTCTTTATAACCTATAGCACTGATGTTAGATTTTACATTATCAGTATAACCATCATCATCTTTAAAAAACTCAGCAAATTCAGGAAACTCATCCTGTATTTCCTGCATTCTTCCTAAGTCAAAAGTTATTGTATTTTCTCTAAACCAAGTTTTCTTTTTATCAAAAGCTCTTAGTAACCTTTTACTTCTTGCACCTATCTCTTCAGTGTTAAATGCTATATTGACTTCCTGATTATATTGAGCCATAAATGAATCTTTAAAGTCAGAAAAATCACTTGTATATCTTTGAGTCAACTTACCACTTCTCTTACCTGTTTTAGATCTTTGAAAAAATAAATCAAAAGATACCTGTTTACCTAAAAATAAACCTGAGAGAGTTTGCTTTAATTGTTTCAATACTTTCTCTGCTTTAACTAATGCTGCATTGTGTCTTTCTTCAAATGACTTATATTCACCAATGTGTTCTGCCCAGTTAGCTTGAAAAGCATCCATAATTACCTGTGGCAGAGTACCATTATTACTAAATATACCTTTAGATATATCCATTAACAACATATCTATCATATTTGCATCAGGTAATGCTTTTACAATTTCATCATAAGTCATAGTATCATACATCTTCTTAACTCTTGGATTAGAGTTTACAACAGTTGTTACTATTTCCTTATATGTTCCATTTAACTGAACCTCATGTTTTTTAAAATCAGCTGCAATTTGATTAAGTATTTGTTGTACTTCATCAGGTAATACTGTAGCTCTTTTAGTAACAGGGTCATATATCTCATGATCAAAAAATAAAGGATGAGAATCAATGTTAATACCATCAATAGTTTGATTTGTTTGGGTAATCTCCATTGCCTTATAGAAGTTAATAATTCTTTTAGCTTCTTCAGCATTCTCAAATATCTCTTTATTTGCTACAGGGTCATCACCCAACTTACCTGAGTTTAACAGCTCATACACTCTTTGAAAATCTTCAAGTGCCTGATACCTTAATTCAGCTAAAGTAAGTGGATTCTCTTTACTTAACTTACTTATTTCAGCTTCTAATTCAACAATCCTATTTTGCAGTTTTACCTGTAACTTACCATATCTCTTAGCAGTATTAGGATCACTATCTTTAATTTGTTCAATAGTTGTATTAAGATTTGAAATTCTATTTTTATACAGAGTTACTAAAGACTTTTTAAAATCTTTAGTTTTTTCAAAGTTTGTTTTGAAATCCATATCTTCATCTGCATCTTCTTCAAAACTAAAATCATCATCTTCTACACTAAAAGGACTAAAAGATTCTCTTGCCATAAGAATCTTAATTTTATTCTGAACACCTTTATCTTTCAGTAATAGTTTAAACTGTTTTTCAGTATAAACTTTTCCCATAAATTCATAAGTACAGCCCATGTTAATCACATTTAGTTTTTATAATTCCTTTTTGAATAAGTTCCTGTATTTGTTCTTCTATTTCCTGTTCTTCAGTAAGTTGAGTTTCTTCACTAACCATTGCTTTAACTATCTCTACATTATCAGGAGTATTAGACATCAGCAATTTAAATAAATTTTCATTCACATCCTTATTATCACTGTAATTATTAATTAAATCCAATAACTTTTTAATCTCTGTAAGTCCTTTTTCATCTGCTTCATATTCAGTATCATTCTGTATTGTTTCTATAGCATCTATTAAGGCTTCCTGTTCCTGATCACTTAAATCTTCTTTACTACTAAGTTTATCTATTGTTAATCTTGCATTTGAAATATTCTTTAAAATCCCATCAACTTTATTCATCAACTTATCTAAAGAATTTGCTGCATCACCTGTAAAAAAGTAATATGTAAGTGACTTATATAAATTATCAAATTCTTCAGGACTTACTTTAGTTGGTAATGGAGTAACAAACTTTTTAAATCCTTCTACATCTTGATTAGAACCTAATATATGTATTTGTTCAGGTTCAAATACTATTATAAATTTTTCATCAGTATATATGTCACCTAATGGATTTTGTATTAACAATCCATCTACATCAATGTCATCATTAGCTAAATTATTAAAAATATTTATACTTTGATAGTTTACTGGTTTAGGTTCAAAATCATTTATTAGTTCAATGGCTTCATTTATTTCACTTTTAGGTGCATTGTTATTTCTTAATTCATTTATATTATTTTGTAATTTTGATAACTGATTTTTATTATAATAAAAATTTTCTTTATCAGTTGATGTTTTAAAAAGTTTAGAACTTTCTCCATACTTTACATCTTTAATATTTACAATAGCAGTAGTTCTACTTTCTTCAGATTTATTTGTTACATTATTAGGGTAAAATACATATTTGCCATTTATATCTGTTGTAAAATAAATACCTTTTCCACGATTAGTTTTTCTAAATTCAGATAAAGGTTTTCCTCCAAAATGATAAACAATATCTTTTACTTTACTATTAGGAAATATAGTATCTAAATATTGAGAATATTGTTCAGCAGTACCAATAGAAGATAATTCAGAATTAGTATCAAATAATTCTTGTACTCCTGGTTTAACTTCATTTCCAAACTTACTATACTTAACTGATGCACCTTTATATGGTTTAACAGTAGTAGGTTGATAAACTACTTTGCTACCTTCTACAATGGGTGCTCCTGTTAAATCAGATAATTCTTTTAGTTTTTCAAAATCTTCGTTAGAAAGAGTCAGATTATTATTACCTTCATTATAATAATCATAATTATCAAGTAACTCAATTTTATCAATGTTGTGTTGAGTAGCATTAATAAATAATTCATCATAAGAATATCTTAACTCATCATCTAAGGTTAATCTAATAGCATACTGACCTTGATTTGTATATCTTTTCTTTTTACCTTTATAATCAATTAATGCACTACCTATATCTTGTAAGTAACTTTCCATTATAGGTGAATCTCCTTTAAAAGAAAGCTTGATAGCACCATGTGGAACACTTTTTGATTTACTTGAATAAGTAGCTAATTCCATTGGAATATTCTTACTCATTAAATCAATAAATAATTGTATTGCATCTGAAAGAGTTTTTGCTCCTGCATTATTCATATATGCACCAATATGATGATGCACCCC
>B570J29032_109957765_pt1 | contig 10571 bp, 8 predicted proteins | sample LakMenEpi16Nov12_FD_29032 | JGI IMG/M metagenome (IMG submission 29032)
TACACCTTGGGTGCGTTGTTTGGCGGCCGACTGTCACTGCAGCAAAGTCGCCATTACTTGTGGGTCATCTCCTTGTTCCATGGGTTGAGTGTCGTGGCCACCTTGGTACCAGCCCCTGACGAAGCCGCCCGCTTCGGGTTCGGCCCCGCTCTGTCCGCCACGACATGGCTGGTTCTGTTGGTGTACACCGCTGAACACCATTGGTTCCCGCAAATGCGCACCCGCTGGATGCTGTCATCCATTGGCTTGGTGACTGTGCTTGTGCCTTTGGTCTTTCCCGGACAAGTGCTTCACAGCTCGGCCTCGGCTTGGTTGCCCTTGCACTGGTTGCTGGGTTTGGCCTGCTATGCGATGTTTGCCGCGGCCGTGGTGCATGCGAGTTTGATGAGCCGGGCCGAGCGACAAATGCGCCTGGCCGCCACAGATCCGACTGGATTGCCCTTGTTGACGCTGGAACGGCTGACATTTCGTTTTGTGCATTTGGGCTTCCTTTTGTTGTCTGCCACCTTGATCGCTGGTTGGTGGTTTGGGGAACACCTCTATGGGTCTGACAAAACCATGCGTTGGGACCATAAAACCATTTTGTCGGTCATGGCTTGGTTGGTGTTTTTGCTCTTGATTTGGGGTCGGCATGCACGTGGTTGGCGCGGCCCCTTGGCTGTGCGCACACTGTATTTGGGCGCAGCCTTGTTGTTACTGGCCTATGCAGGATCTCGCTTCGTGATGGAAGTTCTTTTGCCACGCGCCTTATGAAATACCTGCTGATATCGTGCATCGTGATCGGGCTGATTTGGTGGTTCAAGCGTGGCCGCCGCATCGACAACTCGTCCAACGCCACGAAGCCCGAACCCGAAGCCATGGTGCGTTGCTTGCATTGTGATCTGCATCTGCCCAGCCCGGATGCAGTTCACACCGAGAAAGGCGCCTACTGCAGCTTGGAACATCGTGACTTGCAAGAAAGCAGGGACGCTTGAAGACCCCTTTCTGGCATCAGGGTTGGTACCGTTTCGCGCACCGTTTGGATTCACCCAACTTTGGCCCGCGCCCAGTCGATACAACCATTGATTTGGTGGTGATTCATGCCATCAGCCTGCCGCCAGGTGTCTACGGCGGCCAAGATGTGCAAGATTTTTTCACCAATCAATTGGCTTTTGAGCGGCACCCCTATTTCAATCACTTGCGCGGCGTTCAAGTGTCTGCGCATTTTTTCATCCGCCGCGGTGGTGAATTGATTCAATTCGTGAGTTGCGATCAACGTGCATGGCATGCAGGCGAATCTCAGCATGCCGGACGATCCGATTGCAATGACTTTTCAATCGGTATAGAGCTTGAGGGATTGGATGGCGATACTTTCACGCCAGCACAATACGAAAGTTTGATTTCGTTGCTGCCTGTTTTGGCCATGCATTACCCACTGAAACACACAGTTGGCCATGAGCACATCGCACCTGATCGTAAAAAAGACCCGGGGCCGGGTTTTTCGTGGGGTTTTTTGCAACAAGGACTGGGTTGGGATCATCCTGATTTTCCCGAATGAGTTATCCACAGCATTTGAAACAGGTGCGTCAAATCTCATCAAATCAGACAGTCTTCACCAACTGTTTGCCTTTGAAGTCGATTTTGTAAAAAAATTGCCAAACACTACGGCTAGTGTGTTGAAAAGAGTTTAGACCCCATATATAGTGTGACCCTTGCACATTGCCCGCGGTCAAACATTGAAGATCGACCTCGGTCAAAAAGAAGTTAACAAAAGCATTCAAGCCCAACAGGACCTATAAAAAGATGCAAATCGCCACCCCCTCTTCCGTTTCCACGACCTACGCTGACCCCTCTTACGCCAACGATCCTGCCAAGACTGCGGTTTTGAATGCCAGTCTCAGTCATTATCAAATCATCCGCCGCAACGGCGCGGTCGTGCCTTTTGAGCCCGCCAAAATTGCTGTGGCCATGATGAAAGCCTTTTTGGCGGTGCACGGTACCCAGGGCGCGGCTTCCGCCAGTGTCCGTGAAACCGTTGATCAACTGACCCAAGCCGTGGTGCGCGCTTTGTTGCGCTCACGTCCAGGGGGCGGCACGTTCCACATTGAAGATGTGCAAGACCAGGTTGAGCTGGGCCTCATGCGTGGCAGCCACCATGAAGTGGCCCGAGCCTATGTGCTCTACCGCGAACGCCGCACCCAAGAACGTGCCTCCCACAAAGAGCAGCAAGTCACCAACGAACCGGTGTTGCACGTCATTGACCAAGGACAACGTGTGGCCTTGGACACGGCGCGCTTGAAATTCTTGGTGGAAGCTGCTTGCGCCGGTTTGGGTCAAGACGTGCAAGCCGCGCCCATCCTCACTGAAACCATGCGCAATCTGTACGATGGCATCCCCATGGAAGAGGTGCACAAAGCGTCAGTCTTGGCCGCTCGCACCTTGATTGAAAAAGAACCTGCCTACACCTATGCCACCGCCCGCTTGCTGATGTACTCCATCGCCAAAGAAGTGTTGGGCAAGGAAGCAACCCAGGCAGAAATGGGCAACCACTATCAAGAAACCTTCGCTTCTTTCTTGAAAAAAGGCGTGGACAACGAGTTGCTCGATCCCCGTTTGTTGCAATTTGATCTGCCTCGCTTGGCCAAGGCCCTCAAACCCGAACGCGATTTTCAATTCGACTATCTCGGCCTGCAAACCCTCTACGACCGCTACTTCTTGCACGTGCGCAAGCAACGCATCGAGCTACCCCAGTCTTTCTTCATGCGCGTGGCCATGGGTTTGTCGCTCAATGAAGTCAACCGCGAAGAGCGTGCCATCGAGTTCTATGAAGTCCTGTCTTCATTCGACTTCATGTCCAGCACGCCCACTTTGTTCAACAGTGGCACCACCCGTCCACAACTGTCCAGCTGCTACTTGACCACCGTGCCCGACGACTTGGACGGCATTTACGAATCCATCAAAGAAAATGCTTTGTTGTCCAAATTCGCTGGCGGTTTGGGCAACGACTGGACCCGTGTGCGCGCTTTGGGGAGCCACATCAAAGGCACCAACGGCGAATCACAAGGCGTGGTGCCCTTCCTCAAGGTGGTGAACGACACTGCTGTGGCGGTGAATCAAGGCGGCAAGCGCAAAGGTGCGGTTTGCACCTACCTTGAAACCTGGCACTTGGACATCGAAGAATTCCTCGAACTGCGCAAAAACACGGGTGACGACCGCCGCCGCACCCATGACATGAACACTGCAAATTGGATTCCAGACTTGTTCATGCGCCGCGTCATGGAAAACGGTGAGTGGACCTTGTTCTCACCCTCCAACACACCTGACTTGCATGACAAATTCGGCACCGACTTCGAAAAGGCCTACAACGCCTATGAAGCGCAAGCCAAGCAAGGCCTGATCAAACCCGCCAAAACCGTTCAGGCCACCGACCTGTGGCGCAAGATGTTGACCATGCTGTTTGAAACCGGCCATCCTTGGATCACATTCAAAGACGCCTGCAATGTGCGCTCCCCCCAACAACACGTGGGCGTGGTGCACTCCTCCAATCTGTGCACTGAAATCACACTCAACACCAGTGACACTGAAACAGCTGTCTGCAATCTGGGCTCCATCAACCTGGTGCGTCATCTGAAAACCGGCGCCCATGGTCCCGAACTTGATCACGACAAACTCAAGCGCACCATCAATACCGCCATGCGCATGTTGGATAACGTGATCGACATCAACTACTACGCAGTCAAAAAAGCCCGCGATTCCAATTTGGCGCACCGCCCTGTGGGCATGGGCATCATGGCCTTCCAAGACAGTTTGTACGAGCAGCAAATTCCTTACGCCTCGCAAGCGGCTGTTGAGTTTGCCGACCGCTCCATGGAAGCGATTTGCTATTACGCCTACTGGGCATCCACCGAACTCGCGCGTGAGCGTGGCCGCTACTCCACTTACAAAGGTTCTTTGTGGGACCAAGGCATCTTGCCTTTGGACACCTTGAACCTGCTGGAAAAAGCGCGAGGCGGTTACATCGAAGTCGACCGCAGTGCCACCTTGGACTGGCAAGCTCTTCGTCAAAAAATCGCCGCTGACGGCATGCGCAACTCCAACTGCGTGGCGATTGCGCCAACCGCCACCATCTCCAATATTGTGGGTGTGGACGCCTCGATCGAACCTTGCTTTGGCAATCTCTCCGTCAAGTCCAACTTGTCGGGCGAGTTCACCATCATCAACTCCTACTTGGTGCGCGACTTGAAGCGTCTGGGCTTGTGGGACGACGTGATGGTCATGGACCTGAAACACTTCGATGGTTCCCTGCGCCCCATTGATCGGGTACCCCAGGCCCTGAAAGACATGTACGCCACAGCTTTTGAGGTGGAAACCAAATGGTTGGTTGAAGCAGCCGCTCGCCGTCAGAAATGGATCGACCAAGCCCAGTCTTTGAACATTTACATGGCAGGCGCCTCAGGTAAAAAACTCGACGACACCTACAAATTGGCTTGGTTGCGCGGCTTGAAAACCACTTACTACCTGCGCACCACCAGTGCCACCCAAGTGGAGAAGTCCACGGTTCAATCCGGTTCTCACAATGCGGTGTCTTCCGGTGGAGCAGCCAACCTGAGCGCCATGGAAATGGCCGCGGCCGCAGCACGCGCACAAATGGCCAGCACGCCGGCCACCGATGTGAAGTTCTGTGGCGTTGACGATCCGACCTGCGAAGCTTGCCAATGAGAACATCAGGGGCCCGGCCCCTGGTGTATTCGATGCAAATCAGCAACACGCTAAGCCACTGATGTGAACGAACACTTTGCGTTTTAGCTTTAAACAACCATAATCAGAAGAATGGAATCATCGTCATGTTGACCTGGGAAGAAGAAGCAATCCCCCAAGCGCCAAGCGCAACCCAAGGTGGCTTTCACAGTCACCCGAATCAGTCACCCCTCACTGAATCCTCATTGCCTGTAGCACCACGTGTGCTCAATGACGGCGCTGTTGTGAACACGCCCGCTGTAGATGCACCCTCCATTGTTTCCAACGCTTCGGCACGTCGTGTCAATGCCGCTGACAAGCGCATCATCAATGGTCGAACCGACGTCAACCAGTTGGTCCCCTTCAAATACAAGTGGGCCTGGGAGAAATACCTGGCCACCTGCGCCAACCACTGGATGCCGCAAGAAGTGAACATGACCCGTGACATCGCTTTATGGAAAGACCCCAATGGTCTGACCGAAGACGAGCGGCGCATCATCAAACGCAATCTAGGCTTTTTTGTGACAGCAGATTCTTTGGCGGCCAACAACATCGTGTTGGGCACTTACCGACACATCACGGCGCCCGAATGCCGACAGTTCTTGCTGCGCCAAGCCTTTGAAGAAGCCATTCACACCCACGCCTACCAGTACATCGTTGAATCTTTGGGTTTGGACGAAGCTGAAATTTTCAATGCCTACCAAGAAGTTCAGTCCATCCGCGACAAGGACGAGTTTTTGATCCCGTTCATCGACGCGATCATGAATCCCCATTTCCACACAGGCACACCCGAAACCGACCAAACTCTTTTGAAATCTTTGATCGTGTTTGCTTGCCTCATGGAAGGTTTGTTCTTCTATGTGGGCTTCACCCAAATTTTGGCTTTGGGACGTCAAAACAAAATGACAGGTGCTGCTGAGCAATACCAATACATCCTGCGAGATGAGTCGATGCACTGTAATTTCGGTATCGACCTCATCAACCAAATCAAGTTGGAAAACCCCCATTTGTGGACATCCGAATTCAAAGCCGACATCAACGAACTTTTCCACAAAGCGGTTGAGCTCGAGTACCGTTATGCCGAGGACACCATGCCGCGCGGCGTTCTGGGCATGAATGCCTCTATGTTCAAGGGCTATTTGCGTTACATCGCCAACCGTCGGGCCACACAAATTGGATTGGACGCCTTGTTCCCCAACGAAGAGAACCCCTTCCCTTGGATGAGCGAGATGATCGACCTGAAAAAAGAACGCAATTTCTTTGAAACCCGCGTCATCGAGTACCAAACTGGTGGCGCTCTGTCTTGGGACTGAACGAGCATGGAAGTATTCTGTTTTTGGCAAACACAAACGCTGAGTCATTCAGCGTTGAGTCTGTCAACAACAACCCCCGTTCATGGTGTTGAACTTCGGTTCAGCACCATGAATCACTTGGCTGCAGGAGAAGGGGCCAAGTGTTTTGAACCAACGATCTAAGATCTTGATCTAGGAGTATCTAATGGCAACTGCAAAAAAATCCGCTGCAAAAAAACCAGCAGCAAAAAAACCAGCAGCAAAAAAAGCTGCTGCCAAGAAACCTGTCGCTAAAAAAGCAGCAGCTAAAAAGCCCGTAGCCAAGAAAAAGGTTGCAGCTAAGAAGCCCGCCGCTAAAAAAGCAGCAGCTAAAAAGCCCGTAGCCAAGAAAAAGGTTGCAGCCAAGAAGCCCGCCGCTAAAAAAGCAGCAGCTAAAAAGCCCGTAGCCAAGAAAAAGGTTGCAGCCAAGAAGCCCGCCGCCAAAAAAGCAGCAGCTAAAAAGCCTGCAGCCAAGAAAAAGGTTGCCGCTAAGAAGCCTGCCGCTAAAAAAGCAGCGGCCAAAAAACCAGCTGTAAAAAAAAAGCCAGTAGCCGCTAAAAAACCAGCAGCCAAACCCCACAAGGCGGCTGCTCCGGCAGTTCACCATGTGGCGCAAACCACATTGAATCCTCAAGCTGCTTGGCCGTTTCCAACAGCCAGCAAGCCCTGAGCTTCAAACGGTATTTGCCTACAACCCGGTGTTTAACCACACCGGGTTTTTTTATGCCAACACATAGTTTTGTGGGCCGCGGCTGGCGATTTTCAACGCGCCCATTTTGTTACCCAACTCTGCGCATCGCACCAAGTCCCAAGCTTGGTCCAAACCAAACAACAAGGCGCTTCGCCAAGCGTCACCGCAGCCTGTGGGATCGACAACTGCAGTGGGTTTGACTGGTGCGACCAAGGTTTTCTGTCGGTCTTGCCAGACTTCACAACCATGGGCTCCCAAAGTGATGACCAAGCCTTTGACTTTGCTGGAGATCTCCGCTGCATCCCAGCCCGTGCGCTCGGTCAACATCTTGCCTTCGTAGTCGTTCACTGTCACCCATGTGGCTTGGGTGATGAAGTGGCGCAAGCTGTCGCCATCAAACATGGGCAAACCTTGACCAGGATCGAACACGAATGGAATGCCAGCTGCCGCAAATTGTTCGGCATGTTGAATCATGGCGTCACGCCCGTCAGGGGAGACGATTCCTAAGCTGATGTCGGATCGCTTCTGAACTTGAGTGGTGTGCGCTTGCATCATGGCACCAGGATGGAACGCCGTGATTTGGTTGTTGTCCAAGTCGGTCATGATCATGGCTTGCGCGGTGTAGTTGTCACTGACCATCTTGACAAAGTCTGTGGCGATGCCTAAATGTTTCAAGCGGTTCATGTAGCTTTCACCATCATTGCCCAAAGTGGCCATGGGCAGGGGCACGCCTCCCAACAGCTTCAAGCCGTAGGCCACGTTTCCGGCACAGCCACCGTAATCACGTTGCAATTGCGGCACCAAAAAAGACACATTCAAAATGTGCAGTTGTTCTGGGAGGATTTGCTCTTTGAAGCGCCCCTCGAAATGCATGATGGTGTCAAACGCCAATGATCCGCAAATCAGCACAGCCATGGTGAGTCCTATTTCAAAAAAAGTCAGGGATAAAAAAGAAAAGCTCGGTAGCCTTGAACCAAAGGGCTGAAGCTTGAATCCAAGCTAAACCGCAATTCGAACGATTGTGCCCGACGGGATCGCAAAACATCATTCAGCCCAAGTGCTTGTGGCGCAAACACTTTGCGCACCACGGCCGCATCAGCGTCGTCCATCAAACTCAACTCCAACATGGGCGTGGCCAAAGCCCAATCGGATTGGTTTTTGATACTGCCGCTAAAGACATATTCATGGTTGCCCAAAGATTTGAAGCCGCCCGTTTCAATGGCCACTTGATTGGGCTCCATCGGCCACTGCAGCTCACAGCCAAGGCTTTGACACACAGCAAGCAAGACAGGTGTCAATTCAGGCATCTGGGCTCGCCACTGATGGCGATGAAACAGCATGGCTTGAAAGCAAAACAGCAATGCCAACAGGATTGACAAGCTGGCCCAAAGCCAAGGCTGAATCAGGGCTTGCGCAACCGGTAATGAGGGTGCAACACGCAAAGCCAATGGCAATTCAACCGGTTGATTCGCGGGTTTGTTCTCGTCCAGCTCGTACAGATGCTGGTCCACCTCAAACACATGCGCACAACGACCGCATCGAACCCAGGCATCGGCCGCGCTGTAATGCTCAGCTTGAATAGCAAAAGCGGTTTGACACTGAGGGCAAAGGGTGACGATGGCCATGGCCGAGTGAGAATCTATGAAAAACCAAAGCTTATCAAACAGCCTGCCCACGCATCAGCACCCAACCCTCTTGGGTATCGGCGACTTGTAAATTCAAATACGGTTGATAAGCTGCTTGAATGTCCATGATTTGACGCTCCAAGATGCCCGCCAACAACAAACTACCGCCCGTCTCGACATGACTGCACAACAAGGGTGCCAGTACTTTCAAGGGAGCCGCCAAGATATTGGCCACCACCAAAGGATAAACACCCACCGCGACTTCGGGCAATCCTAAATTCAAGTCAACCTGATTGGTCAAAGCATTGGCTTGTGCAGCAGTCACTGCATCGGGGTCAATGTCCACTGCATCTACAGATGCCGCACCCAACATGGCTGCACCAATGGCCAAAATGCCTGAACCACAACCGTAATCCAACACCCGCTGACCCTTGGGCGGGTGCTGGGCAATCCATTTCAAACACATGCGAGTGGTGGGATGGGTGCCTGTGCCAAAGGCCAAACCAGGATCTAAACGCAATACCCATTGCGCACCAGCAGGAGGTTCATGCCAGCTTGGCACCACCCAAAAACTTGGTGTGATGGGCACGGGTTCAAACTGCGATTGGGTCAAACGCACCCAATCTTGCTCAGGCACAGAATTGATATTGAGCAGGGTGCTGTTTTCAAAGAAGGGTTGCAAGGCCAAGAGTTTAGCGGCGTCCCTGGCGAGGGCTTCATCGGCAAACAAGGCAATCAGGTGCGAGCGCAGCCAACCTGCCGCAGGCGCTGGCATATTGGGTTCGCCAAACAAAGCTTGCTCTTGATCAGTGTGTGCATCGGCGTCTTCCACCGACACGCTCAAAGCATCCAATGCCATCAAGGCATCGCTGATCAATTCCACCTGATCTTGCGGACAATGCAGCCGAAGTTCAACCATCAGGGGGCTTGTCGAACTGCCAGCCACTCTTCCAAATAGTGGATGTTGGTGCCACCTGCCATGAAGCCCGCATCGCTCATCAACACACGGTGCAAGGCAATGTTGGTTTGAATCCCTTCAACCACAGTTTCACCTAAAGCGGTTCGCATTCGGGCCAAAGCATGTTCACGGTTGTCCCCATGCACAATGATTTTGCCAATCATGGAGTCGTAGTGAGAGGGCACGAAGTAGTTGGTATAAATGTGAGAGTCGACCCGCACACCTGGACCCCCAGGCGGATGCCACATGGTGACGCGACCCGGGGATGGTGTGAACTTGAAAGGATCTTCGGCATTGATGCGGCATTCAATCGCATGCCCTTTGATTTCGATTTGGCGCTGGGTGTAGGGCAGTTTTTGACCAGCTGCGGTCATGATTTGAGTTTTGACGATATCCACACCGGTGATGAATTCGGTGACAGGATGCTCCACTTGCACCCGGGTGTTCATTTCAATGAAGTAAAACTCGCCGTTTTCATACAAGAACTCAAAGGTGCCAGCGCCCCGGTAGCCCATCTTTTTACAGGCCGTCACGCATCGCTCGCCAATGCGCTCGATCAGCTTGCGAGCAATGCCTGGTGCCGGTGCCTCTTCAATCACTTTTTGGTGCCGACGTTGCATCGAGCAATCACGCTCACCCAGGTAAATGGCATTTTTGTAGTTGTCTGCCAAGATTTGAATTTCAATATGGCGCGGGTTTTGCAAAAACTTTTCCATGTACACCGCTGGGTTGCCAAACGCAGAACCCGCTTCGGTCTTGGTGGTTTGCACCGCATGGATGAGCGCTGCTTCGTTGTGAACCACGCGCATGCCCCGACCGCCACCGCCGCCTGCCGCTTTGATGATGACCGGGTAGCCCACCGCTTTGGCGATGCGGCGAATTTGCGCAGGATCATCTGGTAGTTCGCCTTCAGAGCCAGGCACGCAAGGCACACCGGCTTTGATCATGGCTTGCTTGGCCGACACCTTATCGCCCATCATGCGGATGGACTCGGGGGTGGGGCCAATGAACACAAAGCCGCTTTTCTCAACCCGTTCGGCAAAGTCGGCGTTTTCGCTCAAGAAACCATAGCCTGGATGAATCGCTTGGGCATCGGTGACTTCGGCCGCCGAAATAATGGCCGGCATGTTCAAGTAACTCAGTGAAGAAGCGGCGGGGCCAATGCAAACCGCCTCTTCTGCCAATTTGACATATTTGGCCTCACGGTCAGCCTCAGAATAAACCACCACAGCTTCGACCCCGAGCTCTTT
>B570J29032_109957761_pt1 | contig 10560 bp, 7 predicted proteins | sample LakMenEpi16Nov12_FD_29032 | JGI IMG/M metagenome (IMG submission 29032)
CGAGAACAACCAGTCACGCAAACGGTAGGTAGTGGTGCCTTCTCCAAGTTGGTGGGTGGTGAGCCATTCCACAATGCGTGATGTGGCTTCCTCAATAGAAGTGAGGCCATTCAAACTGGTGGAATCATTGGCAGAATCGATGTATTCACCATCGCCAGTAAATGCGCATGGCCATGTTGCACAGTCAGAAGTTGGCGCGATTTCGTGTTGTGCAAACCATGATGCAGGCGGCATAGCCGTAGCAACAATCGGCAAGTTATAGGCACGAGCAAATTCAAAGTCGCGTTGATCGCCACTAGGAACCGCCATGATGGCGCCCGTGCCGTAGCCCATCAATACATAATCAGCCACATAAATGGGAATCTGTGCCCCGTTGACGGGATTAGTTGCAGTTGCACCAGTGAATACACCGGTTTTTTCTTTGGAGTCATCTTGACGTTCGTTGTCTTGTTGGGCAGCCGCGTGAGCACAGTACGTCTCAACTGCACCACGTTGTTGTTCCGTGGTCAGTGACGCAACAAATGGATGCTCTGGTGACAGCACGAGAAAGGTTGCGCCAAACAAAGTGTCGGGTCGCGTAGTGAACACGTCAATTCCACCTGCTGGAGTAGAAAAAGTGACACGGGCACCAGTGCTTCGACTGATCCAATTGCGTTGCATCATTTTGATCGGCTCTGGCCAATCAAGACGATCAAGATCATCCAGAAGTCGATCTGCATACGAGGTAATCCGCATCATCCATTGGCGCATGTTGCGCTTAAACACGGGATAGTTCCCAATGTCGCTGCGACCATCGGCGGTGACTTCTTCGTTTGCCAAAATAGTTCCCAAGCCGGGACACCAGTTCACAGGTGCATCGGTGAGATAGGCGAGACGGTAACCGTCAATTACGTTGTGGCGTTGCGATGGCGTGAGTTCCGACCAAGGCGCACCACTTGGTGTGGCGCGAATGCCTTGAGTGAATTCATCGATCAGTTCCTGGATGGGGCGTGCCTTGTTGCGTGCCTCGTCATACCAGGCACCATGCACCTGAAGAAAAATCCATTGTGTCCACTTATAAAAATCTTCATCGGTGGTGCTCACACTGCGTCGTGAATCATGTCCAAGACCCAGGCGTCGCAATTGTCGACGCATGTTGGCAATATTGGATTCAGTATTAATGCGTGGATGAATACCTGTGGTGATGGCGTGTTGTTCTGCGGGGAGACCAAAACTGTCGTAGCCCAACGTGTGCAGAACGTTGTAGCCCTTCATACGTTTAAAACGGGCATAGACATCGGTGCCGATGTAACCAAGTGGGTGTCCTACGTGTAGACCTGCACCCGACGGGTAGGGGAACATGTCCACGATGAATGACTTGGGCTTTGACCCCAAAGCCGCCAGATCAGCAAGTGGTCCGGCAGGGTTGGGAGTATGAAATGTGCCTTCGGTCTCCCACGAATCTTGCCATTTGGACTCAATATCGGCAGCCAAGCGCGCTGTATAGCGAAAGGGAGGGATGTTCGATGGGCTATGTGCGGGGGGCGTCGCCGATTCAGTCATAGTTGTGCCATCGTATAGGTCGTGTCTAAGCAACGTCCAAGGTCAGGCCGCCGCGCTCCTAAGGGCGGCTCGTCTCACGGTTATCCCAGAACTGCCCGCCTCTCTGAAGTGTTGCGTGAGGTGATTGCCGATGAGCTGACCCGGATTGATGATGAACGGCTTGAATTGGTGACGATTACCGCCATTGACGTGGATCCTGAGATGAACCGCGCAATTGTGTATTTCGATTCAATGTTCGGCGAGGAAGATGACGAGCAAGTCATCGAAGTGCTCCTGGAATATCGTGCCCGTATGCAGGCCTCGATCAATCGGCAAATGCACGCGCGAAAAACTCCGATTCTTTCTTTCAAGCCCGACGAGGTCATTCGAAGCGCAGCTCGTATTGAAGAGCTTCTTCGAAAGAAGCCCGACACCACTCCTGATCAATAGTTCATGGCCAGACGTAGACCGCCCACGGTCCATGGGCTCGTGCTTATTGATAAAGCCCCTGCGATGACAAGCCATGATGCTGTCTATGCATTGCGTAAACATCTTGGTGAAAAGCGCATTGGCCACACAGGAACTCTTGATCCTGATGCCACAGGGTTGCTTGTTGTTGGAGTAGGAAACGCCACACGACTGATTCGTTTCATGGGCGAGATGGATAAGACATATTCATGTGAGATTGTGTTTGGATCAGAGACGAACACTCTTGATGATTCTGGTGAAATAACTGCGCGTTACGAGATGGGGCCGATTGATATCAATCGTGCACGCACGGCAATTGCAGAAAACTTGCTGGGCGATATTTTGCAAGTACCACCGATGGTGTCTGCATTGCGTGTTGACGGTGTGCGTCTGCATGAGTTGGCACGGCAAGGAATTGAAGTAGAACGAGTCGCGCGCCCCATACAGGTATTTGATTATGTTGTGGAGCCCACTGATGACCCGATGGTGTTACGTGCAATGGTGCGCTGCGGGGGAGGAACTTACGTGCGCACGCTAGGTGCTGATCTTGGAACCTTGCTCGGTGGAGGAGCCCATATTCGCGCGTTGCGCCGACATGCAATAGGCCCCTATTCAATTGAGGAATCATCCACGTTGGAGGCTCCCGTCTTGCTTCCGGTGATTGAGGCAGTGCGTGGATTGGAACAACATGTGTTGTCGGCCGCCGAGATTGATGACGTGTTGTTTGGACGCGTGCGAGAGGCATGGCCTGGTGACGGACCATGGGCCGCACTTGATGAAGCGGGCGAACTGATTGCTGTATTTGAAAAGTGGCGAGAGACATTGGCCAAGCCCACAGTGGTCTTTGGCGGCAGATAGCGTGTTCATCCTTGCAAGTAGTCACTGACCTCTCTGTTTCACCGTGGCCCAATCGGCGGTGTGTGCTCACTATTGGTGCATACGACGGAGTGCATCGCGGTCATCAAGCAGTTATTCAACAAGTCATTCGGCGCGCACGGCTCACCGACGCGCTCAGTGTTGTGGTCACCTTTGATCGTCATCCGGCCTCTGTAGTGCGTCCTGATGCTGCGCCAAAAATGTTGACAAACGAAGATCAAAAACGAGAACTATTGGCTGCAACAGGTATTGACGCTGTTGTTGTTGTCTCGTTTGATGAATCTCAAGCACAAGAGACACCGGTTGATTTTGTGAAACGAGTTCTCGTGGATGCTTTGGGTGTAGAGGCAGTCATCGTGGGTGAAGACTTTCATTTCGGCCACAAGCGACAAGGCAACATCACCTTGTTGCGCGAGATGGGACAACGCCACGATTTCGTATGTGAGCCGATGGTATTGATACCACGTGCCGATGGAGTAGATGAGCCAGTGAGTTCCACCGCCATTCGGCGTGCGTTAGCCGGTGGAGATATAGACGTTGCTACTCGCATGTTGGGTCGTGCTCACGAAGTTCGTGGCATAGTCACCCAAGGCGATCAACGAGGACGCACAATTGGTTTTCCTACTGCCAATGTCTCGATACCAGAGGGCATCTGTCTGCCATCTGATGGTGTGTACGCCGGCATGTATCGACGCCCCGACGGTACGCAACATCCTTGCGCCATCAACTTGGGTCGGCGCCCTACGTTTTATGCCAGCCAGGGTTACTCACTGCTTGAGGCATATCTGTTGGACTTCACTGGAGATCTTTACGGCGAAACAGCATCTGTGCAGTTTCTTTCATTCCTGCGTAGCGAACGACAATTCGGCGGCATTGATGAATTGAAAACTCAGCTTGAAAAAGACATAGAGCACGCACGATCTGCGGTGTTGGCGCGCCGTAGCGATGTTGTCTAAGTAGGCGACAACAACTTGTAGGCAGTATTGCGTTGGGTCAATGTGCGACGCAGTGGCGCAATGATTTCACCGAATCGACCTTCGGTCATTGCTTGACCGTGATTGGCGCCAGCAGCACGAGAGATATTTTCATCCATCAATGTTCCACCAAGGTCGTTGCATCCAGCCTGCAAAAGTTGGGCAGCTCCAGAAGTGCCGATCTTGACCCAACTCACTTGCACGTTGTCAATAAGGCCGTCATAAAAAATTCGGCCAATTGCGTGCATGAGCACTGTCTCGCGGAAAGTAGGTCCGCGGCGCGATTTCTTCTGCAAGTAAATGGGCGAGGCCATGTGCACGAATGGCAAAGGAATGAATTCGGTGAATCCACCAGTTTCTTTTTGTAACTCGCGTGTGACCATAAAGTGCTTGGCCCATGACTCGGGATGTTCAACACTGCCATACATGATGGTGATGTTGGAATGAAGTCCAATGCTGTGTGCTTGACGATGGCACTCCAACCATTCCTCGGTGTTCACCTTGTCGGAACAAATCACCGCACGCACGTCGTCATCCAAAATTTCTGCTGCCGTTCCGGGCAACGATGCCAACCCGGCATCTTTAAGCCGAATGAGATAATCACGTAATGTTTCACCATTGCGAGTGGCGCCCTCTGTGACTTCTAGTGCTGTAAAACCGTGCACGTGCATATCGGGCACGGCGTTTTTTACTGCGTGTGTAACATCGATGTAGTAGTCACCATCAAAGTCGGGATGAATTCCACCTTGCAGAGTCACTTCGGTAGCGCCCAGCAGCGATGCTTCTCGTGCACGGTCTGCAATGTCATCAAGTGTGAGCAGATATGGCGTACCGCGAAGGTTGAGACTGAGGGGGCCCTTGGAAAAACCACAGAACTTGCATTTGTAGGTGCACACATTTGTGTAGTTGATGTTTCGGTTATGTACCCAGGTGACTGTGTTGCCCACTGCGCGATATCGCAGTTCATCTGCATAGTCGGCTAAAAATCCCACCTCGGGTCCACGAGCACGAAACAGGTCCACAACTTCTTGTTCGCCAAGTTCTTGTCCGTTGCGGTGGCCCTCCACAATTTCGGCAATTCGCCCCGTGGCAGTAGGTGCGTTGTGTGGCACCAAAGTCATGGGGCGCACGTTGGAACCTGAATACCACTGTGTGGATTTGTGTCCAACGAGCACCACTTCTGCACCGTCAAGCACAACATCTGCAGCGGTTACTTTTTCTGGCCAAATGGCGCCGGGGTCATCGCGGCCTAGACCTTCAGCATCACTGCGATCTTGCACGGGGAATTGCACAGCGGGGTCCAACCATTTTTCTGGTGCGCGTACAAATTCTGGATACACGGTGAGACGTGGTGCTAACGCGAAGCCCCGTTCTTCGGTCACAGTGCGCAATCGATCTAGTGCTGGCCATGGGCGTTCAGGGTTGACGTGATCGGCAGTGACAGGCGAGACGCCACCCCAGTCGTCAATGCCTGCATCAAGCAACACCGCAAAATCATCAGAAAGATTGGGAGGTGCTTGAAGATGAATGTGCGACGGCAGGATCAGACGAGCAACTGCAATCGACCAAAGATATTCATCTTCTGGGCATGGACGTGCTTTGTGCATTGCAGTGCCTGGTTTTGGCAAAAAGTTTTGCACGATGACTTCTTGTACGTGGCCGTACTTGGCGTGTGCAGCAGCTAGAAGATGTAAGGCATCGATGCGATCTTGTCGAGTTTCCCCAATACCCACCAAAATGCCCGATGTAAACGGAATAGATAGTTCTCCTGCAACACACAAAGTGTTGATGCGGCGTTGCGGTTCTTTATCCGGTGCACCGCGATGACATTCCAAATCATCACGCAACGACTCAAGCATCATTCCCTGCGACGGGGATACGCGTCGCAACATGGCTAACTCATCTTCGTAGAGTGCACCTGCGTTGGCGTGAGGCAAAAGACCAGTTTCTTGAAGAACAAGTTGTGCCATCTCTGCTAGGTAATGCACAGTGGAGTCATAACCATGATCTTTGAGCCACGTGGCTGCAACGTCGTAGCGCAGTTCAGGTCGCTCACCCAAAGTGAAGAGTGCCTCATGGCATCCGTTGCGTGCACCTTGTCGTGCGATGGCAAGAACATCGTCAGGCGTGAGATAAGGCTTTTCTAGTCGAGCGGGTGGCTGAGCAAATGTGCAATAGCCGCACTTGTCGCGACACAACATGGTGAGGGGAATAAAGACCTTCGGAGAAAATGTGATGCGTGTTCCATGTGCAGCGTTGCGCACGTGTTGTGCGCGAGTCATTAACTCATCAAGGGGTGCATGAATGAGGTCGTCGATAAACGAGGCTTCTAGGGGGTGCGAAGACAAAAGGTCTTCTTGGGAAAACTGGCGTAACAAAACGACACCTTTCAGGCGGTTGCGATCCAATGGGTTATGCCAGTGCCGGTCGACTTCTACGAACGAGTTAGAAAGTGTTCGTGAGCAGCCATGTTGACCGAGCACACTTAGTGTAGAAGGTTTTTTACTCGGATTCGATGTTGGAGATGGCTTCAAACATCGCCGACACGTTGTGGCTTCCCATCGGTACGCGATGCCCAGTGCGACTAATGAAGCTCAATTGCACTCCAGTAACAGGATCTAAGGCAGTAAAGACTTGCTCGTGGCCATGTGCATCCACGATCACATCGGTGAGGCGGGGAACACCAGCGGCGTCCAGGGCATCTCTGGTGAATCCGGCATTCAAGACTTCAATGGCAATGTGCTGAACGCCAGAGCCGTGTTGTGCAAGTTGGGTATGCACTGCCGGATTGTGGCCTGGGCCGACAAGTACCACCGTGACACCACCGGCTTCGGCATTGATGACATCGGCGTCATCGGTGACGTAGGTGCGAAAGCCCATCTCTGTAAAGAATTCAGTAGCAGCAACAAGATCGGCCACAGCCACCACTACGTGATCAATGCGGCAGGCAACAGTGTCAAGCTCGCTGCGCTCGGTTGTGCCGGCCTCTTTGATAGGTGCAGGCTCATCGAGAGACTCCGCAACTTCAATGCGATGTGTCTCTGACAACAAAATACGAAACAGTTGTTCTGCAAAGTCGGCGTCCACTCCTGCATCGATTGCCCATTGGCGTCGCGTTGCTAAAACGTCGCGTACGCGCTGTGGCTGTATCACTGCGGCGCCAGTGTGTTCTTTGAGTTCTGCAACATCGCGGCACACTTGCATGCGTTCGGCTAGTAACCCCACGATGGCTGCATCAATGGCATCGATACTTTTTCTGAGATCAGAAAGCTCGGTCATGTTATTTCTGCGCCTGCATTAATCGCTCGACATGTTTTGCAAGAACATCAATTTCAATGTTCACTGCATCGCCCACTGCGCGGTGACCCAAGGTGGTGACCTCGGCGGTGTGGGGAATCACTGCAACTTCAAAAGTGTCGCGAGTGATGTTGAATACGGTGAGGCTGATTCCATCAACGGTGCAGCTTCCTTTTTCCACCACATAGCGCATGAGTTCTTCAGGAATTCGCACCACTAGTTGGGGCACGGGTTGCACAATTGTTCCCACGGCATCCACATGACCCAACACGATGTGGCCACCAAAGCGACCATTGGCCACCATCGGACGCTCAAGATTTACGGGGTCGCCAGGGGAGAGATGCCCCAAGTTGGTGCGGGCATAAGTTTCATCAGAAACGTCTGCGGTCCACCAGTTCTCACCTTTTTCCACCACGGTGAGACAACAACCGTTTACGGCAATTGAGGCCCCAATGCCTGAATCTTGCAGCACTGTTGTGGCAGAAATGGTCAAACGAGGACCATTAATGGCTTGAACAGCCCCTTTTTCTTCCACAATTCCGGTGAACACACTGCTGAGGCTACAACCCTATGAATCACCCTTGGGGGGTTGTAGGGGCTGTGGACAACCTCGTAGCCTGAAAGGGTCCTCGTGGGCTCTGGCTCGCGTGTGATGTCATCGCCAAAGGTTGGCTATGACGCCCTCTCTCATTAAAGGAATAGAGGCTCACTATGTCGAAGAACGACACCATTGCCACATACCGTCAGCACGGTACCGACACGGGATCTCCCGATGTGCAGATTGCGCTCCTCACCGATCGCATTAACCACCTCACTGATCACTTAAAGACTCACCCCAAAGATCACCACAGCCGTCGTGGCTTGTTGATGTTGGTGGGTCGTCGTCGCCGCATGCTCGACTATGTCCGCGATCGCGACATTGCTCGCTACCGCGAACTGTTGGCAAAGCTCGGCCTTCGCCGTTAAAACCACACGTCTTCTCACCGTCACCTTTTTGTTGTCGGTTGTCAGTCGAGAGTTCCGCACCATGTGGCGGGATTGCCGACTGGGAACCGGCTTGTAGTGGGTGAAGAAGACATCACATAACAAAGGGAGTTCCCATGGCTGACGCCATTCGTGTTTCGGCACCCGTTTCGGGTTCCGATAAGACCATGTCTTTTGAGACTGGCAAACTTGCAACTCAATCACAAGGTGCAGTCGTTGCATCGATTGATGGCACAATCGTGCTTGCAACCGCAAACGCCGCTCGCGGTGTACGTGATGGAATTGATTTTTTTCCACTCACCGTTGACGTAGAAGAGCGTGCATATGCAGCAGGAAAAATTCCTGGTGCATTTTTCCGCCGTGAAGGTCGCCCATCAGAACAGGCCATCTTGACCTGTCGTTTGATCGACCGTCCACTTCGTCCGGCTTTCCCTGACGACTACCGCAATGAGACACAAATCGTGATCACAGTTGTCGGTGTCGATATGGAAAACCCACACGACGTCATCGCAATTAACGCATCATCTGCTGCGCTCATGATTAGCGGTATTCCATTCGAAGGTCCTATTGGTGCAGTGCGTATGGCGTACTCGCAAGATGGCGAATGGATTCCACACCCCACATATGCAGAGGGCAACAACGGAACATTCGAAATTGTTGTTGCTGGTCGGGAACTAGACAACGGAGACGTTGCCATCATGATGGTGGAAGCAGGCGGCACAGAGAAGTCGTTCGAGTTCTATGCAGACGGTGCACCAAAGGTGTCCGAACAAGTCATTGCTGATGGTCTTGAGACATCAAAGAAGTGGATCAAAGAGTCCATTGCTCTGCAGCGCCAGTTGGCTGCAAGTGTGATTGCCACCCGCGGTCCAATTGCATCTTTGGAGTACACGCCAGTGCGTGACTACAGCGATGAGATTTTTGCGGCAGTGGAGAAAGTTGCAACGCCAAAATTGGCCACTGCAATCACCATTGCTTTGAAGGCTGACCGCAATGCCGCAACTGATGCAGCTGCAGCTGACACCGTTGCTGAATTGTGCGGTACAGGCGCTGAGTTCGCTGGTCAAGAAAAAGCTGTCAAAGAAGCAGTGCGTAGCCTCACCAAGAAATTGGTGCGCAAGCGCGTCGTTGAAGACGGCATTCGTATCGACGGACGCGGTCCTCGCGACTTGCGTGCACTTTCTTCAGAAGTGGGCACATTGCCTGCAGCACACGGAACGGGATTGTTCCAGCGCGGTGAAACACAAGTGTTGAACGTGTGTACGTTGGCGATGCCACGTATGAACCAAATGTTGGACACATTGGGTCCCGACAATGAAAAGCGTTACATCCACCACTACAACATGGCTCCTTGGGCCAATGGTGAAACTGGTCGTGTAGGAACACCAAAGCGTCGCGAAATCGGACACGGCGCACTCGCAGAGCGTGCATTGCTTCCTGTTGTGCCAAGCCAAGAAGAATTTGCCTACGCAATTCGTTTGGTGAGCGAAGTGTTGTCGTCGAATGGTTCAACATCGATGGCTTCTGTATGTTCATCGAGCTTGTCGCTGATGGATGCCGGTGTGCCCATTAAGGCTCCCGTATCAGGCATCGCAATGGGTTTGATCTACGCCGAAGGCAAGTACCTCACATTGACCGACATTCTTGGAGCCGAAGACGCCTTTGGCGACATGGACTTCAAGGTTGCAGGAACTGAAGATGCAGTGACTGCATTGCAGCTTGATACCAAGATTGATGGAATTCCCGCCGATGTGTTGGCTGCTGCGCTGCAACAGGCACGTGATGCACGCATGGAAATTCTTGCGTCAATGAATTCAGCATTGGCTGCACCTCGCACCGAAGTGGCAGAGACTGCACCAAAGATTGTGTCGTTCACAATTCCTATGGACAAGATTGGCGAAGTGATTGGGCCAAAGGGCAAAGTCATCAACACCATCTCTCAAGAAACTGGTGCAGACATTGCAGTCAGCGATGACGGCGCAGTGGGCATTGTGACTGTGGGTTCACCTGACAACTTCCGCGTGGAAGATGCCAAGGCACGCATTCTTGCAATTGTTGATCCTCCAACAGCAGAGCTCAATGCGATCTATGACGGTCGTGTTGTGAGCACCACCAAGTTCGGCGCGTTCGTCAATATCTTGCCTGGGCGTGATGGTTTGATCCATATCTCCAAGTTGGGTAATGGTCAGCGCGTGAACAATGTGGAAGATGTTTTGACATTGGGCGACGTTGTTCGTGTGCGTGTTGACGATGTCGACGACAAGGGCAAGGTCAGCTTGACTCCAGTTGATGCCGATGGAAATGACATTCCAGGTGGCGGCGGAGGCGGCGGTGGAGACCGTGGCCCTCGCGAGCGTCGTGATCGTGATGATCGTGGCCCACGCAATCGTGACCGTGACCGTGACCGTGACCGTGACCGTGACCGTGGACCACGTGAACC